>Ga0123352_10017734_pt1 | contig 11344 bp, 13 predicted proteins | sample TergutLab28metaG_FD_89700 | JGI IMG/M metagenome (GOLD analysis project Ga0123352, IMG submission 89700) | Labiotermes labralis P1 segment gut microbial communities from Petit-Saut dam, French Guiana - Lab288 P1 | ecosystem: Host-associated > Arthropoda: Insects > Digestive system > Gut ... | reverse complement strand
ACAGCGTGGCTTTTGCCGTAGGCAAAAGTTTTGAGCGGCTTTTCACGGAGTGAAAAGTGCTGATGGAGGCAATGATGCTTTGCTGGAAAAAGACAAGATTTATCGGATAATTTTCAGGTTCGGTGACTATATAGCCTGCCTCTTGAACCTGTCTGTTTTTCAGTCCACGAGTCACTAACATTTACAAAACTAACATTTCTTATCACCGGATGTATTATCAATAGTATTACCGTACCGTAAACATTTATGTTCAAGAAATGGGCTGTATTTTCGGACAGTTTTAAGCTGGTAGGCTATATCACGTACGGAAAGGTATGTTTTTTTATGGATAAAAACACTAATTTTGAGCAACTGTATTATTGCACATTGGCCGAGTAAAGCAAAATCATTGTTCAGCTAGAGATGATGGTTGCGCGGTCCAGAGAAGTGATGTTGGACATTGAGGAGAGGTATTTGGGCGCAGATGCGGAAGATGTTTCAGGATCATCAGAGTAGGCTCAACTGATGTAAATCTTTGAAAGATGCCACTAGCGTTAACAAAAAGTAGTAAAAGATCCACTTTCACAGCTTGTAGGGCGGGGGCTTGCTCCCGCCCTACAATGTACTGCCCCAGGTGAAACGGACTGGGGAAAAGCCCCAATCGCAGGATATCAACGAAATACATCGGATTTCGCAAACTAGCGTCTTTTTTCTGCAATTCGTCATCGCATCTGCCTAGTTTGCCTTTGGGCAAATGTCGTTGTCGGCTCTTTGCCTTGCAGAAAAAATCCTGCGTTTTACTATGACACTTTTAAAGTGGCTTGACTATAAAACCCAAAGCCACAATGCTATTAATGAAAGAGCTTCAACGCCGCCGTATCCGCAACAATGACTAAATCTCTATGCATCTGCAAGAGAGATGCGGGAACGTCAGTCGTCAGCGGCCCCGCAAGCGCTTTATGCAAAATTTCCGCTTTGCCCTCACCACTGGCTAAAAGAACTATTTTTTTTGAGTGCATTATCTGACCCATACCCATTGTATAGGCCGTTTTAGGCACTTCGTCCTCGCTTTCAAAGTAACGCTTATTCGCATCTATTGTGGCCTGAGCAAGCGTTACGTGATGCGCCCTTAATCTAAGCTCCGTATCAGGCTCGTTAAAGCCGATATGCCCGTTCATACCAATCCCTAAAAGCTGTATGTCTATCGGATTTTCAGCGATAACATCATCATAACGATTGCATTCAGCTATGGCATCCGCCGCAAGTCCATTTGGAATATTCACATTTTCAGGCTTAATATTAACATGATTGAACAAATTATCGTTCATAAAATAAGCGTAGCTTTGTGAGTTGTCAGAATCTAGCCCGCAGTATTCATCCAAGTTTATGCTCGTTACCTCGCTAAAGCACAAGTCGCCGCTTTTACACTTCTCTATAAGCTGCTTATAAGTACCGACTGGAGTGCCGCCCGTAGCGAGTCCCAGCACCGAGTTAGGCTTTAGCGTAATTTGCGCAGCTATTATATTAGCTGCTATTTGACTCATGTGATTGTAGTCCCTTGCTTTGTAAATTTTCATCTAATTACCTCCTCAGTAGGTGTAGTTTTTGACCGGGTTCTAAATTTTTACCGTCGGTAAAAACGGCACTGAGTCACGCACTAGAAACGTGTGCGCAACTCAAAACGTGCCGCCGGATATTTCATACGGTTCCTTCTGGGTCAAAAACGTCAGCTGGTTTTTGTGAACTATGTTCGCAAAAAACTTACCTTATTAAGCGCTTCTATGAACCCTTTCATCTGCTCCATAGTTCCTATGCTAACCCGGATATACGTATTAAGCCCAAAATCACTGCCCGGTCGCACTAAATATCCCTTCTCTTTAAGAGCCGAAACCACAGCTTTACAATCCTGCCTCACATCAATTAGAACAAAGCTCGTATGGCTTGGGATATACGAGCACTCCATCTGATCCAGCTGATCACATAGATAATTGCGGCAAATTGCATTATTTTCTCTCACCATTTGCGCAAATTCAAGGTCTCTAATAGCAGCTTTTCCGGCAGCCATTGCTTGAGCCGATACGTTAAACATATTCTTAACCCGAGACACCATGGAAATTATTTCTTTGCTCGCTATCATAAAGCCCATTCTAAAAGATGCCAATCCATAGATCTTTGAAAACGTCTTAAGTATTATCAAATTATCATATTCTGAGAGCATGGAATAAGTGTTCGGAAAATCTTTGCCCATATAAAACTCCGCATAAGCCTCATCCATAATTATGAGCACATTTTTAGGCACTTTTCTTAAAAACTCACGCTGCGTATCTTCTAAAAACACTGTGCCTGTCGGGTTATTAGGGTTTACTATGACTATGTACTTAGTTCTGTCCGTTATAGCGGAAAGGACCGCATCCAAATCAATACTAAAGTCCTCTTTCATAGGCGGATAAATCATTTTTGCTCCCATTGAAAGAGTAGATTCGATATATGAAATGAACGAGAGCTCAGGCATTACAACTTCATCTCCCGGCTCTAAAAAGGCTTTGCCGAGCATATATATAATTTCATCGGTGCCGTTCCCAAAAAGAATGCTGTCCTTGTGGACACTGTATTTTTGGGCGATTTCTGAACGCAACTCCGTAGTGTAACCGTCAGGATAATTTGACGGACCACTCTCAAGCGTTCCGATTAGTGCCTCGCGAACATGCGGCGAGCATCCGTACGGATTTTCGTTAGCCATGAGCCTGTTAAGCTCCGGCACTTTGTTCGACAGATTTGGCTGGAGATCTTTAAGTGCGTCTCTGTATTTGTAGGCCATGACGCCCACCTCCTTAAGAAACTGATAATCTACATTTTACTCCTATTTTGAGGAGCGGTCAACTATATAGCAATTTTCTTTATTATAGTCCGGACTTGGCGCACTGTGCATTGTGGTTTTTGTAGACCCCTTGCATCGTCAAAAACCCCCAGGTTCCGAAACTTTTTGACGCGCAACGCAGACAACAAAAACTGAAAATGCTTATAAGGCTATGGTTTGGAGCAAGAGCCGGGCAACAGTTAGCAAAATTGCTGTTCGTTCTATATTATTACACAGATACAAAACTGGCTCCAAAAGATTGAATATTATCGCAATATTACTATATACAAAACAAAATATTTTATGGTATACTGTAATAAATAACGATACTTACTGTGAAAATTTTCTTTACCTTGGTCAATATGTACAATTTAGATTTGCGTAGTTTTTGCCGGTTCAGTTTTTACCTTCGGTAAAAACGGCACTGAGTTTCGCACTAGAAACGTGTGCGCAACTCAAAATGTGCCGCCGGATACTTCATCCGGTTCCTTCTGGGCAAAAACATAGCCATTTTTTCCAGCTTAATGGAAAAATCTACCTAAAAAAGGCAATGGCACAAAACATAAGCACCATTGTCCACATATACAGGAGGTACTTACATGAAAGTTTATTCTGCTGATAAGATTCGTAATGTAGTGGTTTTAGGCCACAGCGGGTGCGGAAAAAGCGCGCTCATGGAAACTGCTCTTTATTTGAGCGGCGTACTTACCCGCATGGGCAAAGCCGATGAGGGAAATACTGTAAGCGACTACGAGGCCGAAGAAATTCGTCGTCAAGTCTCTATCAATGCCTCTGTTATCCCTGTTGAGTGGGGCGGAGTAAAGATTAATTTTATTGACACACCGGGATTCTTTGACTTCACGGGCGAGGTTAGACAGGCTCTTGCAGTTGCCGATTTGGCGCTTATAGTGATTTCAGCCAAAGCCGGCGTTGAAGTCGGTTCAGAAAAAGCCTGGGAGCTGGCGAGTGATGCCAATATACCCAAAGTCGTATTCCTAAACAATATGGATGATGAGAATGCCGACTTTGACACCGTTGTAGAAAATATGAAAGAGATGTTCGGAAAGAGTATTGCGCCGCTTCAAGTTCCGATTAAAGAAAACAACAAGCTCGAGGGCTTTGTTGATGCGATAAAGAAAGAAGGCCGTAAATTTGCTGGCAATAAAGTAGAAAATGCGCCTATCCCTTCCGGTATGGAAGATGCTATAGATACAATTCATTCAATGCTTGCCGAAGCCGTTGCAGAAAGTGATGAAGCACTGATGGAGAAGTTCTTTGACGATGTGCCTTTTACAGTGGATGAAATAGAAAAAGGGTTAAAGTCAGGGCTTCTTGACGGTAGCGTTACCCCTGTTTTCTGCGGCACAACTACTCAAAATTTAGGCGTTAATGTGCTCCTTGACTGCATAGTCCAGTTTGCTCACTCACCGGCTGAGACAATGCCGGAGAAAGCGGGCAAGAATCCGAAAACAGGAGAAGAAGTCGTAAGAAAGAGCGCTACGAGCGAGCCGTTTTCCGCTTTCGTGTTTAAAACGATTGCAGACCCATATGTTGGACGTTTGAGCTTAATCAAGGTTCTTTCAGGCACACTTAAAAAAGATATGCAAATGTATAACAGTGCAAAAGATAATATGGAAAAGTGCGGTCCAATCTTTGTAATGCGCGGTAAAGACCAGCTTGCCGTTGATGAGCTTCAGGCTGGCGATATAGGGGCTCTGGCAAAACTATCAAACGTTGAGACTTTTGACACTCTCTCCACTAAAGAAGCACCTATCGAGTATCCTAAAGTAAAGCTTCCGCCGTCTCTCATGACTATGAGTGTAGCGCCTAAGAGCAAGGGCGATGAGGACAAAATTTCTCAAGCTTTCGCTAAGCTGTTAGAAGAAGACAAGACGCTCCGCTTTGAGATAAATCCTGAGACTAAACAGACCGTAGTACACGGTGTCGGCGACGGGCATCTTGACGTATTAGTCAACAAACTGAAAAACAAATATAAGCTTGAAATTGAACTTAGCGAGCCTGTTGTTCCTTTCAGGGAAATGATAAAGGGCAAAGTTAAAGTTCAAGGCAAATATAAAAAGCAATCCGGCGGCAGTGGCCAATACGGTGATGTACATATAGAGTTCGAGCCTTCTCATGATAATGAATCGGCCTATGTGTTTGAAGAGAAGGTTTTCGGTGGCTCTGTGCCAAGGCAATATTTCCCTGCGGTTGAAAAAGGCATCCAGGAAAATGTTAAAGCAGGCCCGCTTGCAGGCTACCCAGTCGTTGGGCTAAAAGCCACTTTGGTTGACGGCAGTTACCACGCCGTTGACTCTTCGGAGCTTGCCTTCAAAATGGCTACTTCCATGGCCTTTAAAGACGGCTTTATGCAGGCAAAGCCTACGCTCCTTGAGCCAATCGTAAAAGCGTCGGTTACTGTACCCGATGAATACACAGGCGACGTTATGGGCGATATGAACAAACGCCGCGGACGCATCTTGGGAATGGAAAAAGTAGGGACTAAGCAGGTTATTTCTGCAGAGGTTCCTATGGCTGAGATGTTTAAATATCCGACAGACCTTCGTAGTATGACCCAGGGCAGAGGCGAATTTAGCATGGAGTTTGAACGCTATGACGAAGCCCCGAAAGATGTTCAGGATAAGGTTATTGCGCTTAGAAAAGCCGAGTTGGAGAAGAAGTAAAGATTAGCAAACTTTTCGGTTGCAAGCCGGAGGGGTTTTTCCCCTTCGGCTTATTTTGTTCTATAAATACAAATTGTGTTACTGCAGGAGAAAGCCCATACGATAAGGCTTAGGATTGCCTTGTCTTATGGGCTTTAATGTTCAAAATGTTGATAATTGTGGTGCATGGCTTTATGGCGTGATAGGTTCAGAAATGCTTTTTTTATAGGTTACCTGCTGCATAAGTACCATCATCTGCGAAAGTTATGGTGTAGCGTTCCGTTGTAAAACGTAACACGAGCATATTCGGGTCATCAGGGCCACTCCAATGGTTTACCCACTCTGGAATCCAGTTTGCCTTTTTTGTGTCTATGTCGGTTAGTGCTTCAACCGTACCCACAAGATTTATGGTGTAATTGCTGGAATTGATGCACACACAGGCTTTGTTGTTCTTACTAATTCGTGTGGCATAGGGTCTTCCTTCAACGCCAGTGGCAAATGTCATCCAATTTATGCCGTCGGCTTTTACTATGACAAATGTTGTGGCTGAAGGATAACCACTTTCATCAATAAGGGAAAGTGCTGCATACCCTTCCATTCCACCGCCTACAACGGATTGTTTTGAGTTGATGAGTTCGCTCGCTCTTGTAATAACCTCTTGATTCATTTTCATTCTCCTTTGGTTTCATATTTTATCAAGTTGGGTGGGGCAGTTTGATAATTATAATGCTTGAGAATTGGATATTTGCTTATACGCCACCATCTTCTAAGCTAAGCATATTTCCTTCGGTATCGCTAAAGTAAGCAATATTAAAAGAATAACCTTCCCCGGACATAACTTCTTTGCCAGCGAACTGTACGCCAGCTTCCAACCAGTTGTTATAGACGTTTTCAAAATTATTCGTATGGAATACGGCTGCTAGTGTGGCTGTAGATTCCGTGTTGCTAGAATCAACGGATTTTTCTTCTTTTTCGCTATTGTCTTTCGCTTTATGGATACTAAAAAAAGGTTCTCCGTCTCTGCTGTTTGAAAAATTTGCAAATGGCCCATTTCTATCGCCATCAATTGGTACTAGCCCCAATTTTTCGGTATAAAAATCGAAGCATTCTCCGAAGTCATTTCTGACTTGAACACAAGCAGTAACGTTGCTGACTTTCATCTTGCATGTCTCCTTTTGGTTTTAATTATATCAAGTTGCGTGTGGCATTTTTCGCTCTTTAATAGGCAATAGCAAATCAAGCTGCGTATCTTCCATTTTAGCGCTATTTTGCATCAAGTGGCAATAGTTTAATATTTCTTCAAGACATGGCCGTCCTGTGTCTTCATCATACTTTTCGCTTGCCCTAGCCCACTCTTGGAGCAAAGACCAGTCCTGTTGAAAATTCCAATCTCTTAATACATGGGCGGCATACATTCCTCCGCCGAAAGTTTTTTTAACCAAAGGTGGCTTTACTTCCATATCATTCGGAATTGATACCCATGCTTCATATTCTTTCGGCGGTACTTCATCGGATGTGGTAAAACCCATACCCCTAGCATCGGGTTTGATTTTCAAGAGTTCAACTTCTCCTACAAATTGCTCTATCTTGCCGGTAGCTTCCGGACCTGCACCCCATTCAAATTGCCCCGAAACGTAAGCGGCAGCTACGGTCATTGGCGGCATGTAAACTATCCGAACATCGCCATCCTTTAGCTTGTTAAGGCTTGCATTTGCTCTGTTAAGGTCATCCACTGATTTTTCCTCCTGTAATGTGTTTTTGGGGAAGGAGGTGCTGTCAATAATGGCAAACACAGAACTATCGCCAAGATAATCAAGCTGTAAGTGCATATTCGCCTTCTCGTGCAATTCATGAACAAGGCGTCTAAGTATAGACTTAACGGTTGATAGTGCTGTAATCTGCTCGTCCAACTCGCTTATGTTGCGCTCGAATATTTCAATCACGCTCACAGCATCACTATTACAGAAAATATCACGTATTTGCTTAACAGGAACACGAAGTTTCCGTAATATAATTATTTGGCGAAGCCGGCGTATCGCATTTTCATCATATACCCTATAGGCATAACCTTCCATGCGCCCACTCTCAATCAAACCTACTTGCTCGTAATAACGGAGCATGCGGCTTGATATGCCAAGGTTTTTCGACACCGTGCTGACGGTCTGCATTTGGCTCACGGTGTTGCACCTCCCTTCAACACAATCATAAAGTACGACACGGTGTTCGTGTCAAGAGGGAATCGAAATAATTTCGATTAGCCTTTATCAGATAATTACAGTAAGATAATTTTGCCACTTAGACGACCATAATTGAACTCACGATCGAGACTATGTTTTGTACTGAGTTATTAATAATATGCTTGGCAAAGTGCCACAGGAGAGATTACCAAGTATAACCTGCTAATGACATTTTTAATCTCCTGAGCAAAATAGTTAGTTCGATGGTTACGCTCCCATCTGAAACCTTACGCCATTCAATTGCCGAATTAATCTGAACTAGCTGATTCCCATTCGCTCCTTAAGATTCCCATTTTAATGGCATCATAATATTTACCACCTAACGACCTTGCCTGCCTAATTCGAGCCTCTTCCTTCATGCCAATTTTTTGTGCTGCTTTCATCATGCGAATATTTCCAGACCAAGTTGACATACCCAGGCGGTGAAGCGGTGTGTTAGTAAATAAATAATCAACAAAAAGTTGAAACGCTTCTGCCCCGTATCCACTGCCCCAGTAATCAGGATTGTATATAATAATCCCTATTTCAAGCCAATTGGTATTTTTATCAATCCAGTCGGCATCCACCTCCCCAATCAATTCACCGTCAGCTTCAACAATTAGCATTCCCGGTACATCGGGTAAGATTTCGTAATTATTCCACTGCGCAATAAACTCAGCTTGAGTAGTTTTATCTGGGGGAGCAAAAGGGCTATTCCACTTGGCAGCCTCTTGTTTTTCCTCTTGGTATTCCCAATAATAACAAGCCTCCAAATCTTTAATGTCAGCTAATCTAAGAGTGACTTTTTTACCTTTTATCATTGTTAATGACATTTATGAATTCCCCCTATTGCTGAAATACAGTGCTGAAGTAAGTAATTATTTATTCGCTATAAAATCAGTCGCATTACATCTTCGCTACCCCAAACTTGCCCTGTTTTTTCAAAACCGAGGCTGGCATATGTTTTGGTAGCGATATGATTAGTTGGCACAACAGCCGTATAGAAATATTTAACATCGCAGTCATGGGGCTTTGTTTTAATGTGGTCTATCAACAGTGCTAAAGCAGCTTTGCCATAGCCCTTGGCTTGGTGATTTTCATCTATCATAAATCTACTCATCCAATAAATCTCGCTATCTGAATTAACATCCTTGCCATCTTCAAAAGTCATCATCGCAAAGCCGACGACAGTTTTGTCATTTACTATTGCAAAGAGCAAATCGCATTGTGGTACACCTTTGTTTACTGCATCAATTAAACTGCAATATGCCTCTGCCAAACTGTAAAAATTTGGTGCAACAAGTTCTTCTGATGCCCTTAGTTTCAACACATCCCTAAAATTATCCTCAGATATAGGTTGTAATGTAATCATGCTTTTCCTCCGTTTAGGGCTGTTAGATAAGGAAAGCCCTCCGTTTTTCCTTCCATTGAATTTTATAGCGTCCCTACCATTAGACGATAGGATGTATAATACATTAACATTGTATAATAGCGGAAATTGATGTCAATGCAAGTAATCTAATTGTCAGCTACTTATAATGTGTTTGTAATGATTAAAAATGCCCTGACTCAATGCCATGGGGGCATAATTAATACATATATTGAATTTTAATTATGAACACGTATAAGTATGAGGTCAATCTCGCAATGACAAACAATTAGAGCGAGAAAAGTTACTCAACTGAAATAATCTTCTCCATCGGTTTTTGCAAAGTTGCTATTATTGAATAAATTTATTTGTTTTACACAAAATAAACTACAATTATAAGTCATAATATAAATGTAAGGAGGTTCATATGCAACGGCAAGATTTGATATCCCAAGTGAAAGAAGAATATGCAAACATAGCCTCAAACGAGTCACAGCAACATTTTATTCAAACAACTACCGAGATAACACCAGAAGCATATTATGAAAAACTATTAAGTGCCGTGATAGAAGATATCGAAAATGGAAAGTTTGATAACTGCCGCTCAGGCTCTGAGATTGTTAACAAAGTAGCGGCAGATAAATCGATTCTGTCGAATTGGCGAGGAGGATTATAATGAACGAGAAGAACAACAATATTCACACGCACCCGGTCGGGAACATTGCCGCAAGTCTTCCAATGAATGCACTTCAAGAAATCCCTGTAGCTAGTAGTGACGCAAAAACAATAGTCGGGCTCAAAAAAGACAGCGGACGCGTTGTAGGCTACAAATTATCCGACGGGCAAGTAATTGATAAAGATGCAGCGGTGGAGCTTGCAAGAAATGGCGGCATAATGGGCGTCGGTATCTCCAGTAGGGACGGCAATGAATATTTAAAATCTCTACCGGATGATACTGACGATAACAATTTATCGCATTTGCCGACAGTATAACGAGGGAGGATGTTATAATGGACGAAAGAAAACCTATCATCAAGAGAAAATCATATGCAGGACCGAATTTAGCAGAAAGCGGCTATGACAGGGACAGAGTATCAAGTTCTTATTATTACGCTTGGTTTTCGGGACATTTTTTTCAGTAGGATAAGTTGGGGGCGGCAGATTGCCGCCCCTACTGTTCTTCAATAACATTTATAACTTGTAATCCCTGCTTGGCGGCGTAGTTAACGGCATATTCTACCTCGATTTCGTCTATCGATGGGAAAAATGCACATATACAAAATGCAGAATTGTCTACCATGTAGCAGTTGCGTTCTTTTATGCAACTCTGAGTGTACTCAGTTGAAATAAACCGTAGCTCATCAATTTCTCGTAGCAAGGAGCGATACAGCCGACGCTCGGGCTCATCAAAATGTCTAATTTGATTTTGATACGACAAAGCGAAGATGAGCCGGATATTCGCCCCCATTTCTTTTTTTGCGACAATTAATGATGCCGCAATTTGGTCAAAGCCGGGTGTAGCACCCAATATGAATCTAGTTACGCCTTGATGTATGAGTTTATCTATCTCAGCGTTAAGGCGTTTTGTTATGTGGATGATATGTTTTTCCGGTAGTTTAGTATTGCCTGTGAAACAACATGTGATTAATTTATTGCTTCCTTGCATATACATAATCTCAGTACTTTTTGAATGAATATATTTTTATAGTTATATAATAACTATATTATTTTAATATATCATACATGATAATGTCAAGATATGATTTTATAAAGGAGTGATGAATAGTGAAGGAAATTAAAATTTCTAAAAAACTGCGTGAGCGCGGCGATGATGGGCATAAGATTATCTCACTTCGTATCAAACAAGATGCTCTTGATCAAATAGACGATATAGCAAAGAAAACAGAGCGTTCAAGAAATGAATTGATCAACCTCTTGCTATCGGCCGCCCTAGAAAACGTATCCGTGGAAGAATAATACTTAGCAATATATCGTAGGGGCGACCGCAAGGGTCGCCCCTACAGATTTCTGGAAGCCCTATTTGGCATTGATGATGAGCTAAGACAGTTATTTGAGATTCGATAATTATAAGGGTGTGTTATAGTTTGGTTTAAAAAAAGTCAGGGTATTCCCTGACTCAGGCTGAAGACAAACCCCATGCGCGAAAGCGGATGGGGTAAATTTTTAGATAACCAACGAAGTGATGTGTAAAAAGTGGCGACAACAGCCCTTTCCACTTCTTCCATTTAGCAAGTTTTTT
>Ga0123352_10017733_pt1 | contig 11345 bp, 9 predicted proteins | sample TergutLab28metaG_FD_89700 | JGI IMG/M metagenome (GOLD analysis project Ga0123352, IMG submission 89700) | Labiotermes labralis P1 segment gut microbial communities from Petit-Saut dam, French Guiana - Lab288 P1 | ecosystem: Host-associated > Arthropoda: Insects > Digestive system > Gut ... | reverse complement strand
TATCCCTGTGCTTTGCTAAAGTTACCAAATTCATTAAAATTTGCCTTTGATGCGGTTCTACAGCAATGTAAATTTTGTTACAAATTTAGTCCTGAAGTGTTAATGCACCTCACTGCAAAATCTAGGTTTCAATCAGTTCGAAAAATTCCGGTATTGATGTGAATCAACCCAAGTGTTTCATAGTGATGGAAGTTAGTTCGCTTGACCTGTTGAAGATGGCCCACATTTTGTGCGCATGAGCTGTCCATAAGAGAGAGTTGCCGCCCAGTTCGGACAAGCCGAAGCAAAGCAACCAATAGGCTTTGTGTTTCGTCAGTAACTCTATCAATCAATACGGACAGCTATACAACGCTGCACCGCTGTATATATCTTCACTTGCACGGTGGGCTCATAATGTACGGCGACTGAGTGATATACAATGGAGAGAAATCTTTGTGCATTCTACATACTCGTATAACTTGAGCCCACGCGTTCGCTAACCCCCGTAGTGGTGAAGGCGCTAGCTGGTAATAACGGGGGCTCGGCACTGTGTACTTCTATGCTAGCTGTCTGGGTGGTAGGGTCTCGCCACAGGGAAGACGTCGGGAAGATAAACAAGGGAACACAGAACTATTACCCGGACAACGGGCACCACACACGAAAAATCGTACAAAATAATCTATGTATATTTCTAACACTATAGTCTCTGCACAATAAGGAACAATGATGTAATACCCTAGAATTGACAAAATAAGTACAAATAACATTACAATAAGAAAATCTAGACCTCTAGGCGCGCTGTCTGCGTACTCCAGAAAGTCCAGCTCTAACAATAACTGTCTTGGGGGTGACTAGCCCGTCCCCCTTCTCCCTCTGATAACGTACAAAAAATATATACAGAGATACACAGCACCGACAGTATACTCGGGCCTCTCTCTGTCTCTGTCTCTCTCGTTTTGACGTGCAAAATTCATGTACAAAAAAACACTCAATACTGACAACATATTCGGGCCTTTCTCTCTCTCTCGTAATGACGTAAAAAATGTATGTACCTAAACACTTAACACAGACAATAATGTTCGGGCCTCTCTCTCTCTCTCTCTATCGCTCTCTCTCTCGTTACGACGTACAAAATTCATGTACAGAAACACTTGACACTGACAATAACTTAGCGAGGGTGCGTAGTACCTTTTGCGTAGCGTACGCCTCATTGCCTGAGCATACACCAGCTCGGCTCCTCCACTAAGCGAGCTTTCTCTCTCAACGTTACGCAAAGTCTGACTAACCCGCGGCCCACTGACACACACAGACACGTGACGAAGGTACGCGGCTCTGAGGGCTTGCCTCTGGCCCACGGGGCTGACGTTTATTATGAACTACCCAAAGATCCAAATGTTTCATAACAAGAAAACAAAACCCAAAACGGGAATTTAACTCACGCTCATACCAATTGTCGGCCCCGCTGCCAACACGTACGCCTCGGCGCTTTGAAACCACCTCAGCTGAACGTCCGGCCAATCCTCGAAATTTTCCAGTCGCTGGCACCGTGTTTCAGAAGCGAAGAGCAGAGACCAAGTCTTTCTTTGGGCGAGGTCAGTTTTTTTCCCCAACCCTCTCACCGACGTAACCGCCCCTAGTCCTTTCGCTCGCCCACGTCATCCAATCACCGGACGATAGCCCAAGGACGGGAATGACAGGACTCGAAGTCCGTTCAGTATAGCTTCCGCGTGGTAACGACCTTTGAGACGCCCTATGGGCACAGCTCAATCTGAAAAAAACTTTATCACATTGCCAGAAACAGAGTTACGTATGGAACACACAAATAACAAAGGGAATACTCAGGTCTTGTTTCATAACAGCTTTATAGAGACTTGCTTCAATACGACTGTGTCTTTTATTGGACAGTCTGGAAATCAACTTCGTGTTAAACCGACATCAGATTTTGCTACTTGTCCTTCAGTACATCACGATATTAAAAACCAACAAAATGCACTGCATGCAATGTAGTGGTTATGAAATCTTTGAAGTTCACCGTTTTCATCCCTAACGATGGGAACTTAAAATTATGTAAGTAAGATCGATTGTAAGAAAGTGAAATATATTCGTTTTATTTTTCAGGAAACTTAAGGCTTCCTGACCTGTGGCGAATCCACAAATATATAACATATAACGCATAAACGATAAGACACAAATAAATACAAATGAGATTTATGAATATAGAACCTATGCAATAAAATTACACACAAATTGATAGAAACGTATTCCTTTCCAACGCAAGACAGTTGCGACAATTGCAAAGTAGCTAACCAGTTCTCTGGCACAGATATCCCGAGTCTTGATACAAACGTTCACAGATGTAGGAACGGATGCTCGTATTAGTTTGATTTAATTAAGGAACAAAAGACGAAGCGGATATCCGTCTTCAGGCTGATGCACAGTACAGTACAGCACAAATTCAGCTGTTGTAGTAATCAGTGTCATTCTGTTTACAGTTACCACAAACGTGACTTCGAACATCTGCTCAGATTGACAGACTCTTCCACATGCGAAGAACTGCCGACCAGATATCCAGACACCGGTTATTTAACAACTGCTGGGTGCAATCCGATCATGCAAACTCTGACGAAGTACTTTACTTGGCTCATATCTTTCTTCTACATCATCCAGTCAACAGTTCGCATAGCTACTAACCGCGAAATGACTTCGTGGTTACCATTAGATACATCGGCGACACCAGTTTATGTGTTGGCGAAGTAACTTAGGTATAGTCTACAGTAAGAATAAATCAACTGGTTGTCTTTCAGAATATCAGAAAATTATAAGAACTGTGACAGGTACGAGTTATACATTGAATACACAATACGTGATGTTGGAGAAAATTTGAAAATAATAGAAATTTGTAGTATACTCGTATACTACGTAAAACGTTTATTAAGTTATACTTTATTCACCTGAAGCGCAGCTATTCCATATAATACGCACCTATATTGTAAGCAATCTCTCCAACGTAACATGTATTGAGGTAATGTATTGGAATTTGCAACTCATAAGGTTAGCAATGGAGAGTACTTGACTCATGAAACTATGCATCATAACATTTCGATTGCGAGTCGCAAGGTTTATTTTTATTGTGAGAACGTTCAGGTGCAGGTTGCAGGTCCACGACTTTAACTTTAATCAGAAATTAAACATTACAGAAATCAGTAGTGAGGTGTGGAGCCATAAGAATGACACCCGCCATCATTATAAAAATTACTGGTAATGTAGGCAGGTTTTTCCTCTGAATCGTTGGTACATTTCTACAAGCGTTCAAGGCATCACATGTGTGAAGTCAGTGATACTGTTTGTCAACTTCCTGATAAAGTCATTTATAAACATGGTAATAGTCACACTTTAAAATATTCACATAACAAGCAAATAGGGTTGCGAATTATATGAATTTATATTTTTTGTTTTCTAAATTTGTGCCAGTTAATATTTGTGAGGATTTCATTCTCCTACAGCTTTACATAAGCAAGTGAGGTATTGGTAACAATTTTGTGTAGTGGCTTTGTACAAGGAGTGGGAAGAGCATCATGTTGTCACGATATAATGACAGAGGGATTCTCAAACCAAAATTGCATAGTGTTATTAGGTCAATATATTAAAGTGTATTGCTTGACGTTTTTGTAACATTAAAACAGACTTAATATTCCAAGTTTTCAGATGAAGACCTTCCTCCTCATTTATTTATTTATTCACTTATTTATTTTTTTATTTATTCACATATTAATTTATTTCTTTAAGGAACAAATCAATCTGAAATGTAGCCCATTCTCCAGTGTATTGCTGAACAAGTCCTTCTCCCAACTAATATATAGTATTTAGCATAAGATAAGTAGTTTTTTGAGAGAAAATTCTGTTACACGTAATTACGAAAATAGTAATTGGAAATGTGCGACCACACGTTTCCACACATTATCTTGCTAATAATGAAATGAACGGAATTGAAAGACTGAATTGCGTCATAAAAGATGTATTTCATTTCCTCTGTATTTAAAATTCGATACTTTTATTTCAGTTAGAACACAAATATCCTTGCGTGACGTTCAGGTCTAGAGACTGCGAATCATGATTGCCAACGTTCTCACACATCTCTTTTATATGGAAGATAATTTATATAATGCGGCTGTCATATCAACATATCCAGCTCTAATAAATTAGGTATGAAATAATATAAATAAACTGCAGGCACATTCATTCTAATTCATGCAGCGAATGTCTACTGACAGATAGGGTCGCTTTACGTTTAATTACATCCCGCCCAGTATAATCATATACTACAAAGATTAGGTGGAAGTAGCTGTCTGTTTTGATTATGCTGCCAGCGATTTCATGCCATTGCGGAAGTTACTAAGTAAAATCGCCCATACGTTCAACGATAAATAAATGTGCTTCATTTAGTAATTGTTTCATGAAATAAATCTCTGCTTACAATAATAAACACACGTCATTAAGCGCTCACACTTATTTTCAAGGAAAGGAGTGAAAACTAGACAGTTCTGTCTTTGAAAAACACAGAACGGTTCACATAAGCACCGAGACTGTCATAAGTCAGTATACTGTTCAGATAATCTAATGTATTTTTATGCTCAAATTTACAAAATTTACAATAATACTAGTGCGAAAACCAGAAATTGGAAGAATCATTGAGAAGAGGGGTGTAGACACCCTGTTGCGCTATGCAAGAAAGAAGTGGTATAGCATGGATCAGACTAATAAAATGGGAAGTACGAAGTTGCAGGGGGTTACAGGGAGGAAAAAAGTTTCTTTTGCGAGGAGGCGGACAGCCAATCCCATTTATTTTTTGAAAAGCCCAGAAAAGCAGAAGTGGAGAGAGGATAGAGGAGTTCCTGAACAGAAAACTGCCATATATTAAAGAAGAAATAGGAATCAGGAATATATTCACTGTCAAAAATGCCACTGAGCAGAGAAATACAGGTAACCTCGGATACAAAAATAAATATAAATGGCAAAACCATGGAAAGAAAGAAAAACTGAAACAGGGTGGAATAACAGAATTAGACTCTACGCGAGATCCATGAGTTATAATTAATTTGGGTGAAAAAATAAACATTCAAATGATAATAAATATTATGGTTACCCCGAAGTCATATAGTGTATGTGCAATGGCAAAAACCAGGTGTTACCAGTCACGTCCAAGTACATGTACTTAAAACTAAAATAATGAACTAACATATCGAATTATAGGAACGATGGGGGAAATCTGTAATTTAACAGAAGATTTATTATCATATTTCTAAAATAAATTTCACCAAAAAAATGATGATGGCCTTGCTAGAAGCAGAAAAATTTAGTGAAGTCACGTAATGAAATTTTGTTATGATTTAGGAAGAAATAATAGATGAGAATTTAAATGTAAAAAGAATTTATGCACTAAATTAAAAAAAATTATTGACAATATTCACATTTTTTTCGAAACATAGCGGCAACGAATTTCTGTATTATAATTAACCCATCAGTAGGCAATTTTACAAAAAATGGAAGCCGGTATTTAGGAGTAAAATAAAAAGGTACTTAATCAACATTAAAATATTTGAATTCAAATATTGCGTTTTTGAAAAACAATTTTTTTGGTTTTGCTGTAAGAAGTATAAGATAATTATATATTAAAATATATTATGATAGGCGATAAAGCCTCTGCAGGCGAGTTTTGTTATCAAGATTCACAGAGACAAACTCAAATCTCCAACAAGTGCTGCAGCATATACGAAAACAACTAAACGACTGCACGTGTCACCACTAGAACACACGACAGTATGATAACTTACAAAACGCATCAAATTTGAATTTCAGCGGCCGGAAATCTACACCTCAGAATGCGCACCCGCTGGGACCGACATTAATATGCATATGTCACGTAACATTTGACATGTAACTATATACTCGTAAAATTTGGCCGTACTGCAGACTACACTTCAAGTAAGAAAATAGCATTTGAACGTAACCCAAATAAAAAAATTAATAAAAGCTAATTTGTTCATAAAAAATTAATTACACCCCTAAATTTATTACGTTTCCTAGTTACAATGAATGGACTTTTTTACGAAAAATTACGTCGTCTAATGGTGTCAGTCAGCACATAAACAAAAATTGTATAAATAATCTAACATTAATACACTTGAAGTTTTTCAATATAAGTTAAGCAAGTTAATCAAGATCATGCAAAACAAAATATACATACATTGTTAAAATATACACTCCAGAAAAGGAACGGGATGTTGAACTGATTGTAAACAAGAATGTGTTCTTAGCCCCCATATTCTCTGCAGTGCGAGATATCTTCCACGTCTGCCTACAATAGCATATCACATACGTATGAAGACTTTTTCATAAAAACCAATTATATCCTTGTAATGAAATATTACTGTACTGTAAAACTGAATTTTCACATACATTTAAATATGATAAATTTGTTACATACAGTTAGCACAGTAGTAGAGAAAAACTATAATTAGAACCGAAACTTAAATTTGTAATACGAACTGATCTTAACTAAACAATGCCTTTTGTTATATATCGATACGAAACCAAAACATTTCTTTCGCACAAAATTGCATATCCGTTACTTACAGCAGTTTTAATATATATATATATATATATATATATATATAAAATTAAACAACGAAATATATATATAAACATAAACCTAGATGCTACATTGACACAACCGATAACACTTAATAAATGAGTTCGAAAATGGTGACTCTTTTCCACCGACTTCAACACGTATAGCAATCAAAATATTACAGAATGGAAATAAGAGGAGATAAAGAAATTAATACCTCAGGAAGTAAAGACATTAAGTTAGTTTTGTTCTCGGACGACCAGTTTACGGTGCGAGATTCAGAAGATGCCCTACAGATTTCTCTACTTAAACTGGAGAGAGTGACTTTGTAATATGGAATAAAACTTTCAAAAAACAAAACGAAAACAATAGTTTTTAAAGGAAGAGAGTCAGAGAGGAGTAAAATTGTAATAAATAATACTATTACAGAATAATAAACATTTCCAGTTGCCTAGGTTACTGTATTTCATAGCAAAATGAAAAAGATATTATATTCAAAATATCAAAGTTTCTCCAGATAACGGAAATTATTAACAGAATTTAAAAACCATCTTATGTCCAAAAGCACACAAGACTGAAAATATATAGTATTTTAGCGTTACCTACTTTGTACGGATGAGGAATTTGGGCCGTTAGAGGAAAAGATAAATGCAGGGTAACGTCAGCTGAAATGAAATTTTTTAACAGAACAGTAAAATAAACATGTCAAGATTACAAAACCAGTGACGATATTATTTCATATCTTAAAATTAACCCAGTTGTAAAGAAAATTAATAATCACATAAATGAATTGCTGCAACACTTTCGGTTAATTGACAGAGACAGACTGCGACACTTAATTATAAAATATCAATCGTGGGAAATGAAACCAAATACGACGCGTCAAAAGGAATCTGGATATTTAAGGGTAACGGAACACGTCAAGAGGCCTGAAATCCCGCAAGTTTTATGATGATGATGATGATGATGATGATGATGACAACGACGATGACGACGATGATAATGATGATAATAATGTAGCACACAAAAGAACTAAGATCATTTGGGAAACATCTTGCGCTCTACCGGATGTAATTAATATTTTCAAATTGACACGCAAATCGGACAGAATGAACGGGTCATTAAGGAAACACCTAACGAATGAAGTGGACGGCGGTTAGGAACTGTTTTCCTCTTCAGTAAATTAAATTTGCATGATTCTTTTGGCTGAAAGAAAATTGAATGTTTTGAAAAAATGTATAACTACGAATTGTGACTATTCATACTTGAAACATATAATTAGACATTATTTCCTTCTTTAGCATAATAGCAGCATATACGTTTTATGGTAAGTTAAGGTCTCAATTTCCGATCCAGTGATCAGGTGGTCTAAGTCGTGGGTCTGCAGCCGCTCGCTTCCTGGGATTGTAGGTTGGTATCCCGCTAGCGGCATGGATGTCTGTCTCAAGAATGTTGTGTGTTGTAAGATAGAGGTCTGTGCGTTGGGCTGATCACTCGTCCAGAGGAGTCCTGCGGAGTATGGTTTGTCTGAGTGTGATGGTGAAGCCTTGGTAATGAGCAGTACCTGGCCCAATGGAGGGGCTGTGACGCCATGGAATGCCGCTAAAATTCAAACCAATATATGCGCTATTATATTCACCTATAATCAGCAGCCTCTCTTGCAACTGACATTTGCCAATGTTAGTGATTTACAGTGCGGTCCGCGTCAAGTCGAAGACATGACAACTGTCGTAGGAAATATTCCGGGGAAATATTGAGACCGACTGTTGAAAATGTTTAGTACTAATTGTATTATTTCAATCAATCAAGTAGTTACACTCTGTTCCATAACAACGTAGTTTGCTCATAGTTGCTGCATTGTTACTAATGACCATGGCCAAGATAAGTATTTTTATACTCTGCCGGCAACCGCTAACACGTCACAATAAGTTTGAAATGACAAATTGTTCCCAAACTTTAAGAAGTTTAACCTCTTTTAATTTCAGTTATCTACTGGTATGGCGACATTAAATTGCGGTTGTTGATTGTCAAACGCAATTCCATTATAGGCAAAGCTACATCGGCGCGGTAAGTACAAAATTGTACGTTTACCCGCCCCAAATCCAATCTCAGAACCAGTATATAATTTTCGAATTCCGGAGACAAATGACACATTAATTGTTTATTGGCTAACTTATAATTGCACGATCACTCGGCGGGTGTCAGATAAGGAGTGGTGTATTGTCTCGTCTACGATCGAAGCTTGAATGTATTTACCGTGCTTGGCCGTCGCTGAATGTGACGCCGTTCTCAGCGCCGGTAATTTATAGTTGCGGGAACCAGAACTTTAATTTATCTTCCCTGAACTTCATAAAGAATATGTATGCTAGTTTCTAAACATAGTGTTACAGGTGCAAACATGACTATTTCGCTGCGAACGTAACAGCGATTTCTGTTACGTAGTGACAGTGAAAATTACCTTCAACTAACAGACTTCATTCATAATCGAAAATCTGCTGTTCATATTTTTTCCACTGTTACTAAATAATCATGGGCATAATCGCACATAAAACCTGTATCTCAGTACATATGCTTAGACGAAATAACATTCGTAATATCAGAATGAATGTTTAAGTTGCAACACGACAAGAAACAGGGAACTGCTATTGTCCATCTCAGGACACAGGCAGAAGCGAGCTACCATAAACACGGTAAAGAAATTTTAGTTATCAAAAAATGAGGAGAATTTCTAAATAGCTGTGAAAATACAAGTTTCAAAAGGAGGCCAGTGACACACAAAGGTCGTTACGCAGTTCAGGTGAAGAAAATTACTGTACGTCATTCCGATAATTTCTGAACTTTTTAAGTGTTGCGGTAAAACGTTTCACGTGGACAAATTTAATTAATTATAAAAAATAAATACTAAATATTACAATTTTTTGTATGTGTTATTGCTTTAGTCGCTCTGAACACAAAACTTATCTTTCCTGCATCAAATTATATTGCCAATCATCCCCTGTCTGGACATTCCAAAATTTTCCACAAAATCCCCAAAACAGCATCATGTTTGTAAAAACACGCAAATACAAGACGTGCTGTAACTTCTCCTATAGTTCGCCTGATACATTATCATAAACGTACCTTGACCTTCGTGGAAATTACCTTTGTGGGAACCGAGTTCTTCCATGCGGAAAGACAGAGAGTCAGACGGTATGATGTACGGACGGACAGACATGACGAAAATAATAGTCACTTTCACAATATTGTGAACGCGCATAAATACAAGCGCATAAAATGCCAGTCGACTTAACCACAGTAAAGTTTCCTGTCAGTCATAAAGCTCTCAGTTGATGCCCGATTAAAAAGCCGGTTGTCTCGTGACCGTTCTCATTACGTGCATTATTGTCGAGTGACTTGTTAAGAACGTGCTATGAAGGTACTTCCCACATCTTACTCGCACATTTTCCAATCGTCAACCAATCGTTTCCGTACGGGCCTATTCATACTCTGCACGGGCCTATTCATACTCTGCACAATAATGTAATGAATGTTATTTCTGCCGTTCTATTGATCCTCATGTATATTTAATCTCTTTAAGAAGAAAATAAAACGAAATGGGGCACATACACACACACACACACACGCATACAGACACACACACACACACATATAGACACACACGCACACATACATAAGAACACACGTACAGACACACACACACATATATATGTATATATGTATATATAAATTACAAAATAAATGTTTAACATGTGATAAAATAATGTGTTTGATTCGGAAAAATATAGAGTTAAATAAATATTTCAGTATAAGTCTGGATTATTAGTAGTAAACTTGAATAGCGCCTGCACAACAACAGATAAAAATTTTCTATTAGTCAGTTATGTAGGTTACAAATCAATCCAAGTTTTCCTTAACGATTGAAGTTAGCTTGCTTAAGTTTTTAAAACACGCTCTAACTTTGCACGCACACGCTTTTTAAAAGAGACAGTTTCCGTCCAATTTCTGCACGCAAAAACAATTAAACGAATCGGCTTTCTGTTCCATCAATACTCTCAGACACAGAAGAAGAACAGTCGTGTCGAAGTCACCACTTCACAAACAGTGGCCTACAAAGCAGTCTCATAGTCCTCATAGCCTGTGCGACATACACTTGTGGAACTTAGTAGAGGCTTTTGTGCCTTCGAAATATATTCTTAATACACAACCTTCATAACATTACTATCAACCGTGTTACAAATGGAATATATCAATAACAAAGGAAATAGTGAATTCTCTTGTGATAACAGCCTACTCCTTCTTCATAAACGCCTTAAGACAACTCTCTTTTTTTTACGACTAGGAGGTGTTTCACTTCATACGTCATCGCCATCAAATGTTCAAAAATTATATAATATAGTCTGTGTGGTGTGCTATTACAGTACCATGATGTGTTCGTTGTTGGATACGTTTGTTCATAGATTTGATTTGGTGGAAGCTATGAAAAAAACCCGCATAACACTTGCTTTTCTACTTTTTGCGTGGATGAACTTCAGTCTCAGGTATGCCAGATTATTATCAGCATTTGTAATGAAACTTACAATTTACAACCACGTTTCGACAGCTAATTAGAACTAAAGGAAAACAAGTTTGTTCTACATTATTCCGACGTACTTCAGTGTATCAGGAAAATAAACCAACTGCTTACACAGTAATTAACGTAATGCAATATAAAATTTATAATAACTTTAATCTTAGTAAT
>Ga0123352_10017730_pt1 | contig 11345 bp, 8 predicted proteins | sample TergutLab28metaG_FD_89700 | JGI IMG/M metagenome (GOLD analysis project Ga0123352, IMG submission 89700) | Labiotermes labralis P1 segment gut microbial communities from Petit-Saut dam, French Guiana - Lab288 P1 | ecosystem: Host-associated > Arthropoda: Insects > Digestive system > Gut ... | reverse complement strand
TTACGCACCAAATCATCATCCACCAAAGATGGACGCCCACTTCGCGCCTCATCGTGCACGTTCTCTCGTCCTTCATTGAACATCCGAACCCATTTCCTAACCATGCCATCACTCATCGCACTGTCACCATACACTTGACAGATCTGGTGATGTATCTCACTTGGTAGCACTTTCGTAGCGTTCATAAAAAGAATTACAGACCGTAATTCACAGTCGGCGGCCCCTTGAATTGTCTTAAACATGTTTAACGCACAAGAACAAACATAAACATAACACGAATTTCACGAAATGGCGTCTGTGGCTTCTCACTTGATAGAGTAAGCCCCTGCACATGCGCAAAGTGACAGTCTCGAGGATGCGCGAGAGATATGCGCAGACGGTACGTACTGTCCGAATAACCTACGTATATTTAAAACTTCTTTAACATGTACAGTACAAGTCTAGACCATTAACGTTGGTAACATGTTGCAGCGTTGTTGATTCCAAATGAATGCCTTCTTACTCTGGATTGATACTGAACCATGTACATCGTCCTCCTTATTCAGTATATTCTCGTTATATGTAACGCGTCCTTGCTATGCACGACAGGTGGCGTGTTGATATTTGCCATTAATTAATGTTAATAATTGATGCCGTGTGGTTGGAGAAAAGCGCGGAGCTCATTGTTAATTGAACTTGGTGGTACGTGTAGGAACCATTGGGCTTCGAAGGGCTCGTAGTTTTTTTTGGGGGGGGGGGGTCTCCCCCCGTCTATGACCAAGTAACTGCTCAGTTCCAGGATATTCTGAATCATTTGTTTGCATCCCGTGGCCCGCGACCGTGTCCTTAGTGACCTGTGGAGCTTATAGTAACACACCGTATTGATAAATTGGCACTTCACCAAGTCACTCGTGTCTGAGTAGTCCTCAGTTAAAGTAGGTTCCCCACCACTGTTCTGAATGTCTGGGTTGTTTTCTGGTGCCGTATTGAGGGTTAGTGACATTTTATAAGAAGATGCCGTCATGTGAAGTGGAGCGTGCGGAAGCAGTGTTTTTAAAAAAGTTACCATGTCAGAACACAAGATTCAAAGCTAGTTTCAACGTGTTTATTTCAGTTCGCGCCACCATCAGTATTAAGCTTCAAGTTGCTCGCAATCCAAACAAAATGGCGATCCTTCCTGTAGTGCCAGGATACGTTGTGATACGCTGTGATTAGGCAGTGGATGAGGGCAGGGTGCCGACGTGATGTTGCGGCAGGTAGTGCTAATGAGTAATGCGTTGGGCATCGGTCGCCCTACCGGGGGTCGCGCTTTGTGCGCTCCCCTGCACCTGTTCCATGACAGGTTTCCGATCAATGAGCACATGTGTTGCTGCCCACGCTATAAACGGCTTTGGCTCGGATATCATGTTAATCCTGCCAAATAACGATGCTCACTGTGATTTATGTAACCTTATAAGTGCAACATGCAAGATACGTTGTTCTTGTATTAAAAGCCATGCCGTGAAGACGTGCTGTATATTGACCGTCTGTTCGTTCATGTATCAGAAGTGCTGTATACTGGCCTGCTGTCTGGGCAGGTATCAGAAGTGCTGTACACTGGCCTGCTGTCCGGGCAGGTATCAAAAATTCTGTTTACTGGCCAGCTGTCCGGGCAGGCATCAGAAGTGCTGTATACTGGCCTGCTGTCCGGGCAGGCATCAGAAGTGCTGTACACTGGCCTGCTGTCCGGGCAGGTATCAGAAGTGCTGTATACTGGCCTGCTGTCTGGGCAGGTATCAGAAGTGCTGTATACTGGCCAGCTGTCCGGGCAGACATCAGAAATTCTGTATACTGGCCTGCTGTCCGGGCAGGCATCAGAAGTGCTGTATACTGGCCTGCTGTCCGGGCAGGTATCAGAAGTGCTGTATACTGGCCTTCTGTCCGGACAGGCATCAGAAGTGCTGTATAGTGGCCTGCTGTCTGGGCAGGTATCAGAGAAGTGCTGTATGCTGGTCTGCTGTTCGTGCATGTCAGAAGTGCCGTGTTCGTGCATGTGTCAGAAGTACTGTATACTTAGTATGGTACGAATTATAGACGTAAGCTGCTGAAACGCGTTTCGTGCGGCCATGCTGAAGGTTACTTGAAGAGAAAAATTTGATGGTAAAGAATAAACGCGAAGTAACATCTCTCCCTTAAAGGAAATCGTGAGGTAACGTTTTTCTCCTACATGGATCTATTAGGTATTTTTTACGCGTAATTTCATGATCTGTACGGGTAGTATATTGTTGGGATATGGAAACAGAGGTTTCGAGTGTGATATGCAGAAACTTGCTTGGGGAATGATTTATGCTCTGGGGAATGAACACTGAGTTTTCATTTTAATCCTTTTGCCCCACAGGAAGATGCATCTTGCAGAATTAGCATGTTATGTAAGTTGATTCGTGTTTTGGCTGTGGGAAGAATGTGACTTGAAACTTTTATGGTCATTTTTAATATTCTCGGAAGCTTTTACGCTGATCCACTGAGGAAGCAGGCCAGCGATGGCCGATGGCCACAGTATTTGCTGTATAGGGACGACACGCATGCCCTTCGTCGTGCATCCTAGCCGAAGCCTATGCCAAACAAAGAGAATTTACATGTAACTTTAGCCGAGCTATCGGCAGCAAGCATAACGCATTATGCAGCAGTGGTAGAAGAAAACAATGGAAATATTCCGAAGCGTGACGAAGCTCGTGCCGGAATCCCAGCTGAGAACAGGGCGCCTTCTACAACTGAAATCTGCCCTTACACCAGAATGGGCATGGTAGTACAAATACTATTGACTGTTGGTAGTATGTGTGTCTTAGGTCGCTGTGCTTCAGCGGCTTGCTTTGAATACGCAAGGTGGAATTTAGTAAACGTCTTTGCATTCTTAGGGGCATGCGGTAGCGGAGTTGGTTGAGGCACTCAGCCTGTAACAGAAATAAGTACCAGGAATATTTCCGGGGGGGTAAAGGTGGTCGGTTAGTATTTCTGACAACCTCACCACCTTCATGCGCTGATTGTCTTGAAATCTAGGATCCTCAGCTTCCTGGAGCCCTCAGGGCCATTTACATGCCCGTACAGGGATTTATTTACCTTTACCTTTGCGTTCTTAATTTTGAGCGTAGGATGGAGGTGGGGGATCAGCTTTCCGCTACGGCTGTTTTCCCGTAAGATGAGAGGGTGTGACTCAGAAACGACCCGTGCCCGGTGGCCGAAAGAATAGCTCAATTCCCTGTCGCATGTCGGAACCCTGTTGACAACGCTGTAACCAGCCACCAACTGTTTAAAGCCAAGTGGTTGTTATTCTGTATGCCGTCAGGTTTTTTAACGCTCAGAAATTGTTCTCTTTGTCTGCAGAGTACATTTATATATTTTGTATCGATCTCAGAATAAACAGCGATTATTATTCTCTCTTTTTTTGTGTGTAATCGAAACAGAATGTGTTTACTGCGTATGACGAACTGAATCTTGAAATGTAAATGAGGTTAATTTTGTCTTTCAAGGGTTAAGATTCATCTCAGTATTGTGCTGTCTACATTGCCATCATCCAAGTGTTCTTCTTCTTCTTTCAGTTCTTCCGACTACCATTTTGTAGGACTACACCGTGTCGTATCTGCACCATACGTTCTGTATGCCCTTCTAGAATCGAACCCCTGTGGGGGGCGAGAATTTTCGCAGCCTTCCAGACAGTCCCTGGGGTCCACCTATCCTTCTGTACAAGGTGTACCGGTTCCGTTCACGGGGCGTAAAGCGGCCGGGTTGTGGCGTTGACCACCCACTCCAAATGTAGCGTCGAGGTTAATGAAAGGGTCGAACTATACGTCTACTCCCCGTCTGGGCCTTCGTGGCCTGTTCTAGGGTGAACATACCCTACTTTTACCTTTTGTAAGAGTTACGGTCTTGTCCTGCATTATGTTACCGGTATTTTGCGTGTTTAGACCAGAACATGGATTCGTGTGTTCCTAAGCCTGACGTAACGCCGCCGGCTTGCAGTAAAATCGGTGTTTAGCCTCGGAAGTCTTGCGTCTCTGTGGATGGCGCTGTACAACACCGGTCACACACGTCACATTGATCGTTACGAGCCCGACACCTGCCGCCAATTGAATCACGCAAGGATTCGTCATATGAATGCGACTTGGTCAATATTCTGCTTCCCTTTGCTGTCATTGTAACCACTACGGTGCTGGGAGCAGACTTCATTCTTGTCTTGAGGCGAAGTACAGCGAATGCATATTGACGATTCGTAAACACAGTAAGGATAGAGATGTCACTGTAATATAACGAGACTGTGAAAATGCACAGCGTGTCGGGTTTACGTAACAGGCGCATTCGACAGCACATAGGGCATAAGTGACAAGCTGACGTGCTGAATTATATATTGCATTAGGCTCACATGTTTTAAGTGTTTATACAGATAAGCCCCAAAAGTGTTAATGCTTTTATGTGAATATATAGTAATGTGACTTGGATGCTGGGTCTTGTACTGCTTGACCCAGAAGATGAAAACAGTACGGTACTTCGAAACGTAGGTAACTATTTACAAGCCGACGCGGCGTAACATCTCAGAAGACTCGACTGTTCGGCATCATCGCTGAGAGAACCTTAGATCTCGCAGAGGCGTGTATTTGCTTATGAGGTTGGTCTGTAAATGTAGCTGAGAGGAAGCTTCGATAGTTATTAGGCATGCTTTGTTATCTCCGAATGTGTTGGGAGACCACTGTTGGTTTTTTAATATACTCGTACGAGTGAAGGTTCATTTTGGCGCAAAACTTAAACCGCGCATTAAAAAGTATATGGGGCAAACTGGATTTAACTTTTCTAGCCGATAAATACTTAAAAAGCTAGGTTCGAGGTTGGCCGTAAAAATGGGTGTCGGTCTTCATGTAAAGTATGTCATTTTTCTCCGGTTTCATAAAGAAAACTGGAATGGATTGATCCCTTTCCATTTTGTGTCGAATTTTACAATACCATCTTTTATGTAAAACCATTTATTGGTTCTGCTGTTGTTTGACGTGTACATACGGACGGACAGAACATGAGTAGGCATTTCGCGCGTTTTCGAATGAGTCCAAAATTTGTAAGAAAACCGGGATAACTTAATTTTGAAGCTGCTGTAGCAGATGTTGGATGAATCTGTAGTCGAAGAGAGTAGTAGTAGTAGTAGTAGTTTATACTCTAAAAAGGAAAACCCCGAAATTGAATTTAGGGTGCGTTGCTGATGTACGGTTTGCGTTAAAGGAAAGTGGTGTGCTAGGTCACCGTATGATATTTTGATTGTAGTTGTTGTATGGGGTCTTTAGGGGTGGTTGGGGGGGGGGTTGCTGGCTTATGTCGGGAATGGGGCCAGCTGCTGCTTGATGGACGCTCATAACCTCCCGCGTCATGTTGTTACTGTAGTTGCGTTTGAGCGACAGCAGCAGCGGCATCCCTGGCTGCTACAGCGCGCCCAGAGAGAGAGAGAGAGAGAGAGAGGAAGAAGGACAGACGGGCGTCATCTGCCCCGGGATACATTTGATTTACTGTGTTGCTGGGGACAGGAAAGTGACTCTAAATCTTGATGCCATTGTAACCAGGTCTGATTATAACACAGAAGATACAATGTGTCCGGCATGTTTGCCATTACACGTGCCTCGCAGCCAGTAGTAGTATGGAAGGCGACATTGTGTAGCCAACACTGATGTCGTATCCTCAGTTTTCAAAGTGCGTAGCAGAGATCATTATCATCATCGTCATTATCAGCGCTGGATTAGGTTCTGAACCCGCTGGGGCTCCACGATTCATTCTGACTACCGCTTTCATTTCTGATGTGCCTCTGTAACGCTGATATCATGGCCGTAGTAGTAAACGATGGTGCGTCTCTGGTTGTGTAAGGGGCATTGGGTTCTGTATTAAGGTCTTTCATTTAAATTATTCTTCGTCTCTGACATCTTATTTGTAGCCAAGAGGAGAATTTAATTTGAACTGATCTTATCTGATTTTGGTCGCACTTCATTATTCTTGTTAAAGTAATGTTGGCGCAGCAAAGATAAAGGTGGCCACTTGCTTAGTTAGTACACCGCGCCTCGAAGACAATGGAGGAATACACGTAAGTCGCCAAGCAGTCTCAGCCTTGACTCGCGGACGCACGGTGGAGATTGATGACAACACTGACATGTCAACCGCTTTATTTTCGATACTCATTCTGTTAGGAACTTAAGCGGGCGACGCAGGGTGTCCGTCTGCTCTTGTAGAGATTGGAGGCCATAGCCAGCCACTTCACCAAGTGAGCTGTTGGGATTGTAGGCTAAATTACTTTCTTTGGCATAAAATGGAAAATAATGCGATCGTTCTCTTTAGTTAAAGTGTCAATATTTAAGGCTGGAATGTTATAATTACAGCGCGAGCACCGTCGTATTTTGGCTGAATTGCAGAGAATGAAATTGAATCGTAAATTGTAGAGAATATAGTTGAATTAAAGCGATGACATCTTGCTACCGGGTACCGCCACCGGCTTGGTTAAACGAACGATGAACAAAATTTTAAGATTACAATAATAATAATAATAATAATAATAATTATTATTATTATTATTTAAAAGAACTTGAATAGATCTTTATAATGCCATTTCGGGTTCTGGGCCCTTGATGTAGAACGGATAATTCAAGTGAAGTGAATTTACATTATTCTACGCAGTTACTTACAGAACATCAGGAATTAAGATGGACAAGGACAAATAAACATACACGAAAGACGCACTGGACGAAGCGTATGTAGGATTATATATTTTTGAATAAGTGCATGTTAGAAGTAGCATGATGAATTTTTTTTTTTATATAAAGGAGATTGGTCTAGAAGTAAATGCTGAGGAACCTAGGTATCTTGTGTCTTGAACAAGAATAAACTACAAAATCACAATATAAAGACTGATAATAGTTCCTTTGAAAGGGTGGAACAGTTCAGATATTTGGTAACAGCCGTAACAAATAAAATTCCAGTCATGAAGAAATTGAGTACAGATTGAAGTCAGGGGATCCCTGCTATCATTCGATGCAGAATCTTTTGTCTTCCAGTTTGCTGTCCAAAAATATAAAGATTACAAAGGATATACAGAAATGTAATCTTGTTTTGTTTCTATGGATGTGAAACTTGGTCTCCCACATTGAGGGAGGAACATAAGGCCGAGGTGTTCGAGAATTGGGTGCTGAGGAAGATTTTTTGGGCCTAAGTGGAACGAAGTAACGGGGGAGTGAAGAAGATCACATAACGAGGAGCTTTATGGTCTGTCCTCCTCACCAAATATTATTCAGGTGATCAGATTGAGAATAATTAGTTGATTGGTGCATGTGGCACGTGTGGGAGACAGTAGGTGCACACAGGATTTTGGGTAGGGAGAAGTGAGGGAAAGAAACCACTTGGAAGATGTAGGCATAGATGGTAGGGTAGTATTAAAATGGGTCTTCAAGATGTGGGATGTGGAGGCGTGGACTGGATTGCTGTGGCTTAAGATGGGAACAAATGGTGGGCGCTTGGAATAGAATGTGTTGATGAAACTTCGGGATCCATAAAATGCGGGGAATTTCTTGAATAGCTGAAGACCTGTTAGCTTCTCAGGGAGGGCTCTGCTGTGTGAACTTAGTTACATGACGTACACGTGTGAAGGTGTAAATATATACGGTTGGAAATACACGTGACCTACTGATAATTATGCGTATAAATGCAAGGTGTTTTGAGAGCGTGCTGCCATCATTGAAGGCTCCTTTGGCCTATTTGGACCTGTCATTCAGCCTTTTCCTGCAGGGACCGGAGGCCGAAAGTAGCCGACAATTGCCAACTGCCGGAACACAATGCTGCTGCATTGAGCTGTCTGCTTTATCTCCTTTTGTATAACTCCGTACGCTTTAGTGACAGGTACTTGCATAATACACGATTTTTTGCGAAATACATTTCATGTCTTGACCGTACTTTTTTTTATACCAGTGAATCGACCTGTGCCTGTCGACTAACTTCTCTCCTTTTCATGAAATTTGAATGACTTTTTTGTTCTGTTTCCCTTTGTTTTGTATGAGTGAGTCCGTGGGCTCCTAGCGTATTGTAGCTGGTAGGCGTCGTGGTTGTGGGCGGACAACAGACACGGTCCTGCCTGTGTCTCACATGAAACAGAAAGTGCTCTGTCCCTCTCATATTGCCCCGAGCACCATTTCATAAAATGTTTGCCGAGTGGTAGTAAAAATATAAATCTGTCGAATTTAAAGTGCCCACCTCATCATGAATGAAAAGGTACCCCATCTGATTTTTGTTTTTGAAGAAATCAGGGTGTTAAATTCGGCCTAAGAGTGAGGAAGTAATATAAGAATGTAGGAAACCACGTAATAAGGAACTTCATAAATTTTACTCTTTCGCCGTCTTCGTGCTAAAATAATTGAGGATGGGGTGATCATGACATGTAACACGCTTATGAGGAAGGGCATGTGCGTGCAAAATCTTAGCTGGAATGTGTGAAATGAATATAGTAGTTGGGACCGAGAGCAAATACACGTAGCATGGAATCATGTAGACAAGATGAATTACCTCAAATCACACTGTGAATGTGGCTCAGGGTAAAGATAAAGGTAATGTTCAAGAACAGGCCATGAAGGCTCAAAGGGGTAGTACTTTTTCCTTAACCTCGGCGCTAGATAGGGGTGGGTGGTCGTTGCCAGTCGTTGCCACGCCTCGGCTGTTTTACCCACGGGAGAGACCCGGTACCCATTGTATAGGAGGCTGGGGGGACCCAGGGTCGTTGTGGACGGGTGCGGAGAATCTCGCCTCACCGGGATTCGATCCCCGGACCGTTCAGCCCGTAGCGAGTCGCTATACCGACTGAGCTGGCCTGGCTCAGGGTAGGTTTTAGTAGCCGGTTTGTCATAGTTCCTTGTATGTACTCTGCTGTTTGGAGTTAGGACCATCTCAGACAGTGCACTGATATGGCATAAGCATAACCGGAATTTCTGGTGTGTAGAACACACTGCGCGCACATTGTATTGACATTGCACAGTACGCCGTAAATACATAGCGATAATGCCCATTATTGGGGCTCGTTTGTCGCAGGCTTCCAGCAGAACTCTAGTACATTTCACCAAAAGTCGTTCCGCCAACTCTACCTAATAGGAATCATTCTAAAATAAATTCAACTCGCTACGTCAATAGTATATATATATATAAAACACATAATACATATATATGTATGTATTATATATGTAATTGTGTGTCAGTGACGACTCTACGGACGGGACGGTCCGGGGTTCCAATCTTGGTATTGGAAAGAGATTTTCTTACATCCAGAGCGTCCAGATCAGCTCTGAGGCCGACGCAGCCTTATATTTAATGGGCACCGGGGTTCTGTCCTGGCGATAAGACGGCCGGGGTGTGAAGTTGACGACTCACCACCATGAAATACCAATGGTCAGAATAAGTGTACCTCCACTGACTCTATATGTGTTCATGGGGTGGCCAGGTAAAACTGTGTGTGTGTGTGTGTGTATATATATATATATATATATATATATGTATGTATGTATGTATGTATGTATTTATTTATTTATTCATTCCTGTGCTGTGTCACATCGGCTGTCCGGTTGTAAACTCTCATTTGTCTCGCAATTATCATCTGCTGTGCCAGCGAGCCCTGAAGCATTGAATACATGTATGCCAGCATTGTACAATCGATTCCATGCCGGACCCTGTTTTTCTGTTGTGCTTGCATTGTACTAACGAGGATCGATACATATGCAGCACTCGTCTGACATCCGTCGGCAAAGGTATGGATTTTGTCATTTGTTATTTCAAAGTTGTAAGATTACAGTCCACACTGACAGCTGTAGTGCTGGGTGGTGCTTCTGTTCGTACACTTGCACGTCTTTTATGGTGTACTTTGTTTATGTTTCAGTTAAAGATTGCGCTTTTTATGTACTGTATTCGCATATTTAAATTCAACTAAGTTGCAATCAGACATCAGCATCGACAGATGCACAAGTTGGACTATAGTCGCCAGCCGTTGTCACGCGCGAGAGAAAATAAAGTTGTCCATTATTTAAAAAAGGACTAGCTTCGAAGATGATAATATCGCGGAATGGTCACGAGGTCATAGTCCAGCTGGTAAAATGACCATGGGCGGACTTCATTGCTGGGATTCGATTGGTCATAAAGGATTTTTATATAGGCTTGTGGTTTCTACCGGCTGTCTGTCGGACGGGTATCAAGCTGCTCTCTTGGGGTATGAAAGCGAGAGACATGTTTCATTTAATATCGTTTTGTTGCTTTGTAGCGTCAGTAGTAGATTAACGACTATGAGGCATTGGTGGAATTGTGTGAAGATGTCTGCCAAGGTAAATGTACGGAGCTTCACCACCATACTCCCCGTACACGTACATCTTCGTGGTCTGTCACTTGGCCCCCAGTTTGTTGTTTACTGTCACATATTAGGATGGTATAAAATTGTCACGTTTCGCGCGTTTGCTTCAGTAGCAGAATGATCCTCTGTAGAACACGTGGTGGACAGCACGCAATGTATGCACGGCCGACCGTTATGTTGTTTTTACTACATTTGTATATATTCATAGCCCAGTAAAGTAAACATATAGCAGGATTACATCCACAAAGTCCCCGACAGTTCGCATGTCAACCTTCAGCGTGAGTCTCCCAAACTATACGGTCCTCGTGCCTTAGTCACATGATTGCATCTACTACGTAAGCAGACGAATACTGGCACCACCACTCCTCTTGACTGCATACGATTCGCGCGCACGCTCCCGACTTGTGACTTCAGCCCAGGCTGGCTAACGTTACCCGCCGCTTAAGCTAGATACTTTGTGGAACTAATCCTAGTATAGTTGAAAAGACAGTCGGGAGGTACAAGTAAAGGGAAGGGTAAACTCATTCGAATTGGACGTAGCTGCTAAGAGGCAGTGGCAGCAGCAGAATTAGTCACGTGAAAGTGTATATGACCGCGTGTATTATGTCGGGGAAAATGGTTGTTTTCCTATACAAGCATCGGGCCTTTTATTAAATTATTCGTCTGCGCACTTTAAAGTGCAGCATTCATTCTCTCAAACGGCCTGGCTGTACACGTGGTACGCGGAAGGCAATAAAGGGCCCCACTATTGGCCCGTTGGCAATAAGATGCAAGGACAGCGATAAGGCTGTTGTTCTGAGGCTACAAGCCGACCGTCTCCGTCGTTTAGCCGTTACGTTCAACAAGACTTTGTAGGAGTATCAGTGTGATAGCCTTTGCTAACGACAAGCGCTTTGGGTTTGTTTGTGTGGCCAACATATGGCGAAATACGTGTACAGCGACAAACGGGGGGGGGGGGGGGCGGTCCTCGCCCCCGCCCCCCCCCCAACCCCCG
>Ga0123352_10017728_pt1 | contig 11345 bp, 6 predicted proteins | sample TergutLab28metaG_FD_89700 | JGI IMG/M metagenome (GOLD analysis project Ga0123352, IMG submission 89700) | Labiotermes labralis P1 segment gut microbial communities from Petit-Saut dam, French Guiana - Lab288 P1 | ecosystem: Host-associated > Arthropoda: Insects > Digestive system > Gut ... | reverse complement strand
TGTCTGTAGCTGGCTAAAAATAGCGACCCGCCACCTGATAGACGCGGTTCACACGAGGGCGTGTACGGGAATTAAAAAACGGTCATAACTCCGTAACCGTCCAAAATCGGACACATATTTATAATGGACTTTTTTGATCACAAAGATCTAGGAAATCACCTCCTGCAGTTATGCCCTAAAGTCGTGAAACACCCTGTATATATATATATATATATATATAGTCAGTTTACCTTCCCTTTCCGTAATTTACAGTAGAAACAATATAGAAAATAAACATGTTCACCTGTAAACGCCTAACAAGTTGCACAATGGGCAGCTTAACGACTGGTGCCCCTGGCCACAAGTTACAAGGATAGATAAGTTGTGCGAGAAACGTGGCACAGACGAGGAAACAAAAGAGATACCTACGGGGTTCTGGTGAGGAAACGTGGAGGAAAGAAGCCACTTAGAAGACCTAGGCGTAGATGTGAGGATAATATTAAAATGGGCATTCCAGAAATACGGTGGGATGTCGCTGACTAGATTGATTTGGCTCACGTTAGAGAAAAGTGGTGTGCTGTAAAGATGGTAAAAATTTTCGGACCCCATAAAATTCGAGGAATGTGTTAAATGGTTGAGAAACTGCTAGCTAATCGAAAGGGACAATTTGCCATTATTTCTTTGATTGGTTGGTTGTTTGGTTGGTTGGTTCATTGATTGATTGGTTGGTTGGTTGGCTGCTTGTTTGCTTCATTGATTAGTTACTTAGGTAAAACTTATTCCTTTTTCTTTGTTTTCGATCTCATAAATCACAAACAGCTAACTCAAAATGAAATACGATGACAGAATAATTAATTTTTTTAATAGATAATCGAAACAAAACCACTTCTCTGTTTCTGAGGTACCTTCCCAAGTCTATCACGCAAAACCTGTGTTCAGGCTGCAGGCTGCAAGATCCGAGTTTCGAAAACCGGCAATCGCAAAGAAATTTTTGCTCTCTCTACAGCTCTTAGGCAAACTCTGGGTCTCACACAGCCACCTGTTCCAGGCGTATTGGGGATTTTTACAGGGGTTAAAGCGGCCGCAGCGCGAATTTGGCCATTCCCGTCCCTCTAGAACCGAGGTTAAGAATGAACGGAGTTATATCTCTACTCCCCCATACAACGTTACATTTACTTTATGTTTCCTTATAAGTAATGTTAGTTGCAGTTTGTCCGATTATATTTTAGGCCCAAACAAACTTTTATCTAGGAATCCAAAATATCACTGATGTGGTTCTAAATATTACGCCACTAAAAATCGCAGAGAATTCATTTTTTTTAGCTTTCGTTTGTTTTGGGCCTAATATGTTTTCGAAGTACAGTTTAGTTTCAAAATATTCGTGGAATCACTGTATTTCCTGAGAAATAAAGAACAGTAAAATCATTGAAGCTAATTTCCTTCGAAATAGCCACAGTAAAGCGTTGGAAACATTACTGGAAGCCGTTGTGTGAAAACCTTTTCAGCTCATCCGTCGCATTCTTAGTGATGTCAGTAGCATCACAAAAGCGTCTTTCCTTCAATGCTGATTTCAGTCGAGAGAACAGGTACATGTAAGCTAGAGGCATAATAGGAGAATACTTGGGCGGGTGCTGTAGAGTGTGTCACGTTGTTCTTTAGCTAAGATATTATCGAAAAAAACCCGACCGGTGTGCTGGAGCATTACCGTGAATGACAAACCAGCTGTTGGTTCTCCATTTTGGGGGAATTTTCCTTCTGACCGCATCCCTGAGCCGACTAATTACGTCAATGTAAAAAAGGTAGAATGATCCCGTTACAGGTCCGGTGTGGCTCAGAGGGTGGGTAGAGGTATAGCTCTACTCTTCCATGACCGCGGCACTAGAAGGGGATGAGTGGTCAGCAGCACGCCCCGGCAGCACTTTACCCCCGGATAAGACCCAGTACCCATTTTACAGGAGGCTGGGTGGGCCCCAGGACCCGACACAGCTTTATTGTTAAGCAAATACCTTTTCTTTATAGTAAGTACCTACAAGATTCGACTTTTATAGCAAGGTCATCTTCAGTCCAGGTAGGTTTTCACCCTTTTTATAGGCCAGGAAGGCCCTTAGGGGAGTAAAGGTATAGCTCTACTCTTTCTAGGACCTCGGCACACTAGATAGGAGTAGGGGGTCAGCCCCAGGCCCCGGCCTCGTCTACCCCCGGGAAATACCCGGTACCCATTTTACAGGAGGCTTGGTGGGCCCCAGGGCCGGTCTGGACGGGTGGAAAACTTCGTCTCCACCGGGATTCGATCCCGGACCGTCCAGCCCCTAGTCAGTCGCTATACCGACTTAGCTACCCGGGCCACAATTACGTCAATGTACATTTATTTATTCACAGTAGCAAATCCTGTAAATTAAATTAGCGAATGCCTGTAAATTACACCAGCAAATTCCGGAAACATTTTAAAGCTACTACGAATAGTAATTATATTAAATTCAGTTATGTGGAAGTTGCTGCTCATAAACTACTGAAACTGGCTACGAAAATTATGATTGCGTAAGGAGGAGATTAGGTGATGTTAGTTACGCCAGATGGCAGTTGATATTATGAAGAATTCAAAACGTAACTTTGCTCCGGTCGTTTCACAGTACCTCTCTTCGGCTAGAACATGTATGGGTGGATTTCCTTAAAGGTTGTGTATGAAAATCACTGTTAGACACTCCGTGGATTAGCGCGTGGATATTACTTTATACCCGCCATGTGACTGGGCCCTTTTTCGCTCCCTCCCCCTTGTCCAAAATTGGCATTGAGCTTATTTTCAGTATAAAAAAAGTTTACAATATTGATAAACGTGCAAAATATATACACCCTACTGCTTAAATATAATTTTGCACTTTAAAGATTTTATTTGCTCTTTGCCCCCCAAAAATACACTTTACTTTAGAGGTCCTTCAGATATATAGCTTTAGTGACAGTAGGCACACTTGTTAGCACTATAAAGACCACTGCTCTAAGGTAAGGCGGCTTAAGGACATCGCAAGCCGATAAGTTGGGAAACGCAAAATTTTGATGGGAAAATATCTTAAAAAAACGGACCTTTGCAAGAAGGATATGGAAGGATAATAATAGGAACAATGGATCTAGGTTAATGATCTATGTAATCCACGAAGAATGTAAAACTTACAGAAGACATGCATTACTACTAGTTCCTCAATGAAGCTTCTTCTGCTGGTTGGTTGGTTTGGTCTGGTCTGGTCGTGTCTGGTCTGATTTGGATTGTTTTTTTTCGGTCTGGTCTGATCTAATATAGCTTGGTTGGTTGGTTGATTGGTTCGGTGTGGTTTGTTTGGTTTAGTCAGGTCTGGTCTGGCTTGGTCTGGTTTGGTTTATTTTGGTTGGTTTGGTTTGTTCTGGTCTGGTGTGGTTTGGTTGGTTGGTTAATTGTTTGCTGTTTGCTGTGGTGTGGTTTGTTTGGTCTGGTCTGGTCTGTTTTGGATTGGATTGGTTCGTTTTGATCGGTTAGTTCGTTCGTCTGTCCGTTTCTTATGTAATTACCGGTACACAGTGCACAAACATTAAAGTCTTGTATCCGATTTTTCAGTACGACGAATAACAAATTCTGGTTGGTTAATTTCTTTGTCATTATTAAACGTCACAAAATAATGCAATACAATAGAAATGCCAACATTGTTCTACGTTTTTAAGAACAGGGATGTCGTGTGCATTAATTTTTATTATAAAATTCGCCCGACGTTACGTTATTTTGCGTATAACCTTTCATACCAAACAAAGTAACATGTCCAGTATTTCACAGTTCAACGGTCTCTTAAAGACTTTACATAAACCGTACTTCCATGGAAGGTAAACATTTCTCCATTTCCATTAGAATACTAGCCACATGTGTAATATCCATTGGTTCCATAAAGCTAAATAATAATAATAATAACCCCAAGGCTTGCCATTCGCACAAGTTCTCCTACCCTGCTGACAGCAGTTTCAATTACAACCTTCCTTCTACGAATCAACCTCAGTTCCCTCTGTCTGTCTCATTAACGTCCCACGTAACGACCTAGCCACTGGTTTACCGACATTCGATATGAATTTATATTAGTCTGCGCTGGTTTTCCAGTTAAAACTGCACAGATTAATAGATATCATAAATGTTTTACAGTTTCCAGTCGTGTCATATTTCTGACGTACTTTTCAGATTGTTTGCAAAACGAATGCTGTACCATGTGTGTGTGTGTGTGTGTGTGTGTGTTGGTGTTGGTCCATGCTAAGCAGAAATTACGAATATATTTTCAAATTCAGAACATTGTTACAGATTTTAAAAACTACAGTGTAGATCAGGGGTGACCACAAGCATGACCGCGGTCATCAAATGACCGGTAACGACTTACCAGGATTGCAACAAAACAAACTTGAAGCCTGTGTAAATGTAATGTAATGCGAAGTGAGTTTAAATAACATGAAGATCAACATTTTTGGGCACCATTTTGTTTGTTCAATTAGTGACTCAGGTCACTTCATTTCCTCACGTCACAAATGCGTGACACGCACTGCGTACTTGCAATTTACTTCGGCAAAAGTGCGTACACTGTGCATCGTAACTGATCTGTTCATAAGGCTCACCAACCAAAGCAATCTCCAATATCTGGTACAGGATTACATAAAACCTAGCACACAGTTACACATGGTTTCTAAATTACGATGGAGCGTATATGCTTGTACAGGAAAGCGCGCTCAGGCTAGTTCAGCGCTTATGTTGGGCTTACGGAGCACCAGACAATGAAAACCTCACAACACACACCGTCAAATTAGCTCATAAAATGCTGCAAGTTGCTGTTAGTGTCAGAATGTCAACTTAACTGAAACACATTGCAAGCAGTTCTGCGTAGCAACTTAGTTTTGATGGGGTGTCGGGTTTGTATCAAATTAAGGTCCCAAACTGAAGCAAATAAAAGGGAAAAATAGTTCCTTAATTGTTTTACATTCTGGGCGACCGTGTTAAGGCAACGTCCAGTCTGGTAAGTGGATAATTTATTTTTGGAAAAACCTTCAAGACCAAATATTCACCGTTGTAAATACATCTAATCACAAAATAATTTAGCGGTCTTTATCGTTGCACCGTGCATTTCGTAGAGTCATTTAATTAGCACACCAATCAATGCACATATATAAATTTTTTTTACATTAAAACATTTAAAATCGCTCCAACATGTTTCGATCCTAAGATCATCTTCAAGGAGCTTGAGTGTTCCTTGCTAAAGTCACATTTTTAAAAACACTCACTGATTAATTTCCTTGCTGTGGCAGCATGTCATACTTTGTAAGTCGTACGCTGCTGAGAATGTGCCTGACTGTGGGTGTGTTCAGTTTGTTATGCTGCGTGAGGCTGGCCAGTCTCACACAACATAACACACGACACACACCCATAGTCAGGCACATTCTCAGCACCGTACGACTTACACAATATGACATGCTGCCACAGCACCAATTTAATATACGGAAATTAATCAGCGAGTGTTTTTAAAAATGTTACTTTAGCAAGAAACAGTGTAGCTTCCTGAAGGTGATCTTAGGATCGAAACATGTTGGAGCGATTTTAAATATTTTAACGTAAAAAAATTATATATGTGCATTAATTGGTGTGCTAATTAAAAAAATAATTTAGCGGTGTTACGTCAAACGTCCAACCGAATTCCTCAAATTTGACACATTAATAGACAGTTTGTGTAGGCCTATTTTTTTTTTCGTGACAATGCATGTGTGTCTGCGAGTAGGGATACATTGGAGTCAGAATCGACACAACATAAACAGACTGGACAGATTCCAGACGAGGAAGTAAAAATCAATCAGCTAAGCATGTTTCGGGCGATAATTTCGCCCATCCTCAGGAGCGCTAGATTGTGTTTACAGCTTGTGGTATAAAGCACCGACGATGCTGCCTGCTGGTGATCAGGATAAGGTCACCATCAGGCAGCATCATCGGTGCTTTATACCACAAGCTGTAAACACAGTCTAGCGCCCCTGAGGATGGGCGAAATTATGCTCCGAAACATGTTGAACTGATTGAAATTATTAATAAATTTACTATTGTTATATCTAGTTGGCTGTTTATATGATTGCATCAATGATGCACGGTCACAAAAATATCAACTTAAAAATCAGCCACTTTACTGTTGACGTCAGCGAATACAATGCACCCTATCCGACGAAGAGTTGCCTCCCAGCAACTCCCGACTGTTTAGCCCAACAAAATATATTTGTTTCGAGCCGGCAGTATAGCGAAACACCTTCTGCTGTTATCCTATGATTCGAATGTTGTTGCAGTAGACAAAACTATTCTGGTAGAACTTGTGACAGATGGGCCGCAAGGTTGGGACTTGAGAAAACAAGAAGAACCACAACAAATGTCTCAAGTTGAAATTTTTGGATGAAATAGAAGAGAAATTAAAGTTTATGGCTACTAATGATTATAGTAGTAGTTTGAAGGAAAAAGTACTAACCATCAGCAAAAATTTGTCCCAATCCTCATCAGACACGTATATCATGTAACGTTCACATCAAATAAAATAAGCAGATTGAGAAAAATAAATCCTTTTGTTGGTAGAAGTATGAACATACATGTCGAATTAAAAGTAGCCACACACGTCTCAAAATGTATGTCCAGACAAATGTTGGTTTGCTACGTTGTGTGGGGTTCTGGCTCCAATGTAGCCATACCCTTGTGTCATCTTCAGGCAGTAGTATTTCTCATTTACTTCAAAACAGGTGGCAGTTCGTACGTTGCGAATTGTGCCATCTGAATTACATAAATCTGACTAAATTCACTGTTTTAACAGTGAAATCTATGAAAGGGATCGGAACGGTGGAGTTTATAAGACAATAATGTCCTCTTCAAATTTAAATGCTCTTTTCTGTTACTGGGTCGAATAGAACGTAAATACTCACTTACATCACTTCAAATAACTTTCACATAACTCCTTGAACAAATTTTCGACAAAATTTTGCATACGGTTTGAGGTGTAGCAGGAAAAACTGGCACTACAAGCCTACTTGGACTTACGGCCCACTGTTTGATAAACCCTAATCCAGATAAATCCCATTTCCAGTTATGCTGACTGGATAATAGTCTCTGCAGCAAATTGCTCCTGCAGCACAAACAGGACGCCATCCAGCCGAAGCGCTCTGTTGCATGTTTCCAAATCTCCCTCATGATTTTCATGTACAGATGTTGAACAACTTCCATGTTACAGATATCTCACTTAGCAAGACTGATATTCCATACCGAATAAGGGCTGCGTTTAATAATTACAGCATAGATTGCAACAGACTATACAAGGTTAAAAAAAAAAGACAAACGTAACTTTGCGTATCGTTTTATGTTGGTGTGAAGCTTGATCTATCAGAGCAGGGTACTAACGTAGGCTGAGGATATTTTAGAGTAGGTTGTTGATTGCGATATTTGGAACTAAGCGAGATAAAGTAACGGGGATTTGACAATATTGCATAATGGACTTCAACACTTTTACTGGACAGGATTTGGTGCATTAAATCAAGAAGAACTGCATGGACAGGGAATGTACCACGTACGGTGGAGAGGATAAATGCATGCAGATTTTTTTTTTACGTTCTGTAGACCGTGCATCCTAATATAATGATAAGTCTATTTTTTTACCAACTTGATGAACAAATTCTTTATTTCAATATATTTATTACATTCCTCTATATGTTTCGAACACTATTGTGCTCATCTTCAGGAGGACAATTGTATGAACACTGTGTTGTGACTGTTCAGTACACAGGTTACGAGACGATTCTCGTAACCTGTGTACTGAACAGTCACCCAAAGAGAGTGACAATACCACATGCTGTACTAATACAATTGTCCTCCTGAAGATGAGCACAGTAGTGCTCGAAACATGTAGAGGAATGTAATAAATGTTTTAAAATAAAGAATTTATTCATCAAGTTGGAAAAAAAAAAGATTATCAACTCACAGGGTTGTAGTGGAGAAACATTAAGGGATGGAACTCATCTGCAAGACCTAGGCAAATTATAAGAGAAATGATATTGAATGGAATTGGAGGAAGTAGAATGCGATCTTGTGAACTTGATTCATCAGTTAGTTAGTTCGTTAGTTGGTTGGTTAGTTATTGTGATAAACTTATTTTTGCCGCCTCTCCGACAACTGTAAATTAACATTTCAGTCTATCAGTTTTGTCAAATGCCCCTCCTATTAATACGCACACAAAATCCAACTGTACTGTACTGTATCATGAAGAGTACGGGAGTTTCATGAAGTTAATGAGATTTCACGTTGACAGCGTTCAAGCGAAGACACTGACAGGCTGTTCCTAATCGCTGCCACGTGTCACTCTTGTCAGTTCCAGAATTCTGTTTGTGTCAAATAATATTTCTCGAGAAGCTTTTGATCTCCTTCTACCAATAAATTTATACCAAATTATATATTTGAGAAATATTGATTCATAGTATTGGTTTATGTAGGAGTTTAGCTGGATGTACGTACCGGATTTATTAAATTTCGTTAAAATCTAAACTGTCATCATCACGATGTTCCTCAAGGGTTTAGGCGTGTTTCCTGTTCCTTGATCCCCAAGATGAAGTTGTTCCGCCCATCTCTTCCTTGGTCGTCCTATGTTCCTTCGTCATTTTGGTTTATATTGTAGTGCTTGCTTTGGTAGTCTGTGTCCATCCTCTGTACGTGTGCATAAACTGATTTTACTAAATTTGCTCGTTACGAACTTCATTGCAAGAACATTTTCCATCTGTTGTTGCGCCACATAAGCCTTAAGAATTTAGTTGTTATTTAGAGCCGCGATGGATACTTCTACGTGCTCTGAAGTCGTTTTGAAGTATTGAAAACTGAATTACTGTGTCCCTTGGTTTAGAATATTAAAATAATTGACTTAATAGTGGAGAATTCACTTTGAAATTATAACCTTCAGACGTTTTCTAAAATTGCTTGGATAGGAAACTGGCCTTCATGATATCGGCCCATCACAATAACAACCCATCAAAATAATGACCATCACAATAACGGCCCATCACAATACTGAACTTCACAATAATGGGCCATTACAATATTGAATCTCACAATATCGGCCCATAGAAATACTGACCCTCACAATAACGACCCATCAAAATACTGACGTTCACAATAACGGCCCATCACAATATTTACCCTCAAAATATCGGCCTATCCAAATACCGGCCCTCACAATAACGACCTATCACAATAATGACCGTCACCATAACGGCATATCACAAAATTGTCGCTCACAATAAAGGCCCATAACAATATTGACGTTCACTTTAACGGCCCATTACAATATTGACCCCTCACAATAATGGCCAATCACAATAATGGCCCCCAAAATAACGGCCCATCACACTAGTGACCCTCACAAAAACGGCCCATCACAATAATGGTCCCAAAAATAACGGCTAATCACACTATTGACCCTCACAATAACGACCCATCACAATAATGGTCCCCAAAATAACGGTCCATCACACTATTAACCCTCACAATAACGGCCCATCACAATAATGGTCCACAAAATAACGGCCCATCACACTATTAACCCTCACAATAACGGCCCATCACAATAATGGTCCACAAAATAACGGCCCATCACAATATCCCGATCTTCAAATCTCACACGGACATAACTCGTACATCAACACAGCTTTGAACAAATAAATTAATGCTATCATTCAATTTCCAGAACTCGGAAGTTCCGCGAAGTCATCGTAAAACCTAGCTACCGCGAATTGCCTTGTTACTGCAATCCCAGGTACAGACAGTACAGTTTAATAATGTCTACCTTTCCGTCAACACTTCAGTTACCAAGTGTTCGAACTCTTTTTACAGCGCACCGGATTAAATGACACTTCACTTTTTCATCGCGGTAAATGCTAAGATTGCCGTCTCCAGGGACCTGAAGCCATGTACAGTCCGTTACCTGTTTCTATTCCAAGTGTGTGATTCAATTGGCAAGGTTGCACAGAGTAGATGAGAGATGAACGAATGAGTATGAAGCATTGGTGGGAAGATGATGACAAGGGAAAGCCGAAATACTGGGAAAAAATCCTCTCTTAATGCCAACTTGTCCAGCAAAAATCTCACATATACCGGCCTACCACCCAAAACGCTTTTCCACCGACGGAAGGCCGAGCAATATGAGCATCTAAGGGCAAATAAACATGAAGACAAAAGGTTTCTCTGAATCTTTGCCATCTTGCAAATTTGTGGCGAGTTTCTTGTAATGTATAACTTCATGCCAGTCCGTGTTAATGCAAACATTTGAGGTTCCCAGTGCTATGATTACGGACTGTAAAACTTAGCTACGTTTCGAAGGATTCATTACGTTAACTTATACGTTTCTTGTTCGCCCGCATATCGTTACTACGGACAAGGGGTGACCACTATTCGCGTACCCACACTACAGTGTGTTACACCAGTCGCTCTTGATCAGGTTAAAGTCTACAGGGCTATCAACAGTACTCAAAAACTCTTAGTGCAGTCTCGGCCATTATCTCATCCTCTACTCTTCGCAGCTGTTTTATTTGAAGATATTTAGACGTGTGAAACATGCCATGAACAACGTTTCTGTTTATGTGAATATTACGTTGAAAATTTTTGCACTGAGAGCTGGAATAGTTCAGTCACTGCAGTGAATGCACTGCATGCTGCTCGGTCGAAGTCACAGTTCGAGTCCCGGCAGGTAAAGAGGTCATGAAATTCCAGCAGGCACTGCGACAAACCAGTCACCTATTCAGTGGGTGCTGGGATCTCATTCCTTTGAGATAAATCGACTTGGGAGCCAAGTATGTACTAAGTTCAAGAATGAAAATAGCTACACCACCATGTATTCAAGCAGTAAACACGGACAACATAGCCCTTACATTAACATTTTTATTTTCGGTGGTACATTTCATATATATTTCCCAGCGTTTCGCAACTGGTGCAATTACGTAGTCAGGATTGGTACTAAATAATTGAAAGTAGTTAACATTTTTATCTCATTTTATTATCGATATTTAACCTTCTCTAATGTGCTCATTTCCTTTACATACGATATCTGTTTCAACAATAAACATGTTAATGACAAGTTCCTTTCCAAATATAATAAATACAGGATACGAACGTTCGCCCGATCACCAAAACAAAAAATTCTTTGGTTTCATAGAATGCGTTTTATACTTGAATAAAGGTTGACCAACTAGATGATACTTGCTTTATTATCTACTGCTCAACATGTTTCAGACGTTAATACGTCCATCTTCAGGAGCTAGCGAGTACTTGTTGTGTTGTGTAGGCTGACTTGAGGCGTGCTGGTGTTATGTAGCGGGAT
>Ga0123352_10017726_pt1 | contig 11346 bp, 5 predicted proteins | sample TergutLab28metaG_FD_89700 | JGI IMG/M metagenome (GOLD analysis project Ga0123352, IMG submission 89700) | Labiotermes labralis P1 segment gut microbial communities from Petit-Saut dam, French Guiana - Lab288 P1 | ecosystem: Host-associated > Arthropoda: Insects > Digestive system > Gut ... | reverse complement strand
GTTTTGTTAACCAGGAGGCAGTGCGCTAACGCCGTTTTTTTTTGTCCTCTGGGGCCGGTGGAACGTTGCCTTGTTTGTTCAATTTTTCCTATCAACGGCACGGCGTCCGGGGGGGGGGGGGGGGGGGTTACTGATCACAAAATATGTGTTGATTATCTCCACAGCTTCTATTTGAAACATTTCTCATTCTAAGAATAACATTTCTCATTCTAAGAATAATTCAGTGAGATATTATCACAAATGTACATGAGACTTCTAACTATAGTGCCCGTTATTCTTGGCAGATTTTTCTCGACGGATGTTTGCGCAAAAATACTCATCACCCACTCCCATCTAGCGCCGAGGTTAAGAAAGAGTACAGTTATACCTCTACTCCCCCTCTGGGCCTTCGTGGCCTGTTCTAGAGTGAGCTTAACCTTTTATCAAATTTAATTAACATACGTCCAGTAGGAGCCGCTGTTCCATTCAGACAGACATGACTAGGCTAACAGTCGCTCTTCGCAATTTTGCGAACGCGCCTAAGAACACACAGCGACCTCGTGCTGTAAAGGGCTAATGACTGCGTACATACATTCGCCTCTTTATTTGAAACGCCCTGCGTACGTTTCGTCTTCCACTACCGACTGCAATGTAGCTACAGGAATTAGTTAGGCTCACTCTTGGGCAGATGGTGCTGCAAAGCTCAGTTGTACATCTGTAAGTTCTGTGGTGCTATCTTTCGCACGCAGCAGTTAACTACGTACGTCGTACTGTTGGTACCTTTGTCAGCAGAAATTATGCGTAGATATTTTTTCACTTCCGCTAAACGTCAACCTTACGGAAAAATGTTTCATTTCCGAGTCACACACGTTATTACAACGAACACATTTCTTTGTACGGTAAGTCACTCTTCGGGGAACTTTGGAGGGAGAATGAAGGGGTGAGAAACGCACCAGGCTATGAACCGAGTGGGTGAATGGCGGTAAATTTCTACGGAATCTTAATTTCGGCACTTGATGGGCGGGCGCTCTGCCCGATTACTTCCGGTACCCAATGAAGAGGAACCTGGGTGAATCCCACAGCATGTTTGGAAGGGCTGCTGACGGAAACAACCATGATCGTCCAGCCCTTATTCAATTACCGTATACTTACTGAGCTACCTTCTAAACAGGAAGCTGCAATTCCCCCTAGAGTGCATAAAAAGAGCATTTAAACATTACCGCCCTCTTTTTTGGCCCAGGTCGACTAGATATACAGTTGACACTTTCCCTCCATTGATTAATTAGTTTATTCTGTCACCACTTGTTGACTTTTTGCATCAACGTTATTAGCACTCTTACACTTCTCGCGTCTGCCTCATTACAGCTGTGAACTTACACTAGTGACACTCCACTTGACAATATTTTTGTTATCACTTAACCCAGGGGTGGCTTTTGCAGTTACAGTCGTGTGCACGAAACCAATTCACGGATATCAAACATATGGAGCCAAAATTATTGAGGACACGAGTCATGAGGGAATTAGGATTTGTTCGTAAAATGTACGCAATCCTAAACCCTTAAATCGTACACCTCTATGTTATATGAGCATTTACCGTGTCAGCTCTGGTGCAGAGAGGGCTTCCAATATTTGCTTCTGCTTTGCGACTAGTTTCTATGCGTCCTCCGCACGATGCATATAAAAGGAGTGTATAATGGGGAGACACATCCTGTCCACCTATCCGCATTAATCTCACAGTACATCAAACGAGCTAGCGCAACAACATATTTACACTGGATGTAAATAAACTTCAATTATAGGAATAAAATTCCCACACTAATAACAATTCCCGCATACAGCACATACATGTTTAAGAAACTACTAGCGTTCCAGGCAGTCTAGAAATTTACCGCATTTGTGGAACTCAAAATTCATTACCGCGTACACAACAGCCCGCCACTCGTCCCTGTCCTTCGCCAAATTGACACAATCCAAACACCAAACTGGAGAACCACCACCTATGGTATAGGCTATCCGCAACGCCTATTCGCATCTACCATACACGTCTGTGAAGACATGATCACGGGGGTGTGACATGGTGACGCATTAATTAATAGCGACATTCTCCGGCAACATAATCATATCACACAAACATTTTATTACAGTAACGTGCCCAGTGCTGTCCTCTCGATGTACGGGGTTAAAACGGGTACAAAAAGTAAAAAAGTCTAACTCAAAAGCAATTAATTATTTTTCGATCAAAAGTCTTAAAAAAACAGGAAACGTTATATTCTTTAATCTAAACGCAAAAATTCTGTAAGTTCTAGTGCATTAAATTTTTGTTACTTAACACGTATCATATTTCCATGTAAAATCCCGTCGCGTGCCACCCCGTGGCCAGCGTGTCGTACATTGCTGACCACTGGTAAAGACATTACATGCAAGGACCGAAGCCACTGGTGATGCAGGGACCGAAGAAGCCTTGTAACCACAGTACTAATAAGTACAGTTATCCCTATACACGCCACCAAGTCATACGAGAAAGGTAGCCCTCCACTTACTCTTAACGTTGGTACTACATGGAGGTCAGTGATCAGCTTTGCGGCCCAGTCACTTTAGCCCACGGGGAAAGCGCCCACGGTACCCATTCAAAAGGAAGGTGGGTGGGTCCCAGTGACGATACGGAAGTTCCGGCGAAGAGAAAAATCTCTCACTCTTGCAGAGAATCGAACTGAAAATCCCCGGTTGTCCAGCCCGCAGCCCAGTCATTACACCGACTACGATGGCGCGGGTCCTCCCACACTATTAAATTTCAGGAAAATTCGTTCAGAAATTGCGCAAGTGCAATTTGTGGGTGGATAACAAGCTTTCGCCTGTAAGGGTTACCTCCTTGCCAATAACACACAAACCGGTTATTACTCGTGCAGATTTTTGGTGTCCTTTTAAGTCAGTCAGTAGTTTCTGGCAAAATCAATTTAAATAAATATTAAAATAAATAGTTTCATACAACGACCAGGAAAAGTTACTGTTCTGTAGACGCGTTCGCAAAAATTTCGAAAACCGACTATTAGCTTCGTCATGTCTGTCTGTCTAACTGTCTGTCCGTTCGCACGGAACAACTCGGCTCCCACCAGACAGATTTTCATGAAATTTGATATTTAAGTATTTTTCGAAAATCTGTCGAGAAAGACCAAGCTTCGTTAAAATCCGACAAGAATAACGGGTACTTAATATGAAGACCCTCGTTCAGTTCATGTCAGAATAGAAACTGTTTCAAAGCTTGTAGAAAAAATTAGAACACACATTTTATAACCAACACATTTTTTCCCCGAAAACTGTGCCTTTTATGATATAATGTGGAAATATATGATAAAGCCAGACAGGACACATAATATGGCGTATGCGCATCGCAGGCTGGATAACTAGGGCTACAGACACTCAGAATATGTAACACTTATTGCTCTTCCACGGCAACAATGGCTACGCGAACGAACCTCATTGTTACATTGTACGTCAGTGTTTCTCAACCTTTGTGAGACCGCGGCCCGGTAAATTCTTTTTTCATAAGACAAGGCCCGGTCCCAACAGATTTACTCGTCAGTACCTTTCCAGTTTTCTTTTTAAGTTCATACATTAAACTAACATAAGTATTAATAATTAATTATGGCATAATCATAAAGACAATTAGTACAATTAGGTGTACGGTGTGGCATGTTGACAAATATAAAATTACATTTAAATTTGTTATCAATTCCAGGAGTACCTCTCGCGGCCCGGTACAATTGATGCCAGGGCCTGGTACCGGGCCGCGGCCCGGCGGTTGAGAAACACTGTTATACGTGCACTGCCTGTCGGCTTAAAATATGCGGTTGTTGTTTTCTTATTACCAAAATATTCAATGTGACCAAAAAAATTTTAATTGGTGCTCGTTCTTTGGCCTTTTTTTTTTTTGGAATACACTATACTTAAACAAAAAAAATCCTCGACCTTCTACAACACCTATTTATACTTTACTGACACATGAAAGTGTACAAGAAAATACAAAAATAAATTTATCCTTAACATCAAATTACAATTCGAAAACTGAAGGACGTGCAGAGAGGAGAATAATTTCATTTAATGACTCTGTTAATTGGCGATATTGTAGAGCGTCGATGCTAGATGAATAAATTTATTGTACAGGATTGCTGGGAGAGCGAAGTACCCGAAGAAAAACCCTGTCGCAGCACCACTTCGTCAGTTGCAAAACCCACGTGCACTGGCATGTAATTCATATCCTACAAGGTCAAGGGGAAGTGACAATACGTATCCTTGCTATTACTTACGGTTGTGGCACCACATAAGTCACTTCCACACAGCTAACGACACATCGCTTCATGCATTACCCGGGCCGCCATTGGTAGCACATTAATTGAACCATGCACGGAGAACCGGAGGAAGAAAACGACATATGAAATTATGTTATATTACCAGCAAAGAAGATTTGTCTTCATTAATCAACAACATTCTCTTGCCAATTTTTATATTTCGCATTGCATGTTCCGTAACAAACTGAATGACGGTCATGTAGTTCCAGTCACCCATGCAAGAAATGCCCTTCACGAATCATGCGTACGTACACGCAGACAAAAAAAAACCTCCACTATTTGAATGATTAAAAATTAAAATCGCAAACATAATTTTAAAAAGTAGCTTAATTAAAAAATAATTTACGGGCAACAAATTGTCGAAATGATGGTATGAACACAGTTTACGCTATGAATAAACAATTTTGTGCCGAAAAACTTAAATATCACATATGCACGATGTATAGGTAACATTCTAAAACCTTGTTGTTGTTGTTGTTGTTATTGCTGCTGCTGCTGCTGCTGCTGATGATGATGATATCGATGTACAATTTTGTGATACAAGGGTGTAATATACATTCGTTTGCAACTGAAGGGGCCCATTTTAATGTTCAACAACAGGCAATGAACGTGTAACGTTACATCCAGGCGCGTCCGTGCAACCATTGTTGCAGCAGAAAAACAATAAGTATTACATATTCTGAGAGTGTGTTTATAGCCTTTGGTACCCAGCGTGCAATGCGCATGCGCCATATTTTCATTTGCGGCCTGTCCGGCTCTATAATATTTTGCCACATTATCTCACAAAAGGAAGGATTTTCGGGGGAAAATTTATTGAACATTGTGTGCATTGATTTCCTCTACAACATTTGTCTGAAACAGTTTTCATTCTAAGAAGAACTGAGCGAGATATGATCAAAAACGTATATTGGTCTTCATGTACAGTACCCATTATCCTTGTCAGATTTTTATGAAATTTGACTTTTCTCTACAGGTTTTCGAAAAATACTCAACATAAAGTTTAATGAAAATACGTTCAGTGGAAGCCGAATTGTTCCATGCGGGCGGACGGACGGACAGTCATGACGAAATTAAGTCGCTTTTTGCAACTTTGCGAAGGCGCCTATAAAGTGCAGAGAAATATAACACGTAATTTCATGGAGTAAAGTCCAGAGAATTTGATAGCCGTTGACATGTCCTAGAAATTAAGTGCCTTTTATATAATCCGAAAGTTCATTACCGCGTTCACACTAGCTCATCAATGGACCCTGTCCCATCGAGTCGATATCCTCACGGCCTAATGCTTAAGATCCATTTTCAGAGCAGCCTCTCATCTCCTTTCCAGTTGTTCGGCTAAAATTCTGTAACATGTATTTCTAATTTCTCTCACCACTGATTTCGTTCTCCTTACTTCCATAAACCAAATAACATTTAGTGAAATAAAGAGGATTTATGATTCTCGCACTCCTACATCCTATCACTTAGAATTAAAAATGTTTCTCAACACCCTATTCTAAAACATCCTCAGTCCTTGTATTTCCATTAACAGTAGAGAACAAATTTCATTAATCACATAAAAAGGGAAGATAAAGGATTTGCATATTTCGATCGTGTTTGGATGGGTGACAGAGAAAACGAAAGATTATGAAATGAAATATTGCAGACACTTCCCAAATTAATCTGCTCTTTATTTCTAACTGTCGCGCCAAAATATTCGAACTAAGGACTTACAAGCTATCTTTATGTTCCAATTTCGGCCTTACCTCTCATTACAGGACACAGACACGCATTTAGTTTCATCTGCAGTTATTTTCGGCCCCGCCCTCAGTGCACAACAGATGTAAGGAGTTACCCTGCATGGTATTTATGTACATTACCAGCTCAGGACAGAAATATGTGTGTCCCAAGCAATGTACGTACAACGCAACATCGTGGCGCGTTCGCGTAATGTTTATGCCTCCTCGGCTATCCTAACAGCCTGACACCATTTTCCCTCACGAGAGCGCTCTTATGGCGTGTTTTATGTCGCTGGCAATAATGAAACGTACTACGATCTTTATGTAGAGTGTCCAATATTTGTACCTGATTTTAACCAAATCTGGATTTTCATGAAAGTCCCCAATATCAAATTTCACGGGAATCCGTTCAGTGAGAGCCGCGCTGATATATTCGTACGGACGGACTTATATACTAACAGACGGGCGGACACGAAACAGATAACAGGGGCTTGTCGCGACTACGAGAAAGCGCCTAAATATTCTCTCACGGAAGAAATCGAGTTTCTACATACACGGCCACTCAACGAACATCCACTTCCGCTTCTTCATTACTGTGGAATGGGTGACCGCCCACGTGACTCGAGCATCTTCCAAAATCAGCTCATCTAGTCGTGCTGTGTTCATATCCGTCCTGGCTGTGCTGCAACTATGGGTACCATCATCACCATGGACGTCCGGTCCACTATTTTCGAACCCTCCGCATTATTTTCTGACATGCAGCACTCCCACTACACCGCCAATATACACTGAAATCAATGGGCGGTGAATTTCGATGGGGTGAACGCAAAGTGGTCATTTTATCCTTGTTTGGGGACGGGCACATCACTGAAATAACAATTAAAATTATACACACGTTTCTTCTTCTTCTTCTTCTTCTCTTCTTCTTCTCCTCCTCCTCCTCCTTCTCCTCCTCCTCCTTCTTCTTCTCCCCTCCTTCTTCTACTTCTCCTCCTCCTCCTCCTTCTTCTTTTTCTTTTTCTTCTTCTTCTTCTCCTCCTCCTCCTCCTCCTCCTCTTGGCGTTAGAACTCTATATGAGTTCTGGTCTGCTGAACACTTCTCTTCCAGGTTTCTCTATCCACAGCGATCTTACACCAATTCTGAATCAACTTTCCCAGATGCTCTCTCACACACGTCACAGTCATCCTTTTTTATACACCTTACATACATCTCTACTGTTTAGTGCTCCACGAGATGCACTGTTGCCACCCAGTAAGGAAAGTCGCTAAAAAGATCCAAGATAGTCTCCGTTTCACCTTAGCAAAACACGTGTCGAACATAAAAGGCGAATCATATAATGAACCTCTTCGCCGGACCAAGGTGTCAACGTCGGTGCCATCGCACACAAATTTATCCCCAGAACAGCATCTGACTGACTCTTGAACTGTATGGTGCATGTTATCCCAGTTAAAAGTGCTATCTCCTACCGAAAACATAACGATTAACAAAAGGGTTACATGCTAAGAAACCTTACTTACTGAACATGCCTTGTACTGTGCATGCATTGTCAGAACACAAGAAGAACGCTGCATTTTGTCCATACGAAGTAGCTTATTTGTACGAAGGGTTGCGTATGTTTCTCGCAATACACAGCAATTAACTGGTTAGTATTTATAGCGAATGCCGTGTGTTTTCTGTAATATATAAACTAAGTTTTTAAATAATGTTCAGAAAGAAATACTTAAAAACGAAAATATCAGCATCGTCACATGAGACTTGACGTTTATGTATTCAATGTGAATACACAAATTCCCACGTTAATTAAGAATCTCCTAACTATGGCTTGGATATAAATAGAATTCTCTACTGATTTTTAAGTTTGTTACTACAAAGGCAGAAAATGTGTATCATTCAACACACGAAAAATACTTATCTCCGGTTATATCAGTGACCCTAGGACCTTCACTTGCATGATACGTCAAACTGCTGATCTAGAAAACAGTGCAAACACTTCCTAATACGATGACCTTATGTTACAATTAAAGTGACTTGACAATTATATACTTATATAGAAAATTCCTAACCAACTGCGGAGATAACGTTCTATATACAAAAAAAGCGGTCGGCAAAACTAGGTTTGTGAAAAATGAGTCTGGGAGAACCAAGACCATTCCTGACACCCACCACGGTATAACAACCTAACCTTTTGCTCCGCTAAATTTCTTTAGTGTGTTTATTTCAGGACGCTGTCAATTGTTACTATTATTATCGGTAATTGCACTGCAGTGGTATAGCCCGGAAGTTAAAATTCTTTTTACATTTTAATTCGGGCAACATTATCCCGTTGCGCTGGTCTGTCACTAACAAATACAGTCCACATGAACACAACACATCAACTCTATACGTTCGTATTTTATTTTCCACCACATATTTCGGTTAAACATATTGGCCATCATCAGGTGGAAGGTACAAGGTACAGAAGGAAAAGTGCTACAGAAGAAGTCTCCCCTTTAAAATCGTTCTGCTAAAATCAATTAGATATTATTCCCAAAAGAGGAATAATAAAAAGGAATAGTAAAATTTGGAAACCAATAAAATTATCCATAAAACTAAGTCCAAAATGTCATAAACTGAAGTCGGAGATGTTCCCGTATATTATACTGGCATTGTTGTAAGAATATGGGCAAGCAACCGGTACTGACAGAGCAACCTCGAATAAACGTGTGTTGCTGCAAAAAATCAAATTTTAAGTAAATATTGCTCATATTTCATAAATAAAAATAAATTATTCTTTACTTTTACAGGAATTCATACGAACGACTTATCAACATACGATAGTGCAAAGCAGCAAACATGTTACATTTTTATCAGCAGACAGGGTGCCCAATAATTCTGGCTATTCATGCGCCGGAGTTAATAGGTAATAAGATAGTAAATAACATCATACCACGCGTAACTTGTAAGTTGTAATACAGTTGATTTCTTCTATTATAAATTACTTTACAGTTCCAATTTACGTAATGAACCTTCGATTGCTTGACCCTTGAAGACGGGACTGACAGGTTGTCCCGAAACGTAGGTAGGGAATTACCACTCCGCGTTGCGTAAAAACTCAAAAGGGGGCAGATCTCAGAGCAATGTATTTCTGGCTTCGCCACCAAGTCCAGACCGGCTCCTGGGACCACCCAGTATTCTATCCAATAGATACGGGAATTAAGGCTTCCGTGGGGTGCAGGTGACGATGAATCGCCATCTTCATTGTTAAGAATGCGTGCAGCTACGCAACCACTTCCGTATATGCCTTTGTACCGCAAAGCTTAATTAAGGAAAGGGATGACATTACCCTTGATGAGGAGCTTCAAAACATAGTCATCAAATATTATTAGGGCGACCAAATTAAGGAGAATGAAATCGGCTGGCACGTAGCAAGCATAAAGCTGGCGAGAAATGCAAGGAATATTGTAATCCAAATACACGAAAGGAAGATACTACTTGCGAGACCTAGACGCAGATGAATAATAACACTAAAATGGGTCTTATGTTTATTGGACCGTGCATCATTGTGATAGTTGAAGAATAAAAGACCAACTTGATGTCACTTGCCATTTTATTTTATTTCTTATGTACTCAACATGTTTCGGACATTAATATATCCGTCATCAGGAGCTTGCGACTATGCTGTTGAATTACCACATTGGTCGTTTTGTTCTTGCTTCGCTGTTTGTTGGAGATTTGGTGCGGTTGGGTTTGAGTAGTGTCCTTGTTGCAAGTGACATCAAGTTGGTCTTTTATTCTTCAGCTATTAAAATGGGTGTTAAAATAAGTAAAATGGGACAGGGTGCGCTGGGTCCAACTGGTTCAGGGCAGGAATGAGTGGCAGATTTTGTTGAATAAGATAAGAATGTAGAATTTTATTAACTGGTAGCGGAGCAAACTCCTGGCTTCTCAAGAAGAAATTTATTCCACGGTGTTGGTAAAAATGATCCCTACTTTGTTTCTTGCAATTCTCAAAATTCCGTGTGTGAGGCATTAAATTAAAGCACACAGCGGTGTCATGGAAGACGGACAATCTGACCATTTCAGCGGGCCTTACAAGCAGGACGAAGGACGTACACTTTCGATACATTTTTCCTGTCACAAGCAACACATTGCCAACGGACAACTGTTTATACGAAATTCGAGAACGACGTTCTTGAACGTGCCTTATTTTAGGAAAAATTTAGGTGAACAGTTTTTTCCGCTAATTAATTTAAATTAGTGATAAATCAACTAAAATAAATAGGAAAGTATGCATATGGTACGCCTTTCTTACAACGGCGTAAAAAAAACATTAAGATGCAGCGGGTTCGCAGTTCGCATTTAGGGACACACACATGATAAAAACTCTTCCGTGAATCTGGAGGTATGCGGTGGCGCAGTTTGTTGAGGTAATGCTCTACAAACTCGAAGATCGCGGTTTCGACTCCCTATGGGGTCTGTGAGATTTTTCATTGCCTTAATCATTCCGACTCAGCCTCTAACAAAAATGAGTACCAGCGATATCTCCTGGGGATAAAGGCAGCCGGTGCGTGAGGCTGACATCCTTGCCACCGTCATGTGCCGACTGTCTAGAAATTCAGGGAGCCGCCTGGAGACCTAAGAGCCTGTACAGGGATAGCTTTACCTTTACCTTTACCTTTACAGACGAAATTTAAAGAAGAATGATGGTTTGATGTTGCGCCAAAGGGGTGCAGTGACGTAGCTGGAAGAGTGGTACGAACCGGAAAAATAAATATTTTAAGTAAAATTATTCTGCACTAAATAAATGTTAAAATACTGAGCCAAGTACAAGGAAATTCAATATGTGTTTTTTCCCTAAATCCGCAATTTCATTTCGAGGCGGCCATTTTGATTATTCGGCCCGGGTGCCAAATATCCGAACTACGTCACCGACTGCATAAACCAGGAAAAAAGTTTAGGAATAGATATAGAAATCCTAAAAGCAGGGGGCACGAGTGTCGGCAGCGTGCGTTCTGAGTGTCTATCCATCGTTAACATGTGATGAGGTTACGAAGAACACTGATCAAAGAACTCGATGGTATATGTGTGTGTGTGTGTGAACACTCTGTGAATAATGACGAACCTTTGGTCTCCAATTACATCCCAGAACAAAATACAGATGGTTTCAATGGAAAAGTCCAGACCCTCCGAAACGGGGGGGGGGGGGGAAAAAAACCAAAAATAAAAAGACAAAAAACGGGTTTTTCCCTTTTTTTTTTTTTAGTTTTAAATGCTTTAAACCAAAACACGGCCTCAAAATATTTATTTTTAAATTAAAAAAAATTTT
>Ga0123352_10017721_pt1 | contig 11348 bp, 7 predicted proteins | sample TergutLab28metaG_FD_89700 | JGI IMG/M metagenome (GOLD analysis project Ga0123352, IMG submission 89700) | Labiotermes labralis P1 segment gut microbial communities from Petit-Saut dam, French Guiana - Lab288 P1 | ecosystem: Host-associated > Arthropoda: Insects > Digestive system > Gut ... | reverse complement strand
TAAAATTGGAAATACAATTGAAATTAGACCTGTTAGATTCTCTTGTGTTCTGAGAGGTGTTCTTCATTGGACAGATTCAGTCTGACATTTTGGAATGTAAATGTCAGGTGGAGTGTGACAGATTTTAAATTCAAACAAAATAAAATGCTATATACATATCAGAAGTGGAACCTGTAATCTAACAGTTTTCATTCTTTATGAATCTTTCCGGTACAAAATTATTTTAACTGTATGCTGAATCCCTCTTTCTTTTTTTACTTACTTGCGTAAGTGACTGCGAGCTGCAGGAAATGTGCTGGGGTCTTCCTTGAGGATGAATTTGCGTGTTCCAAGTATATACTGCTCCAGATATGGTTTCCACTCAAGCTCTGTAACATCAAAGTTGAAGGTTTTGCGGTCCAGAGGATGCAAGTCCGTCAGTAGTCGTATCACATTATCGTTTGTAAACTGCCACTCATGTGTTGTGAAGAATTCTAGGCATGAAACTGCTCGTTGTAGTTTCTTCTGTACTCGTACCATACTGTGACAAAGAAGAGGTGAAGAGTACAGCCTTGATGCACCACAGTTGCTTTAGATATTGTGCTTATATATTATCTGAGTTGTATAGTACCATTTACAGTCCCCTCTCTCAAAAACAAAGACACGCTTATTGGTACAGTACCATTTTGTAGCTCCCTTTCTTAAAAACAGATCCCTATTAGTAAAGTACCTTTTTCCAGCCCCCTTTCTCAAAAACAAAGAGATGCTTATTGGTACAGTACCACTTTACAGCCCTGTTTCTTAAAAACTAATAGACACGTATTGGTACAGTACTATTTTATACACCACTTTCTAAAAAACAAAATTTTGCCTATTAGTACAGTACCAATTTGAAACTCCTACCTTCCTGTACCTCCTAATAATGTTTGAAAAAATAAAATGGACAAATTTTATGAATTATTTTGAAGAGCTAGTGAATATAACACCATTAATACAGGATGTTGAAACTGTGTGAGATAATAAAACATTCAAAACCTCTGTCACACATGGCAAGATAAAACATACTTACATGGGCTTCTTGCCAGATACACGTGCAATAGTGTCCAAAATGTAAGCTGGGATCGTGTGCAGAGCCATGACACATATATTATTCATTACCCGACTACTCTTGAAGCTTCCCCCAGGGTACCACACAACGTCATTGAATGGATTCTGGAGAATATGTTCATGTCCAATGTCTTCTATATCACTCCATCTGATAGGATTCAAGTTGCCAGATGTGCAATTGTACACTAGGATGTTGCTGGGCCTAGATCAATAACACAATAAGTGCTATCAAACCAATGTAGCTGACTACTGTTTCTTCTACTCTATTGATACCAAATGAAATTTTAACTGACTTTAAAATGTGGGAAAGGTACTTTACAGAATAAAGGAAAGATTTTTAATACATAAATACAGTTACAGGGTACATGGAGGAAAACCTATAAAGAAAGAAAGTACCCCTCATGAGAAGACGAGTTTTAGTTTCTATTTATTTATGTACACAACTGAAGGCTGGAGGTGTCATGATAAAAAACACTGTGTTCAGGCATTCCTGACATGCCACATGGAAATTTTGTTAGAAGACTGCATGCAAGAACAGGGAAAGAATGTATTTTAAAACTGAGTCTTAGGAAGAAACAACCGTGTGGTGACCGGACAATGAGAATAGCTCCACCGTAGCCCATGCGTGTCGTAAAAGGCGACTAAAATGAGCACCCAATTCCCGGGGGTATAACTGGACCATCCTGCCTCTGGGGGACATAAATACAGAGGCCTGGTTCTCCATTTTGGGTTGTGCATGGGGCTTGTAACTCCATCCCATAAAATACATTCTGTTGTGAGTCCAAATGATGGTCTTGGACATGAAAATGCACACATCAAACAGCAATGATCTGGCAAAGGAAAACAGCTAATAGAACATAAACTGTGCAAATAAGGACACGAGTTTTATATAAATGAGACCTTGGGGATCAGCCACTTTTGATAGTGGAGGGGGATGCTTATGGAGGCCTGGACCCTGAAAGAGTTGTGGAGCCAAAGTTGATGATGGTGATAGGTTTTGATGAGAACAGTAATGTTAATGGACTTGGAATTTTAAACTTTGCCATATAATGAATTTGTACAGTAACATTTAGAAATTTTAACAAACACCTGGTTGTGTAGTGGGAAGACACAACTGAGCAAATCATGTCTTAATAGGTAAGAAATTAAGAGAGTAGAGCTGACTGTGATGTAAGCATTGTCAATTGGTTGCAGATGTTTATGATTGAATTTCAATAAGTAAATAACTACACCAAACAGAGTTTCTTTTGGAAAGGTTTAATTACAAGAAACTCAACAATATGGAAATGAAAGATCAGCATCCGTTTAGACTTTTGATTATTTGTAGCTTTGGGAAATTTGCATGAAAATAGGCTTCAGAATTCTAGAGAGACCATAAAAGTTTCTACCAAAAAGCAGTCTCGATTCTTACAGTTCAAAACTTCTTAAACCATGGTGTGATGATGAATGTTAGAAACAATTAGATGAAATGTAGAAGTCAGAAGTGAAAGTGTTCTACACCATGCAAGATGGCCAAAACCTGATTAATGTACACAGTGTGTCACTAGTAGATATTTCATAAACAGAGCAAGGGGATAATGGAAAGGTAAAATTAATGATCTTGGAAAATATTACAGCCTTATGTACAAATACAGGTAAGTTTAAGATGATTTGCCAAGCAAAAATTAACATTGTAAATCTATTTACAAATTGTTATTGTGTTTGGAGTAGCTAAGTGGAATAATTAATTCCACTTGGTCGCTCACATGGAGGGAGGAACGTAGGCTGAGGATGTTAAAGAATAGGATGTTGAGGAGAATATTTGGGCGTAAGAGGGACGAGGTAACAGGGAAGTGGAGAGAGCTACATAATGAGGAGGGGAGGATAATATTAAGACGGAATTTTAGAAAGTAGGGTGGGGGGTATGGACTGGATCGAGCTGGCTCAGGATAGGGATAGGTGGCAGGCATTGTGACTGTGGTAATGAACCTTCAGGTTCCATAAAATGCGGGGATTTCTTGACTAGCTGAGAACCGGTTAGCTTCTCAAGAAGGACTCTGCTCCATGGAGTAAATAAGTAAGTACTGATGGCACTTGGTGGTAATGATGATTACAAGACTTAATGCTTGCAGCTGAACCATTAACACCTGAATCAGTTTTGTTTGTGTTAATAATTTTATAACTTTGCCTGTTCCATGATATTGCAATGCAAGACATTGATTTTAGCAGGGTGATTAAAAGAGAATAAGACATGGAAGGAATGGCATCTTCTGTAGACAGAAGAATGATTGTCACCTGGCTGTAGCCGTGTGCCATGCCACAGATATGAGCAGGTTTATGGCAATATCAATAGGAATCAAATCAGCAACCAGGTCACGATAACACAGGATGGTCCTGAGGATACCCTTCCCTGCACCAGCCAGCAGTCCGGTAGGACCGTTGAGGTTGTCTACCCAACCAGGAATGGGTTCCTTCCAGGAAGCAGTCACTGTTGAGAGAACATCAAATTACGAAGCTGTAAAATGGAATGAAGCATATAAGAGATATACTGTGAGACTCAAGTCTTCTGGAATGTGTTGCTCTGCTGTTAATCACTACTGCCAGAACCCCAAATGTTGCAAAAATTATTTTATTTAAATTGTTTTTTTTTTTTTGTGTGTGTATATCTTGAATGTCGAACTGGCTAGGTTAAACTTTGTAAATAATATTTTTAAAAAATTTGTAATTGTTTTCATCATTCAATTAATATAATCATTTGTTCTAACTCATGTATTTATTTGTCATTATTAAACTGTCACTTCTTTTGTGTTTGTGTGTGTGTGTGTATGTGTGTGTGTGCATGTGTATGCGTGCGCATGTGTGTGTGCGTACGTGTACACATGTGTGTGTTTGTGTGCGTGCGCACATGTGTGTGTGTGTGTGTGTGTAAGGATAGATCTTCTCATAGTATTTTAAGTGCCTGTCACATATGATATACTTCATGACATAGATCTTGTTAAACCATGAACATTTTAAAATGTGTTTTTATATTTATTGTCAGCGCAACTTGTGACCAGTTATTTTTGTACATAAAGTACTAATAAGCATAACAACATATTAAACAGTTTTCTATAGTAAAACCAACAAGATGCACCATCGTATCAAATTTATTTTATTTTGGAATGACACTCTACACGTTTCGGACGGTCTTTCCGTCCAACATCAGCAGTTCAAGACTGTACATACGGCAACATGCATATATCAAACAGATCCTGCTGTCTGCTTGCTAGCAACCAGACAGCGGCATTTGTCAAACAGATACTGCAGTCAGCTTGCTTGCAGGTATTTGAGACATTGGTGCATCTAGTTGGTTTTACTATAGAAATATATTACGATGCACGGCCATACGAACGTCAAATATTAAACAGTGTAAATGACAATTGTGATGTATTTTGAAACAAACGTTTCTGATATATGCTGTTGTTATTGAAATTTTTACGCACCCTTTCAACCGAGGTGAAGTGAATGCATGATGGAGAGGTCATGCTTTATCTTTAAAATGAGGTGACTGTATTTGGATTAAATTAGGGATGTACATTTTGTTCCATTTAATTTAAGTGCAATACTCACTGTCTATATGGAAGACAAAATGAACTTTTTTCATTTATCTCAAAGGTGGCTTTTTGCCCAAAAATTTGATAGACCTTAAAAATTACCCGCTCCAATACACCAGACCTGGAAAGCACACGATAATCCAACACCACGACACACCAACTTGCACCACCACATTCTCATATACACACGAGATCCCATCTAGGTTTACTACGCAATACCACACAAAGAAGACATTAAAACTAACATCTAACTTTCCCCGCTTGTTACAGCGCAGCACAACACATGCAGTAACATACATCTTGTTCTGCTGAAGATGGGCATAATGATGCCCGAAACATGTTGAGAAATTGTTAGAAATAAACATCTAACTGTTGCATCTTGTTGGTTTTCTCTCTCACTCCACAACTTAAAAATTATGTTATTTTTGTGATATACAGTTATCATGTGAATTGTTTTTGGTGTGATGAATATTAAATTACATAGCAGCTACAAAAACTTAATTAATATGAAGTTTATATGTGCATGTGATACGCAGTTTTAGGTTAATTTTTGTTGGTATGGTGAATATTTACAAGAAGCCCTGTTTCTTACTATATAAGTATATACAGTAATTATCCTTGTGCAAGTAGGTTTTGTGTATAGTAACAGAGCCAGATATTAAGATTTATTTCTTCTGGGGTCTAATCTTGCTGGACTTCATTTTCTTAATCTGTGCAGTCGAAGAAGTGTGCAATAATGAAGAAGATTTTTCTTAGACTGCACAGACGTAAATATGATTACAGAAAGTGCCTCCAAAATGTTGTAACTATTTACCGGTCAATGGGGACCGCGGTAGCACAATGGTTAAGGTGCTGTTCTACAAATCGGAAGGTCACTGGTTCGATCCCAGCTGGTGTCAGTGGATTTTTCATTGACATAAAATCCTTCCGATCTCACTACGGCCCTGGGGTCGACCCAGCATCTAACAGAAATGAGTACCAGGAGTATTTCCTGGGGGTAAAGGCGGCCGGTGCGTAAGGCTGCCAACCTAACACCATCCTGTGCCGTTGTCACGAAATCTGGGAACCTTAACTTCCTGGAACCCTCTAGGCCACTCCGGGCCTGTAATGGGACTGATTTACCTATTTACCAGTCGACATAACATTATACCCCAGAAGAAGTGAATCTTGTGAGAATCTCAAATCCCGAAACCAAATTTGTTACTTTAAGACCCTATACTTGTGAGCCAACAAGAGTAACACTCACCAATAGACGGTCTGACAATGGCAACTGGAAGGTTTCCACTTTGTTCCACCAAGACATGTTCAGCCAGGGCCTTGGTGAAAGTGTATGTGTTGGGGCGGTTACCAATTATTCTGTGAATATATTATGGAGACATGTACTTTGTGGAATGAAAACATTATTGAACTAACAGCAAATATAAAATTCAAATTGTTGGTAATTCAGGTTTAAGTTTCCTTTAGATCCACCCACCACGTCTCTTCATATACATTAAGACAGGTGCGTTCGCCTAACCCTTGTTGCAATGGAAAAGGAAGAAGTGTTACATATTCTGAGTGTGTGTCTGTAGCCTTAGGCATCCAGCATTATATTCACATTATGTCACCTGTGATCTGTCCGGCTGTACCTTTTTTTTTTCACGATTTTTAAGGGAAAAAGTCATTGAACACAAAATTGTGTCTTGATACTCTCCTCAAAGTTTGACAGAAAAGTTTCTCATACGAAGAAGAATTCAGTGAAATGCTGTTGTGAATGTACAAACGTCTTTATGTAAAGTACCCGTTATTCTTGTCAGACTTTAATGAAAGTTGAGTTTTCTCGACAAATTTTGAAAAATACTCAAACGTCAAATATCATGTAAATCCTTAATCTTAGTAATTAACCAACTTAAAGCACAAATTCTTGTTTTGTAATAAGTTTAATATATTCCTCTACATGTTTCGGGCACTTTTGTGCTCGAAACATGTAGAGGAATATAATAAACTTATTATAAAACAAGAATTTGTGCTTTAAGTTGGTCAATTACTAAGATTATACTGAGATGCACGGTCAGTAAAACATAAAAAAAAATCATGTAAGTCTGTCCAATGGGTGCCGAGTTGTTCCATGCGGGCGTACGGGCGGACGGAAAGACATGACGAAGCTAATAGGCGCTTTCACAATTTTGCGAAAGCGCCTAAAAAACCATTCCTACTGCAGGAAACTTCCCCGGCTTGTAGCCATTAATTCAGTATTTTATCACATGCTGTCCTCAATTGGAATAGTTACTAAAGGAGCAACTTGCTTTGGTGTGATGCTCTCCAGCAGGTCATCTTCAAGCCATTCAGCGCAATGTATTATCTTCTCCGGATCTGCTGGTGGTGGGTACACCAGTTCACTTATTTCTTGTCTGTTGCAGTTACAGTATGCCGTCGATACGTGGACAAGGGCCTGGAAAAAATGGTCAATCATTGGTTCTAATTAATGAAGTGATTAGGCAAGAAATTCAATAAATATGTGCTTAATCAAGCGAAACCCAGACCACTCCCACACTCTACAAAGGGCGACATTAATTACTTGTTACTAAGCGAAAGATAATTTTGTTAGAATTTATTAACAAAAAAGAGCTTATTTTCGGTAAAGTTTATAATTTACCTCAGAAGTCATTAAAATAATAACGTGAAATATACATTCATTTAAAATACCAACAAATGCACCTTGTCTTTAAAATATTGTAAAACTTTATTTGGTTAAAACACTTTAAAAACATTCATAGGTCTCCAGCATGTTTCGGTTGTTATTTTCAACCATCATCAGGGAGTCTCAAAGTTCTGCTAAAGTTACTTATGTGCGTTGTATATATGGTGATAATGGTGTTGTGACAGCATGTCGTTTTATGTGGCTGATGTTTCGAAGACTCTGATAGACAAGGGGAGGACCGGTTATAACATATCCGGAAACATCAGCCACATAAAACCACATGCTGTCACAACACCATTATCGCCATATATACAACGCACATAAGTAACTTTAGCAGAACTTTTAGGCTCCCTGATGATGGTTGAAAAATAGCAACCGAAACATGTTGGAGACCTATGAATGTTTTTAAAATGTGTTTTAACCAAATAAGGTTTTACAATATTTTAAAGACAAAGTGCATTTGTTGGTATTTTAAATGAATGTATATTGATTCAACATGCACGGTGGAAAAATAAAAATAAAAAATTGGTAACGTGAAAATTAACCACGTGCCTAAATAGCATGCCCTACAGGCGTGTAGGGCATGTTGAGGCAAAAGTCCACTCATTCTAAAACCTTGGCATCTGATGGACTTGACTTTCACGCACTTGCTTCTCTACGCCTGCTGCCCGGCTCCCGGAAACTACAGTCGGTGTTCATAAAGTAGGATGGGTCAGCTGACCATCTATACGTGTGGTGACGAAAATATCCAACCCTGGTCGTGAGACTGTAGTTCATCTTAAGCAGCAAAATGTGAGTCCCGGACCTAACTATTCTGAATGGATTTGCCTAACCTGTTATGACAAAATTGAGTTTCTTGTAGCAGAATATTCTTAGATCCCAGTACAAGAAAACGAGTAGAATCTGACCTCCAGTTTCAACATCTTGTGGCACAGCTGTACAATTAGCTTCGTCCCCAGGATGTTCATGCCGACGGCCATTTTCAACTTCTCGTCAAACTTGATGGTGGCCGCAGAATGAAACACGACGGACACGCCGTCAGTCAAAATCTTCTGGTCGGCCTGGCTTATGCCCAGCTCGGGAAGGGTGATGTCTCCAAACACGGGCACCACTTTGTTCAGAGCTTCCGGTCGTTCCTTCCGCAACCAGTCAAAAATCTACAGAATAATGAAATTTGTATTTTACGTAGGCTGCAGATTGCTGTAACACGGGGCACTGCAAATTTAGGTTCATCCTGGATGAATCTTCATGTGGTTTTGATGTGTAAGAACTGGTAAAAGGTAAAGGATAAGGTTAAGCAATTCCATTACAGGCCTGGACAGGTCCTGAGGGCTCCAGAAGGTTGAGGCTCCCGGATTTCAAGACAATCGGCACATGAAGGTGGTAAGGTTGTCAGCCCTACGCACCGGCCGCCTTTACTCTAAGGAAATATTCCTGGTACTCATTTCTGTTAGAGACTGAGTCAACCCCAGGGCCATAGTGCGGCCGGAAGGATTATGTCAATGAAAAATTCCAATGACAATATCGGGAATCGAACCCGCGACCTTCCGGCTTGTAGCGTGCCCCAAGTGTAAGAAATGGTTGTCGGCTTAATTATTTCATTGAGCTAGTACACTAGAGATGGAAAGAAGTGAACGGGGATAGAGAGAAAGAAACGAGGTAATAAACATTGGAAGTTACACAAAATAGAAAGGAATAATGGAAGGAAATAAAGACAGGGAAAGAAACGACGGCTAGGAATTCGATTACTGGCAGCGGCCGGTGCCGTTCTGTTCGCCATTACATGCAAAACAGCACTGCGATTCGCCAAGTTGCCTGCCGATCAGACACTGCAGATTACGATCTCAGCAAGCAGCTGACCCACTTACTTCCGTCTGCTTCTGAATTGCAATAGCCTCAAGTACGGAGGCAACCTTGTGGTTAATCATAGACAATGGGATGAACAACTTACTGTGGTATTCAGCAGTTCGTCGAGACGCATACGGATGTCGTTGCCCCGCTTTGGCCTCATCAGCAGGTAGATGGTGGCGATGTCAGGGCACGACCTCAGCAGCTTCTCCACCAGCACCTTGCCCATGAAGCCAGTGCCCCCAGTCACCAGCACGCTACGACCCCTGAACCACTCAGTTATCGGACCGCTTTTACTGCCCTTGTCTGCCATGCTTCTGCAACACGACCAGCCAACCTCAACTCACAAGTGATTTAGGAATCCCATTCGTTCTGGGTTTCACGTGACAGTCCCGGTTTTTTTTCTGTTTTAAAGAACTCTGTTCTGACGTTACGCAAACTTCCGTTCTGACAATGCGTATGAACATTTTGCCTTTACCAAAGTGGAAGACAGCCATCAGCTAGCCACCAGGAAAACACTGTCTCGCTATATGTCCAGCAGGCATAGGAGGAAGTAGAGGCATAACTCTCTCATAAGCTACCTCGGCGCTGGAAGTGGATGGGTGGTCACCTCCACGCCCCGGCCGGTTTGTCCCCGAAAAAGAAACCCGAGTTCCCTTGTACTGGGGTTGGGTGGGCTTTGGAACCGGTCTGGAATGATCCAGGAAGTTTGCCTCCACTGGAGCTCAAACCCTGGACCGTCCAGCCCGAAGCTATTCGCTACATTAAGACACTATCCCGTCCCCGTTAACCAGCCTCTAACCAGGCAGGAGAAGGAGATGGTGTTGAAGTTTGTACATTAGTGATGATAGAGTGTGGGCTGAGAATTTGAGGGACGAGAAGGCTGAAAAAAAGATCAGTTAGTGAACTGTCTGTGTTGTTGTTTATGTTTTGCTTAGGGCGCGACAGACCCCAGTGGGCTAGGGCCTCCTCATTCACACGAGGTTCCTAGATCACACACAACGACGCATCACATTCGGTAGAACTCCTCTAAACGAGTGATCAGCTCGTCGCAGAGACCTCTACCTGACAACACACAACACTCACAACAGACAAATATCCATGCCCCCGGTGGGATTCGAACCCACAATCTCAGCAAGCGAGCGGCCGCAGACCCACGCCTTAGACCGCGCGGCCACTGGCACCGGCATTATTATTATTATTATTGTTGTTGTAGCTGTGTGTTAGTTTTATCTGAATTATTTCATTATAGAAACATTACTAAATTACTCTGCCTTTTTCATTGCGTCACGAGTTAAAACTTGCACTCTAACCCCCCTCACACCCACCACCAAATCACCCTCCCCCCCCCCCGCCCCTCCTGCCACCAACATGTTATTGAGCGTCCAATTTCTTCGGTTTCTAAAATCTGTGGCCGCACTGCTACCTGACTGACCAAACAGCCGAGTCAGTAACTAACTCTTATGCCCCATTAACCCGAAGACAGCAACTGCAGTAGATGGAATAGCCTTAACGAATAATGCAGCTGAACTCGGTAAGCCACAGTTACACACGCGTACAGCCCGCGACAGACTGGAACAACAAATAACTAACATATTAGCTATCTAAATAAGGTACCAACAAACAAACTAGCTGACTAGTTAACAAATGAAGTCAGTGAAACATAATATGGCCAATTAATTAACTGAGGGGTGGCCGTGAGGTCCACAGTGTAGGACTGCAGCCACTCAGTTGCTGGGATTGTGGGTTCGAATCCCGCAGAGGGAATGGATTTTCGTCGCTTTGGTTTGTTGTGTGTTGTATAGTTGGCGGCGTTTGCGACGAGCTGATCACTTGTACAGAGGATCATACCGAGTGTGTATGTGTGTGTGTGGTGTGTGTGTGTGTGGTGTGGTGTGTGTGTGTGTGTGGTGTGTGTGGTGTGGTGTGTGTGTGTGTGTGGTGTGTGTGTGGTGTGTGTGTGTGTGGTGTGTGTGTGTGGTGTGTGGTGTGTGTTTGTGTGTGTGTGTGCGGTGTGTGTGTGTATGGTGTGTGGTGTGTGGTGTGTGTGTGTCTGTATGTGTGTGTGTGTGTGGTGTGTGGGTGTGTGGTGTGTGGTGTGTGTGTGTGTGTGTGTGTGTGTGTGTGTGGGGGGTGTGGTGTTTGTGTGTGTGGTGTGTGTG
>Ga0123352_10017720_pt1 | contig 11348 bp, 7 predicted proteins | sample TergutLab28metaG_FD_89700 | JGI IMG/M metagenome (GOLD analysis project Ga0123352, IMG submission 89700) | Labiotermes labralis P1 segment gut microbial communities from Petit-Saut dam, French Guiana - Lab288 P1 | ecosystem: Host-associated > Arthropoda: Insects > Digestive system > Gut ... | reverse complement strand
TGTGGTTCAAAAACCCTACGGGGGGGGGGGGGGGTGGCCCGGGTGGGGTGGCGGGCCCCGGGGGGGGGGGGGGTAAGAATTTTACTGCTTCACAGCACTTTATTTAAATAAAACCCTTGGCAAAGGACTACAGTTCGGCATTTTCTAAATAAAACAGTGTAATTAATGCAATACGGATTTTGTGCCCTGATATGCCGCCGTACGGGTTGGTACAGAGGGTTTCACCAGACGGTTCGAAAAGCAAGTGAAGCATCTCCCTACAGGTCCCTTGGCCCATGAAACCGCCACAGGATATGCTATCTGCAACACGCACACATGAGCTAACACTGTCACTATTATCTCAATTGACAGTTGTCATAATGCAGTGACCCGAATCATTGCTGATCAAGTGGCGGTACTGAATATCAGCTGCTGTGGGCACCTCTATTAAGGCTTTCATCATAGCCAGTGCACTAACATAGTCTTGTGTGTGTTATTCGCCCAAGAATTATCCCACTTCATAAGCCATGGTTTTAAGAGGAAAATACATGAGGAAACATACAGATGAACATTGTTCTACAGCAACTCTTCGCCAATAGCGGCGTTTGCAGTCGCTGTTTACAAGAATCTGTAAGGTTAAGATTGCGGTAGTTGTTTGTGTGTATTAGCAGTACTTCTCTGTACACATATGAATACAGTGAGGACACAAGCACAAAGAGGTCAACGTTTTATGCTGGTAGCGCCGTAATGCCGCGTGTAATCATTTTTTATGGTACTTTTCAATTTGGTATGCGTCGTTTGTTTTTTAAACTTACCATTGTATGTGCTGTGGCTGTTTTTTATTGAAAGAAAGAGAAAATTGGTTAGGGACTGTGACGTGTTAACAGCAGCCTTGATTCTTCTAACCCCCAATTTCCAGTACGTTATTGGTTTTGCCAAACGCGACGTTTTGCGAGAACGTATTTCCCACGGTTAGGAGGGGGGGTGGTTATTTATTTTTTGCCTCATTCTGGAATAAATATTGTCAGCAAAGGATGGCCTGTAGGAGGGTTTATTGTATTTCTTTATGAATTTTATTTCCCGGTGTTTTCAATACCTCTGAACACGTATCGTCACAGAAGGCGATTACTGATGGGTGAATTGAAAATTTATGGAAATAAGCGGCCTTGTTCAAATCTTAGGTATCACCCTACCATTTTTCTGGAGGGACTGAGGAAATTCACGAGAAACTGCAGTCAATTTGACGGTCTCCATTCTGAGATTTGAAGAGGGGATTTTTAGAATATTAAGCACTCTGCCGAAACGTGTGCTGTATGGAAAGGATGACTAAATATTTATCTCTGTTTAATCTAATTTGTTATGTTTTGATGTACGTTTAAAGTAATTTGTCTTCGTACATACGCAGTTACCCAAAATAAAACCATGCTCTGTTAAGCAAAGTTACTCGCGATTCATGCATATGTGCCTGGAGTAGGCTAATATTGAGTGATTTTGATTCAGTTTAGTACTGTTCCCCTAACATCATAGTCCATTCCTCCATGTCATTTCATATATTCGGTATAAATACAATCATAAAGATGTTTTCTGGCTGCAACACCTGTTCACAGTATTTTGGCCTGAACGATACTGAGTAACTGCAATTTAAATTCTGTCCTGTAATGAGACTTGTGCGTCAACAAGTGACAACATCGCCGTAAAGACCAGTCAGGTTGAAGGCGCGTGAGCCGTATCGCTCATACCTCATTACGCAATTTGTCACTTAGTGGGAGCATTCAGACGGTGGGCTTAGCAACATCACACGCAGCAAAGATTTACACAAGAAATACAAATATAAGAGTAAAATAAAATATTGGCAGGGCAATTACTGTCATGCTTGGTCTTCTGGTTGAAGTACAGACTAGCTGAAGTTCCGTGAAGGTGGGTTTTCACGCTTCGGCCTCTTTAACCCTGGGAATTTTTCCCCAGTATGCATTGGATACAAAACCGGATGGCTCACAGGGCCGGTCTAAATGAGCTGTCACAGATAATAATATTGTCCCCCGCTTGGAAATAAATCCCGAGTCTTTGGTCGTCTAGCCTGTAACCTAGTCGCTTTGCTGACTGAAATATCCGGCAGTTAAATAGGACTGTATCTGTTTGAATATTAAACAAACTGTATGTATATATTAGTTACTATAGACATAATGTAGCGAACCAAATTAAAAGTACATATCAGTCATTACAGTAAATCAAATAGCATTAAGCAGATATTAGATCAGTAAAGATTAAGTGATCCCGTTACAGGCCCGGTGTGGCCCAGAGGGTGGGTAGAGGTATAGCTCTACTCTTCCATGACCGCAGCACTAGGGGATGAGTAGTCAGCAGTAAGCCCCGGCCGCACTTTACCCCCGGGAAAGACCCGGTACCGATTTTACAGGAGGCTGGGTGTGCGCCAGGACCGGTCTGGACGGGCGGAAAATCCCGTCCCCAGCGGGATTCGATCCCGAACCGTTCAGCCCGTAGTCAGTCGCTATACCGACTGAGCTACCCGGCCCACAGATATTAGATCAGTATGACTAATAAAATGAATTATGTTAGTTTTAGTAATAAGTAATGAGTAATTAGTAATAAGTTTGGGTTCCAATATTATATTAAATTGCAAAATATATAGTTTATCACAACTCATTTTTCTCGTAGTTGTGGATGTATCCTTGGCTGGCGTTTGTAATTTTCAGATGAGACATCACCATTGTGTTGTTCAGTAGTTGTGTTAGACTATATATTTTGCATTTTGATACCACGTGTACCATTTAACAACACAACTGGGATGTCTCACCTGAAAATTTGGTTCCAAGTTTTAAAACTGAGAGTGAGTGTCTGAGGACAAAAGTGTGATGGAGAGAGTTACATTACGAAGAACTTCATAATGTGCATTCGTAACAGAATATTGTTGTATACAGTCGAACCCGGTTATAACGACGTCGATTTGTACGACACCTCGTTTATAGCGTCAGATATTGTTTGGTACAAATCAGTTCCTCACATTTCAACATAACGCTGTTCTGTTCGGTTCGAACAACACTCGTTCACAACGACACAAAATATTCGGTCCTCTTCATCACGTTCTAACTGAGTACGACTATATTTATACATCTGTAACGGCGCTGGACGCTAGCGCGATCCAAACCTTCCCGTTTTGCTCTGTCTTGTTTACAGATATTTCGTAAGACTCGTTGGGATAACTTATCGGCCCGTTGAAATGCGTCTACTGGCACGGGACAAAATTGACACGGCAAGAGCGGACATTCACGTCTTGATTGTGATTCGAACCCACGATCACAGTTTTGGAGCGGTAGAAGACGGTGTCGCGTGTAACGTGCAGCCTCTGCGACCAGTAGGTAGCGATCAGTTCAAACACAATGAGATGGGCGAGATATATAGCGCGCATGGGATTGGAGATTATGCATGCAAACATTTTATCTACAGCCTCAAGGGAGGAGACCACTTAGGATACGAAGCAAAGACTGAAGTTTAATAATGAGGTATATTTTAATTAAAAATATACGAGCCTATGGATTGTATTTGCGTAGCTGGGAATACGAAGTTGCTTTAATCTCATCGGACATATTTTGTCTCCTCAGAGTTTTCATGACCTTTCATATTTACCCCAAACCGGCCCTGGGGCCCACCCAGCCTCCTGTAAAATGGGTACCGGGTCTTTCCCGAGGATAGAGGCGGCCGGGGCGTGGGGCTGACCCCCCACCCCATCTAGTGCCGAGGTCCTAGAAAGAGTAGAGCTATACCTCTACTCACCCTAAGGTCCTTCGTGGCCTGTAAAAAGGGATGAAAACCTACCTATCGCATATTTACCAAAAGCTCTGTATTTCTAGTCATGTACATCTCCATCCCCATGCAGCCTGCCTATCCATCAACATAAGAGGGGAAGATACGGTGCAATGTATTACGCACTACTCGAATATGTGATCTAATTACAAATAGGATTCTAAATATGTAGACCAATTTGTATTCCTACCTTATTTAACAACGCTGTCCGTGTCTCACATTGTGCAGCGTTGAATGATTGGATGAGGGTCAATACTGAATTTGAGAGGCGTGGAACGTAGCGGACTTGTCGTAATTTAAGGCAGAAATTTGGCTGGAGAGACGGAAGAAAGTCAGGAGGAAAGAAACCTCAGTGAGGATATTCGGTGTCATGGCCACGATTCGAACCGGAGACCTCCCGAATACAAGTCGTAATCTTTAGCCATTTTGTCCTTAATGCAGTAAATACACGTGAAGAGTATTGTGCTTTTGTCACGTGATTCATTGCTTGAAACCATAATTTAGTTGTGACACTATTATTGAAAAACTGAGTTATAATTAATTATGGATCTCAAAAGTAAATCCTGACAGTGCAGCAAGTACAGTGACTTGCTTCGGGACTCGACGATCTTATTTCGATTTCTGGCAGTGACATATTGTGTTACCTCACGACCATCTATTGCCGTGTGTAAGAATGCATGGAGCCGTACCTCCACTCCTGCACATACACTCTTGGAATCGTACAAGGACAGCTTTAGCCTACAGCATGCAGGTCGCGTGTGGGGGAACACCCTGCCATCTGTTCTGTATTCGGGAGGACGCAGATTCGAATTACTGCTTGGAGAACGGATAACCTGACAAATGTATCGCGGCTTGTCTCCGTTTTCTCAGACAACTTTTGGAATATTATCTAGAAAGATGTTACAACTGTATTCTTCCACGTGACTTTAACGAATGTCGCGGCGGAATGATTAGTCTTGTGTTACAAACCGGCTGTCCTAACATCTCCGTCATGCTGTTACTTGTCCCGCTATCCTGCTGTCAGGATTGTAATAATTTAACACACATGCCTCCAAAGACCGTTTCAAACCATATCCTTTCCAGTCCATCATACGCACTCATCCTGTGCCTCATTCGGGGGCATGTAGCTTTGTAGCGCAACAAGGTGTACTGTGACGTAACAAAGTGACGCCTTCGCTTAGTACCTTTACCTCCTCGGCTATTCTAACAGCATTATACCATTGCACTCGAACTGAGCGACTTTGTGACCATTTATTATCGCAGGCAACAATAAAATGTACTTGGGGGTCTTCGTGTAAAAATCCAGATATTCTTGCCCGATTTTAATCAAATTTGGTTGGTCTCAATTTTTTTTTTTTAATGAAAGTCCCCAGCATAAAATTTCACGAGAATCCATAAACGTTGAGCCGCGCTGATGCACTGTGACAGACGGACAGACGGAAAGACATGACGAAGCTAGTAGGTGTTTTTTTCGCGGCTATGCGAGCACGTCTGAAAGGGTCATTAAATAAATGAGAATCGGTTAATTATTGAATCATTATTTTTCCCCCATGGCTCGACAGCTGTAAGTGACTTAGGCCTCCTCATTGTTGAGGCTTGAAGGTCACACTGAGACACACCACAGCGAGAGGTCGCAGAATTACGCCTTAGACAGCGCGGACACGAAGATCGCCGTTTAAATCATTATACTAACGTTAGCATTTTTAAACGAAGCGAAGCTCGCAACATGACAGTAACCTGGCGCACTGACCTTTCTTTGGTGTCGAAGTAGGCCTTCGTGCCTGTTCTTAGCCTACGTATTTTGGCAGAGACTAGACACTGAGGATTAATTTAACTAAATTTGGTATAATTACCAATAATTTCCCCCACGCAAAAAAAGTAATCGATTTTTCATGATGATACTTTTTTTTTTTTTTTTACAGAGAATGTTCAAAAATCGTCGCCACCCCGTCCGAAGATACAAGTCGGTGTTTGGTTCACACGATCATAACAGCTGAAGCCCCCTTTTTGTTCTGATCTGTACGTCGCTATGCATTCACGCACATTTTCGTGTTCAGGGCAATTTATTGTAGTTGTTCTTCACTGCAGTAATTAAGAATTGATGTGTTATATCTACAGAGTACATATTGGAGTTTTTACAAGCAGCTTTACACCCCTTTTTTGGCAGAAAATACAATTTTATAATCAGTTTTAATACATGTAGATATTTGTGTTATAATGCGACTGCGTGTAATTTATTGGTTTGTGTGTTAATTGTTTGAGTGTTAATTGTTTTCGAAGACCTTTTTCAAATAAATTATTTAATCTAATGTCAGAAATATTTCCTTTTTGAAGTTAATTTTTTTTTATTTTCATGAATTTTAATTTTATTTTGTACAAATTTTGGTTGTACCTCACAGAGAACGGAGTTCATGACCATTATAAAGGCAAGCAGGTTAATGCTGTTTAGGAAATTAATCGGTATATAGTGTGAGAATCATCAAGAACACAGCAGTACACTTGGGTGGTCAAGGTGCAGGATTCCTCAATGTAAAAGAAGGTAGCAAATAGTAGGCAATGTCCTTGGCAATATATCATATACCCCACGGCGCGAGCGTCCACGGGGCTTAGGAGGGTTCCAAAATCTACATTTAACATTGCTGTGGACGGTTTTGGACTGGATTTCCTTCTTCTGGCGTAAGACATTATTCTGGACCACTATTACCCGATCTGGGAGTATCTTCCCCAGTAAATTATAGAGGTGACATGATTATCGAGTCGGGGGGACCGGTTTTCTATGCTACTTGTAGTAGGACATACCTACCACTTGGCTTCGAACGGTTCAGTATGCGTTCCCATCTCGAACATGAACGTAGAAGAACGCTAATGTTGTATATCCGTCGGTTGTTTGTTTTCAGTTCCTCCTGCTACGCCTACGGTTTTCCTGAAACGCTGGTTTTAGGAAGTAACGACGAAAGAAAGGCTGGTGGCCTGTTGTACGGTATACTTATGATATACTAAACTTAATGGAAAGTAGTGCAAGGAATTACAGTTCTGTACCTTCACCCATATAAACCTGTGTATCTACTCGGTGTATTGTTCATTTTAAAATTTATGCTCCGTCTTTAAATGCCCGAAATTCGAAAACAGAGGACGAATTTTTCGTGGTTTTCGTCGACTTCCCTAAAAAAAAATTCTAGGCTATAGTAGCCTACGGACTAAGCACTTTTATTATCTCTTCGACGGACACATTTCTTTAACTCTTTTCAATTACAATGACTAAGCGTTACGCACTTCAGTTCTTCAGTCAAATATGTACGCAAGGTACAGACGAAATTGCTGTGTCGCACATGCAGTTATAGGTACGCTGTTCTTGCATTCTTGTCACGTGGAACTAAGTCGCATGTGGAGGCACTACAGTAAATGTGACGTAAGGATCATGACACAGACACGTCCTTCCGCTTCCGTCTGAATCATGCCCCGGGATGTAGGCGTGATACAGTGAATTTCGTTTCTACAGTTCTCCCATCCAGTCCCTCTAACAGCACGTGTTTGTCATTTATTTACTTCTCCACTTTTATTTTATTCTCTTTTGAATCATTCGTCTCCCAAACGCGAATCACTCTCTCACTATGATGTCACATATACTGAACTAAGTGAATTCATTTAAATTCTGGCTTATTACTGCACGGTTCTAACCTAACTGTTTTACATGTGGGGAGAGAATTATGGGTGATGATCCGGGAAATAAGTGGAAGAAAGTGGTAGTAGTGAACTTTAAGGTACTGTCCCACTGCCCGCCCGTAGGGTCTGGTGAAACCAAAATATATTACTTTGGCCCCGGTCGGGACTTGAATGGGGTAATTTGTGTAAATGGGTCATACATATTAGTGCTCCTTTAAGCTGCTAGTTTAGATCTTGTGTGCACAGGATTAATAGTAACTGACAATACTTTCCGTCACAGATATCTGATTTATTTCTTGCTATGTTGCTTACAAGATTTCTTTGGTATTGTCAACAGTTACTATTAAAAATCGTGGGATAGGAAGTGTTCGAATTATAAATGCTGAACCGGACAGGAAAGCGAATGAACAGATAACTGCATAATTTGAAGGAGGCTAATAGCTTGATGTACATGAATTCACGAAAAGTCTCCTAAATTCAAATTCTTGGATGCGTATAGAACCATGTACCGTAGTCGTTAGTTCTGAGAGTGAATAATGACTAAGAGCTTAGTTAGCATCTCTGAAGGTACTTCGTTGTAGAAAAATTCGACGGTCGCATTCGTGTGGGCAGAATTCCTGCTTCATGTTTCGAAGATGAATTCTTTTCCTGGCCGGGAAACCGCCTGTCTGAATCAAACAATAATGACAGTAAATACATTTTTTTTCAAACGAGCGTTACGTGGCCTGTGACGGGATTTCACGTCGCTAGTGTTGATTTAGTTGAATAAGCTTTTAAAGGCAAGTGGTAACTACATATAACACCTAAGATAACGTGAAGAAACTCTGCTTTTTGCCACATAGCAATGAGCGCCACGGTTTACACAAATCTTACTAACTGTTTGGTCTTTAGTGAACTGTGCCCTTCATAAAATATGAAATAAATTTTTGTATGATGTAAATATACATCAATCTTCAAATGCTTAATAGGAATGTTATGATAACGACAATTCGATATCGGTTTTGGAGACGATTGCACGACCTCATAGAGGTAGAAATTTTAATACATTGGCCCTGCCACGGTTCAGACGGTTAGTAGCCTACCATTCACCGCGGAAGCCCGCGTTCGATGCCAGATCAGTCATTGTGGGATTTAAGGTGGGCAAAGTGGCATGAGGCAGGGTTTTCTCTGAGAATTTAGGTTTTGCCCTGTCAGTAATATTCCACCAGTAACCCGTATTCATCTTCATCTACATGTTACTCTTGCCAGCAGGATGAATGGACGAAACCTGGGAACCTTCCAAAAAACATTGCCTTATCGTTAATCGGAGAGCATTGTACAGTTTTCAGAAGGTTAAAATTTGTTTTAAGTAACCAACGGGGAAATTTTCTGATAGTGAAAAGTGGATATCGGTTGGAAAATATAAGCCTTCTGGTCCCCGTTCTCCGGGCCGGAAGCGGTTGGCAAAGGACGTCTTCGAAGGTGGATCCGAGAAAGCTGGAGGACTAGATATCCATCCTAACTGATTTGAAGCTCTCGCATTGGTGAACATCAAGATCGCGGTTTTTCTGGGATGTGGCGCCATGTAGTTTGGTAGAATGGTCTAGACATTTTGGAAGAACCTGCTGCTTCCATCTTCATTGCGAAAGAGGAAGTTTCAAAAGTACACAGTCTCAGAATCAAAAATATCGTTATCCTGCACTTACCTGCGTCGCTGCTTTGTACGTACAAGGAAATGTACTGTGGCGTAATTAATAACTTCACAAATGGCCGGTCAAATGAGTTGAATAGTTGTGTCTGTATACACGTCCATGCCTCTTCTTACCACAGGAGACAAAATTCATTGGCGTCAACCAGGCAAACAGGATTGCGTGCCCATGACAGCCCTCATTCAGTTTTCTCCAACATTTTCCAGCTTGTCTCATGCGATGTCATAATATTTGGACTGAGTGCCTCAAATCTCCACTGTATGTTATACTTTATCTTTGACTTCTATCAGCCAAAAGGTAATTGTCACTATTATATAGTTAATTGTACGTCTGCTAAATAGTTCATGCGTTAAGAATTTTCTACTATTTCGTGACCTGAAGTACGAATTTTGTAGCTCATTAAACAAGAATCTAGTGGTCAGTAAATTGTTACTGTAGAAGGCAGTGTTAACTGTAACTAGAACGGGTAACAGTTCTTCAACACATCTGATTTTGTTGGAAGGCTTATCATTTTTTAAAGCATCTGTGCACGATTACGAATGGAAATGTCATGAGAGCATAATTCGGAGGTGTGTCATCTCCGTTGTGTGTAGAAAAGACTAATAGTGAGGTCATGAAACCACAACTACGGTAGTATTGATTTATGATGGTATTTAATAACAAAAAATAACTACATGTTTCGGCCAAGAGCGGCCCGAAGATAACCCAGATGACGTCAAACATACCAACTCCTAAACACGCACCCCCATCCCTAACCCAATTGAATACCATAGACAACACAACCTATTACCTACCAATAACCTTACATCCTACCAGTCATTGACCATTAGACTTCCCACTAAATAAACTGATTTTAACGCTTAACGTTGATGAGATCTCAGCATCACCTCGCAATATAGGCATATATATGATACTCTTTGAGCAAAATTGTAATAACCTGAAGATGGCCGCTATTGGCCGAAACATCTAGTTATTTTTTGCTATTAAATACCATCATAAATCAATACTATCATAGTTGTGGTTTCATGACTGATATTTACCTCATTATTAGTCATGAGAGCAATTAGTTGGAAAGGCTCGAGACTGTTCCTTGGTGGTCAGTTTGTTCTGAAGTGGAATGTCTTATACATAAAGTAAAATGCTTTGTTTATGAATAAAATATATTGTCTTACACAAAATTGTATTATTGTTGTGATTGGTTTTAAAAATTGTACCTTAAAATGCCCATTTAAGGTGCCGTTCTTTTCGTTGCGGTAGGGTGTATTCTTAGGCTGCGGATGGAAGTAGCTGCAAATATAATAATGATAATGATGGTGATGATGATGATGATAATAATAATAATAATAATAGTATGGAGTGGCCGGTCCTCAGAATGAAGAATTTAGGAGAGAACTAAAATATAACTACACTTTTACAATAATCTAGCTCTGTATCCTATCCGTAGTCAACCTAATGCAGTTCACACACTGATATCCTATTTCTTTAAGGCCCATTTTAATATTATCATCTCATCTATACCAAGAACTTCAAATGACATCAAACCTTCTACTTTTCGAAGACACTATATTCACGTTAGCCTCTCCGTCACGTGTGCTACGTGTTCTGTCGTGTGTTCCAAAACATGAAGTTTGTATATATTGTTCTCAAGGTTGCATTTAATGCGCATAGCTGACACCTTACTTAACCTTCAGCAGGGAATTCCGAACCACACAGGAAGTCTGTCTTTCACACAAGTTTCCTTTTGTTTAACAAGGTGTTACAGGGATTTTAGTTAGCATAATTGTCGGTCGTTCAGTTCATGCAAGCGACTTATGTTAAATTGTGATGGTTTACGTCACACGATTACAGAAGACAGTACGTTAATATTTTTCAAATGAAGCCAGCTAGGTGCACACTACTTCTTAGTATACCTACTTACTTACTTACTTACTTACTTACTTACTTACTTACTTACTTACTCCATGGTGCAGAGTCCTTCTTGAGAAGCTAACTGGTTTGCAGCTAGTCAATAAATTCCCCGCATTTCACGGAAGCCGAAGGTTTATTACCGCACTCACAAGCGTCCGCCACCTATCTCTATCCTGGGCCAGCCCAATCCAGTCCATATACCCACATCCAACCTCCTGGAGATCCATCCTAATATTATCCACCCATCTACGCCTAGGTCTCCCCAGTGGTCTCTTTCCCTCCGGTTTC
>Ga0123352_10017718_pt1 | contig 11348 bp, 11 predicted proteins | sample TergutLab28metaG_FD_89700 | JGI IMG/M metagenome (GOLD analysis project Ga0123352, IMG submission 89700) | Labiotermes labralis P1 segment gut microbial communities from Petit-Saut dam, French Guiana - Lab288 P1 | ecosystem: Host-associated > Arthropoda: Insects > Digestive system > Gut ... | reverse complement strand
GGTTCCTGAAATAATAAAGTTTTTTGTAAACCATGTACAAAAATTTAAATGCCAAGCGAAAATAATGTCGTACGCGAAGGTTGACTGTAGCCAATTTAAATCCCGTCGCCTAAAGGTTAAACAGAACTATAAACCTCTTTGTTTGCCCTCTTGAGATCAGGAAACTCAACCTGCACAGACTCCCAGCATTCCTACTTCAAAATGCACATTTTTGTAGCGAAGAATGTCTCAAAAACCATCCCTGATTAAGGCCGTGTAACAGAGGAAAACTATTTCCTACAATCACAGTAACTATTTTAAACTCCTAACAAAGGTACAGATAACTCCAAGGACCACTAGAATACAGAGCAGGAATAGTAACAAGCACATTCATTAACCCTCACTTACTACAAAAATCATTCACATACCATTAGCTCCCCCTCTTCTTCATCTCGACTCTGGAAATACAGTGACACAAGATGACGAGCCAAACGCCTGTCGTACAGTTCATTTTGAGGATCAAGCATCAGGAAGATCAGATCAAACCTGACAGTGCAAAAATAAGAAACTTACAGTGCTTGCACAAAACACTGACTTTTTTAAGTACCGTCAAGCGGTTCCGGTGGTCTAGGGGTAGCGTGCTGCTTTTAAATACCCAAGTTCACGGGTTCAAATTCGGCCAAAGCCGTCAGGATTTTTCAGGGCGAAAAAATCCTCAGCATGCCTTCCTTCAGAAGGGAAGTAAAGCCGTGGGTCCCACGTCGCAGATTTGCGGCATGTAAATATCCCTGAATTGACGCGGAAGTCGCAATCTCAGGCAAAATTACCAGTTAATTCTCGCCCACATAGTTCCACCTTTTGCTACTAGGATCTCTCGCGTCGTTGTGGACATGGGGGTACCTGGCAGCAAACGTGGGAACGTCCAAACAGGGGGGGGGATAGGGTGAGTACAATAAGCCTATAGGCTGCAGTACATCTGTGGCATTAGCCATGGGCCCTACTGAAGAAGAAGAGGTACCATCACCTACATTCAAATGGACTATCTCCATTGTCACAACACCCAAAACCATCAATTTTTTTAAACTGTATATGCCCAGAAAGTTCAAAATGTTTATTCAGATCTTAACCCAAAACTCAATTACTTCTTCCTAGTGTGGACTGCATTTGAATTGCTGTGTACACTATGTGACACAAGTTCCTCTAGAATGACATAATAAGCCTGAATTCAGGGACTCCTGAAAAACATGTGCTAAATTAGTAATCTGCAAATGATGACAACATTCCTTTGGCAACAATGTAGACAACATGAAGATTAGCTCAGAAATTCACTTCTCGGCTAGCAAAGGAGTTGGATCAGGTAAAACCAAAGATATGAGCACGTAACAACAAAGAATTTTTTCTGTATTACACATACAGTCGAACACAACTATATTTCACCTAGTAGTACAGTAGGAATACAATTACATGTTTGGGCCCTATATGTGGGCCATCTTCAGATTGTGATTTAACTTACAGAGCAGCAATCTGTAAGTTAAATCACAACCTGAAGATGGCCCACATATAGGGCCGAAACATGTAGTTGTATTCCTACGGTACTACTAGGTGAAATATAGTTGTGTTCGACTGTACGTGTAATACACAAAAAATTCTTTGTTATTGAACCAACACAACAGGGACGATGCACCTCAAAATGAGCACATAATAAGTCCAAAATCAACAATAAATTCACAACTACAGTAAAAAAGAAATCATGTGACGTCTCAAAACATACGTATCTGCACAAAACACCAAAGACAACTTAAGTTAAGGATGAACTAACAAAAAACCTACATTCATGAAGTGCTGCTTAATAATAATGCTCATTTCATTCCATCCACTTTCAAAAACATTACATATTAACAAATTTACAGAATTATCTGACCATTTGTTTTGCATGGTGGTAAAATGTTCTCTTCCGATGTGGGAATATCTCAACATACATAAACAGTGAACAAAATGTCAAGTTACATTTGCAGATCTAAACGGAGCGAAAGAAGTAAACATTGTCGTATTACAGAACTCAAAACAATGTGAGTTACACAGCTGACTCATTTTGATGGAACAGTCAGATCAATGAGAACAGGCACAGGTAGCTTTCGAGAGACAAGACAATATCAAACCTTGATGTACGCGTTAGCATTTTCAGGTACATCTTATGCAAAACGGTGATTTGACATGATCCGTAGTGTTTTGAATGTTCTGCCACACTTCATTTAAAAGTGCAATAATTTCATTCGTAAACTTTGCCTTTCAAGTGTCCCCCCAAACATAAAAATCACACGTTGACAAATCCAGAGAACGTGCTGGCCGCAAACCTTTGCTGACAGTTGGTTTCTCTCTGACAGTCTCATGAGGAAAGACATTCCAAGTGCTATAGACTACTGAAGTCACAGTTTTGCGTAAGGTGTACCTGTGCGCACAAAAATGTATTGATTCACAAGGATCTCATTTCCGACATCTTCCGAAAAAGTGTGCATTTAGGCTATCAGAAACCAAATGAAACAAAATCCTTTCTTGCCTTCGCCATGCAAGCAAGCCAGTTTTAAGTGGAACAACCTGTACAAGCACAACTGTCACTTCTACTGTCGACTCACCTTGACATTAGTGTGTGAGGCAACATGATGTTCTCGACAATGGTCTTATTCTTATTCCACTGTGACTCACTTGGATTTGCTGCTGCTAGAATGGATGTTCGAGCATTCAACTGGCAGATGATTCCTGCTTTAGCAATGCTTAATGTCTGCTGTTCCATTACCTACGAAATGAAATGTTACTGTGCCGGCTGAACAAGTACACACAACAGCAATATTCAACATACCACATGCAATCAAAAAGTAGGTTTATAGGTTTACAAGACGTACAATTTGTAAATGAAACAACTCACAATGTTGAAGTGTGTATGATGTGAAATCTCTGAATTGTGATCAGTGACACTGTCTCTGTAGTTCCTACAAACTGCTGACATCAGAATGTATCATTTAAATATGGCAACTACATGTAGGCCAGGACAGAATAGTCAGGAGAGCGACTCACTACGGACTGGACAGTCTGGGGATTTAATCCCATAGGGGGACAATATTTTCTGAACTCGTTCAAACCAGCCCTGGGGCCCACCCAGCCTTTTGTACAATGCGTACTGGGCAATGAATACCCATCCCCATATAGCGGAAAGGTTTAAGAAAGAGTATAGATATACGTCTACTCCCCCTCTGGGCCCTCATAGCCTCTTACAGAGTGAACTTTACCTTTTAACTCTTCATTTAACAACAATAACAAGCTTACATTCAGACAGATCTCAAAGACAATAAACACAATCTCTGAAGAAATACTCTAATAACAACCTTGAAAATTCTGACTAACAAGAAGCAGAGATCAATATAAATAAACTGAAGAGAGACAGCGACAGGGGGGAGGAGGAGGAGAAGAAAAATAAGGAGGAGGAGGAGGAGGAGAAGAAGGAGAAGGCAGAGGGTGAGGAGAAGGAGAAGAGATACAAGATGATCAAATATCGTGGTAAAGTTATTAGTAACCCAAATATAAACTGGGGAGGTCCAGGGTTCAAAACATAGACTAACAATCCTGACTGAAGTTTTCAAAGGTCTTCCCCAAGAGGTGCATGCAAGGGTTTGGTAGGGAAACCTGAGGAAAAGATACACTTGGAAAGTCTAGGCACAGATGGCAGGATAATATTAAAATGGGCTGGAGAGGGGCATGGACTGGATTGATCTGGATTGCTCAGGACAGGGACAAGTGGCAGACACTTGCGAAAATAGTAATGAACTATTAGGTTCATAAAATGTGGGAAATTTTTTGAGTTCTCAAGAACAGTAGCCCATGGAGTTAGTGATTTAGTTACTTAGTTATGGTTTCCCTCAGTTCCTCTATAAAAATACCTTAAATAAAGTCGTGACCACTTGCACATTTGTGCCTAACCATTATTGGTCACTTACCCTATAATCTTTATCATCCAACAAGATCATAAGCTGGTTTCTAACATGTGCTGGCAAATGCCCTAGCATGCCACATGCTGGTGTCTGTGTGTTTACTTGGTAGTAGTTTTAAAATGTCCACACTAAGTCAGAAATGCTCAAACTGTCAAGCAGTGCCAGTGGTACTGGAAACTGTCTCCTACAGGATAATTTGACACTATAGAAACTGAGCTAATGATACTGTCATTAAATATGATAAAAATAGATGCTAAGTGACGACTGAGAAGGAATCATCACTTTCTTACCTCATGAAGAACACTGCGGGTAGAATCATTCATCTTGTCAAACTCGTCAATACAACATATGCCATTATCAGCCAGTACCAATGCACCACTGTGAAACAAATACACAAGTTAGTCGAACAGGTCAAATAAGTACTGGCAAATTCCCAGTTGACACTCAGTGCCATGATAACCCATGATTATAACAACAATTAATGTGTTTTGTGTTTTCTCCACAAGACATGACTGAATTGCCACAAGGCACACCTACACAGATCAGAGTAAGTTGTGAGGAAAACTTTCAATGCACATTCTTGAAGGCACTTGAAATGGAATCTTTCTGTCACTGTTGTTGATAACTATGCTGCTGTAATGGGCACTTTGTTAGTGATCTCTTATCACAAATATACCACAGATGGTCGCTGTGTACTGCAGAATTCATTCAGTTCAACACAGCATTCACTTGCAATAATTTTTGCAAAGTATGCATTGTGGAAGAAATGAAAGTCAAATGTTTTGTAAAAAAAAAGTCCCTTATCAACAGATCCATGTAAATGAAGGATATGGAAAGGGGTGGAAATATTCAGGCTACAGATTCAGTGATGGTCAAAAAAGGCATACCAAAACCAATATTTTTCTCGAATACCATATGGTTCACATTAGGGAAGTCTGAAAACAGCCGCAATAACAGATGTTGGTGTTACAAAATCTCCATGGTGTTCACAGTTTCCTTTACATGATATTACAGCGCAATGAATGTTTGAAAAAATCAAAGGGCCTATGTTTTTGTAACAAATAAATTATGACACTTATACCATTTTTGGCGAATTAACTGGACAATACAGAATGTATGGCAATCCACTTGGCCTGCAAGAACTGAAAATCAATTTTCAAAGAAACATTTTTAGTACCTCAAAGACTAGACCTTATCCATGCGTCAAGAAGTATTTTCGGAAGGTACAGAAACTGCTCACAAACAGAAGGACAGTACTCTGAGACTCCGTGATGAAATAAGGGATGTTGAATATCAGAATAACAATGGACCCTTCAGTGCAGGAATATGTTGGCTTCATATGCAATAAAGCCTCTGTCAGTGGCTGCACTCAGGGACTTTAAGCATGTATATTACTTCTTATTCTCTTCCTCTGGCTCCTCCCCCCTCCTCCTCTTTCATCCTCTCCTCCTCCTTCTCTCTCCTCCTACACCTACTACTCCTTCTATGGTACTTTGGCCTGATTTCAGCGCACATCCTCACTGTTGCCAGGGTTTCAAGGCAACAATTTTCATGTGGTGAGGATGTTGGCCCATACCCAATCCCCAACATGGAGGGCTCTAGATATATATAAAACAATCATAATTTTGTCCTCCATCACAAATTAAAATTTTAATGCAGAGCACAAATGTATTAACATGTCTCAATTCAAGGTTTTTCCCTCATTCAAGGTTCAATATCTCTGGCCTCGTCCATCCTGCCCCACTGTTCAGTTTCATCCATTTACAGTTTACTTATCCTTATGTTCAATTCCAGTGCCCACTATAAAAAAAAATTATATGAATTCCTGTCTTAAGAGACAGTTCTAATGCCGAATCAGGTAAACGCCTGAAATTTATATTTCTTTAATAAGAGATCACTAGAGCTGACATTCTCAATCAGACAAAAGCAAACTCTATTCTGAACATATAGTATGTGGAAGATGATGTAAACACCAAGTACTCAATGTAGGAGTGCAGAAATCCCAGGTGCCAGGCTGCCATGGTGACTCAATTTGTATGGTGGCAACTGATATTTGTGGGTCCTCAGTGTGACACTCATCTCCTTTTGGCACATTAAGATTTTGAGTTGTCTCCTAGCTTCAGAATTTTCATGCCCCTCTGTCTTATAACCTCCAGTCTTGTGGAACTAGTTGGTTCACTGTTCCACACATACTGCATTGATATGATAATACAAGGGTCATTTGAAAATTACTGGCAACACTGACACTGGGAAGCACTCCTAGCAGTCTTGTGAATAAGCATGAGCTGCCTGTTTTCATAAATCTATGAACTGTTTTCAGTATCCTCTAGTGGTGTCAATCATCACGTCTCTCTTGTAGATGCTCTAAGAACATCCTAACTGTGAACAGCACTCTTCTTCTTATAAAGCGCTACAACCTATATAAGGTTCTGGCTTGCTCAACCACTTTCTTCCAATTGTGTATGTCTATGCTCTTTATATCTTCCAAAACGCCATCTACCCAATGTGTTTTAGGTCTTCCAATTGGTCTTTTAGACATGGGTTTCCATCTCTTAATCTTCTGAATATTATCCTCAGCCATGCGTTCAACATGGCCTAACCAGTTTAATCTTTGTTTTTTAATAAACCCAATCATATTTTGTCCTTTTAATATATCATTTATTTCTTGTTTAGTTTTAATTCTCCAGTAGCCATCATCTGTTCTTGTAGGACCAAATATTTTCCTTAAACTGTAAACAGCATTGCTTCGTGAAAATCCAAGTTGAACACGGACAAAATGATGAGCACTGAAGATTACAGGATGCTAGTGGTAAACAAGCCGTGCCATATTGTACTGTTGCCAAAAGGTCACACTCATTTCAAGGTGGAAGGAAAAGTGGCAAAAACAAACCGGCAACAAGCCAGCGACCTACAGCAGCTAACAAGGTCCATGCTGTGTGCATGACGATACGGACATGTGCCAAACTGTCAAGTGAGACAGGCATTGTATTGTCCACCAACCACAAACGTGCACATAATGACACGACACAATATGACAGAGGTACACCTGTGGCAATGTGTCGGCCTCATCAAACTGCATTTGAGTCATATCGCGAAGGTGAAGCCTTTCTCCACCATACTCTTACAGCAGATGAGACACGGATCCATTCATATGAATCGGAGCTAAACAGGCAGTAAGGCTAATGGTGTCACCAAGGATCACTACACCCACAAAAAGGTTGACAAAACAAGGTCAGGTGAAACTCGTTACAGTTTTCGATTACAACAGTATTCTACTGGGACATACTGTCCCTCCTTGCACCACAGTATAAAACTGTTTACTGCACACATTTCTTGTAACATGCTTTCCTACCACACTGCAACCTCAGATATCACATTTCCTGAGGTCAGGACCTGGCATGTTACATGACAATGCTGTCACAGTGATTTGTTCTGAAGATGGAACTGGGAAGTTCTAGAACATCCGCCACACTCACTGGATACAAACCCATTTGACAACTTCTTTCAGAAAGTGAAAGACCCATTGCATGGCATCCACTTTAGGATCAGAAATGATACCATGAAGGCAGCAAAGCATGTGAAAACTGACATATCAATAAGAAATGCTGCAGATGGTGTCAGACATATTCCGCAAGTGTGGCAGCATGTCTGCAGTGTGGCTGGAGACTATACTTTAAGTTTGTACAAACAGAGCTTTAAAAAATGAATTCAGTTAATTTTTGAAAAGTGTTGCCATTTATTTTCCCATGGCCATTGTAAGAGGCCATGCACATAATACCATACAAATTCACAGTACTCAGTTTTCTGGAAAATATCTATACAGAACACAGTTCATTTTGTGTGCAGTTATAATGTATCACTCATTTCTCTTTGATAATTTAGGGGGAAAAAACTATCATCTTTTATTCACATAACTATGGTATGTTGGACAATGTCCATAGTCTGACATGCACCTGATATAAGACACAGTTCTGGGAGCTGATTCTATGGCCATCTTCATAGGACTGGTTGCCAAAGTGACTCATATTTTCAAATTTGATTTTACTTGGAGTAAAAATGATCTGCATCAAACTCAGAAGGCACTGAACTGGATTGCCTGACAACTATACAAATCATTTGCTGGCAGCACACACTCCATAAGACCAGACCTAAGCCCATGGCAGTTCATGTGGGACTTCTAGTGGACAAAGAGTTTTTGCAGAAAATTTCCTTCCAAGTACTTTAGTTTTACCCTGCCAAGCAGCAGTACATCACTGCTCCATACTTGTCTATCACAAACCTCCAAGGATTAGCACATTAGGCATTCATCATCATGCTTATAAAATTTCAATGCTATCAATCCCAAAAATAAAAACAACTCAATCAGTATAACCACAGTCAGTCACCCAGCAATAACCTGCATAAGAAAAACAGCTCAGACAACAAACATGTTCAACATGACTAGCAACTACTGGCCCAGAACGTGAACTAAGACATACACAGTAAAACTGAAATTATATACTCACGTCTGTAGGACAAGCTGTCTAGTTTCTGGGTCCTTTGTTACATACGCTGTAAGCCCAACAGCTGAGGAGCCCTTGCCTGATGTGTACTGACTACGAGGGACCAAGTTGTACACATATGACAGCAATTGTGACTTGCTGGTTCCTGGATCACCACACAGTAAGATGTTGATCTCTGCCCTGAATACAAATCACATACCTTTACCTCCCACCCCGAACCAAAACATTTCTTTCTTTCTCATTCAAGGACAACTGAACAATTGTACTTAACCTGTGATAATACAAAGCACAATGATACAGAGGTCACAAAAAGGAAATAAGTACCTGAAATTTCCCCGTCCTGAGGATGTAAACGACTTCTTAGTTCCACCAAAAAGCTGTAGAAGGATACCTTTCTTGATGTCCTCATTTTCATAAATTGATGGGGCAATAGCACGTGCCAGACGCTCATAAATGTCCTCCATCTTGGACAGTTCATGTAGCAGTTTCACTCTCTCAGGAGAGAAAAGATGGCCTTTCCTGTTAAAATTTACATACATCAGGAACATTTCATGAAAATACTCCTAACATGATAAGGCATGATTAACATATTTTACATTATGATGCACAGTGCCCTACTCACCCCTCCTCCTGATCATGCAGGCGCTTGCTATCCGCTTTGCGAAAGTGAACTACATCGATGTGAGTTTTGTACACGGCTCGAACATTCCGCATGCGAGGGTTCACCTGCATGGGTATTGCCCTATAGATGCCTGTCACTGTAACTCGATCACCCGCCTGCACAGTGTCTACCAGGTCATTATGAGCAAACAAAACTACAGTGTGAGGGGTCTGACCTGCAGGCATATCATCTGTAACAAGAAATACATGTCTACAAATATCTCTTTACCCATGGGCTACAAATGCTGTATGAACAAGTTAAATGTCTAGGTTTGAGGTTTTGACAGTGGTGTTATAGTCAGTTCTGGTCTTCTGGGATGTGATTCTGGACCTCTTGGTAAGGATAAACCACCACCACTTGAAGATGAAGGAAACATATTCCTTTAAAAAGCAATGAACAACTAACCCAGTGATGCAGCATCACAAGCCAGTTACCAAAATCCTAAGGTATATGTTGTCATGGTGGTGAGTATGAATATATGGCCTTCTGGGAAGGGATGCCATAGTGTCCAGTAGTGATTCACTTAACATTTCAAAGGGACCTATACCCTCCGTCTTCACAGAAGATTCCTCCAAAACATTGGTAAATAATTATCTGACTACATGTCACATCCCAGAATAGGATAAAATACAATAATAGAATAGAATAAAATACAATGGGCATGAATTCAGCTCAGCGAAAGAAACACTGAAACTATTAAAACCATGTAAAAAAGGCATGAAAATGAACTGCTGGGAAGCCTTGTTCATGCACTTACATCAAAAACAAACAGCAGGTTACTGACACTAATCCGCTCTTCGACCTAGCCCCCCATGTGACCTACCTAGCATTCCGCAAGGCAGTGCCTTCATATACAGTGAACTACACACGCGCACAACGGGGTAAGTCCTATGTTATACTTTATTATATGTTTTTTTTTATTTATTTCATGTTGTTTTGGCTGTTAATTTGTCTCTAAAACAGACCGTCCTTGTTTTATCTATTTACAGCCAGAATATGCTGCCATAACACCGACCTTGTCCATGTCAACGGACGCGATAGAATCATTCATGTAACTTTTAGCCAAGCACTGTACAAGGCTCCCTGATGATGGATCCTCTGTGATCCGAAACATGTTGGAGCACTTTTAAATATCTTATAATTTTAATTGTATCTTCATATTGTATATTGTGCATTAGTTGGATAATAAAGTGTTTAAAAACATGATGAAAATACAAGCCATTTGACTTAAGTCATTTACCCAACAGTACTTTAAATGCTGCTGAAACAACAGTACATAGTGCTCTCCGAACAGTCAAAGGAATATTGAAAAAATTAAAGATAATGGAGTAAAATGTGAATAAAAAAAAATCCACCAGACAGTGTTACAACCAAAGTAACACGTGAAATTCTTGTTCCTTCTATGCACTCACCAGGCGATTCCTGAAGTTTCACCATCTGCTTATCAGTGAACTGTGAGCGATTGTGGATGAGACTGAAGCAATGATTGGTGTTGCAGTTGGTACACAATGTCGGCTCAGCAATGCGACCTCGTTCTATCTCTACAGAAGTCATGTATGCACAGACAATGCACTTGAAGAAAGCCTCACGCATCTCAGGCATGATGTTTGATGTTCGAATCACCATGCCAGCAATCGTAATAAGCTGATCAATATCTGCCAACATATAAAGTACATACCACTGTTCAGTAACGACAATCATTCACAAATGTTACAAAGTGAAGAACTTAACGCTGTTCTGTTAATATTGACTGATTTCTCTTCTGCTAATTAACGATGATGTTTCAACTGCAAAGGTCACATAATACTGAATTAAGTGGGGATTCAATCATACATGGTGGGGTGGGGGAGGGCGAGACATATCCATGACACAGCTCAGGCAGTTAGTCACCAGCTTCTCACATCAGAGGCCCAGGTTCAATTCTACATATCTATGTGGAATTTATGGCAGTCATCACAGCATGTAGGCATGCATTTCTCCAAGCACATCAGTTTTCCCCATCGCAAAAGTTATTGCATCAGTACTCCCATGTACTGAACCACGGTCCTCTAGCCCAGTGTTTCTCAACCTTTGTGAGACCGCGGCCCGGTAAATTCTTTTTTTCATAAGACGAGGGCCCGGTCCCAACAAATTTACTCGTAAATACCTTTCCATTTTTTTAAGTTCATACATTAAAGTAACATAAGTAATAATAATTAATTATGGCATAATCATAAAGACGAT
>Ga0123352_10017716_pt1 | contig 11348 bp, 6 predicted proteins | sample TergutLab28metaG_FD_89700 | JGI IMG/M metagenome (GOLD analysis project Ga0123352, IMG submission 89700) | Labiotermes labralis P1 segment gut microbial communities from Petit-Saut dam, French Guiana - Lab288 P1 | ecosystem: Host-associated > Arthropoda: Insects > Digestive system > Gut ... | reverse complement strand
TAGTCTGTTTGTGTCCATCCTCTGTACGTGTTGTAGCCACTTTTTTCTGGTACTGTTTTATTTCCTTTACTATGTTCTGTACTCCCGTTTTTTTGCCTAATACATTGATTCTTTTCTTTATCTTTCTTTATGACCTGATATATCTAAGTTTTTTTTCCTCTGTCAGAGAGAAAAGTAGGTTAAATGTGTCTCTTTTTTAACACTGAAAATTGACAGTATTCTTTATAAAACGAATATCGCGAAAAAAAAAAAAAGTACATATTCATAAGATATTTGTACTTAAAGAGTGTATTACGTATCTCAAATGAATTTCATTCAAATTCGTTTATTTTTCACAATTCGGTCTGGGAAAGTCATATTTTGTTTCACCCGTTACATTCGAGAGCAGTGAAGCTTGAATTTCATCCGTTCTCCCACACAAAATGTCGTTGACACTGCAATTCCTACTCAGGCATTCTTTCATCACGAAAATGGCAGATATTAAAGAACTTTTGTACGTGTTGTGGTGAGATGAAGACAGTTTTTGTGAAGCAGAGTAACTCTTACATTAGAACCTCGTCGCCAGAAAGCAGCTTCTAGGTAGCAAATTTACTTCAATGACTCCGGCAGTATTCTCGTTGATACCATCACTTCTAAGATCTGGCAGTACTCTCTTTGGTACCAGCACTTCAAAGAGCTAGTAGTATTTTCGTTGATATCAGCACTTCAAATGTCTGCAAGTCTTCTCAATAGTACCATTCATTCGAAGACTCTGGTATTATCACATCTAAGACTCTGTCATGGCGTATTATGGCTGCTACCTTCACTTCCAAGACTCAGGTAGCATTCTCGCTGGTACAGTACAATCACTTCAAAGACTCTAGTGATATTCTGGTTAGTAAACTCACTCCAAACAATCTGGTAGTCTTCTAAACAAAATTAAAAAAATAACAGCAAGCAAACTCGCGTATAAGTCGCGCATGTTGAGCACGGAAACATGGTGGACACATCTCATGGCGTGGTATGTAACTTGGATTTCGGAAAGAATCATGCAAGAGAGTACTGAGACTAAACACGGTAAAAAGGTTGATGGCTCCATGACCTGTTGAGTGTGATTATGGGCAGGATTAAGCACCGAATCGACGTACCAGAAATGGGAACTGCGCGAACAAGGGATAATTATTGCAATCGGATCAAAATGCAACTAACAAATATTTGTTCAGCAACTGATTCTGTCACGAAGCTTCTTACACCTAATAAGACACTTTATCTGAAATCTTACGAGTATAGTACAGTTATGCAGTTTCATGTTATTAACTTTTTAATTCTCGGGGATAACTGTACCACCACGATCATATCTGTCTTTTCTTACAAAGTGTTTCGTGTGATTAATAATAACAAGGAGAAAGTCATGCGGGCCTAAGAGGGACGAGGTTAACAGGGGAGTACGTAAGGGGGAGCTTTATTTGGGTGATCATATCAAAAATAATTGTATGGGTTGGGCATGTAGCACATATGGGGAGAGGTGCATACAGGGTTTTACTGGGTTAACCGGAGGGAGAGAGACTATTTGGAAGAACAGACGTACCTGGGAAGATAATATTAAAATGAATCTTCAAGAAGTGGAACGGGAAGGCATAGACTGAATTATGTGGCTCAGGTTAGAGAGAGGTGGAGGGAGCATGTGAATGTGGTGATGAACATTCAGGTTCATTAAAATGCGAGGAATTTCTTGACTAGCTAAGGGCCTGTTAGCTTCTCAAAAAGGACGTTGGTTAAGTTAGTCTGTTTGTTCCATGTGTTTCTGCGAATCAGCAGCAGTTATGAAGCTGTACTACACCAACAAGTGATGTTTTGTAATGGAGGTACTATTTGTTTCTTGTTGCAGTACTAACTAAATTAATTTATATAACTGAGGTTAATTATAGTAACCTTCGAAGCGATAAACTGTAGCAAAAGTGGAAACACGCACGCTCAGTCTGCTAATAAATGAGACTGCCCAATAGTAGTGCTGACAAATTTTGACCACAGTGATTCTGAAGCAGCCCTCAATATAGACATGGTGTTGTGTTTCAGGGGGGGCGTCCCAACTAGGGTCACGACACCGCACCAGGATGCTATTCCCCCTGCTCCTCAGCATATCTTCGCGCTTGGCTAAGATCGTGCCCATGGCTCTCATCGCTACGGTAGCCATATTCCTCATGGCTCTCTTCGCCAAGAAGGCACTTCTCGTCAGCCTGGCTACTCTCGGACTGGTGATTTATGAGAAGTTCAAGAAGAAAAGTCACATATACCACTACCATGTGACACCATCACACAAAAATTACGTAAATGACAAATATTACGTCACAGAGGACCCAAATAAATACGCCGTTTATTCCGACCCATACCACAGTTCTCACAGGCAAAAACAAAACAGTGGTTACTTAAATGACAAATATTACGTCACAGAGGACCCACATAAATATGCCGTTTATTCCGACCCATACCACAGTTCTCACAGGCAAAAACAAAACAGTGGTTACCAGCCGTACGATGACGATAGCGACTTTATACTGCAACAAATTTCGGCTGAAACCCCAAACTGGTAGCAGAAGGCCGCAATGGGAATGTAGGTACAGTATTTACATTCAGTATTGATTGTAATATTACAGTGCAAGTGGACTTGGATCCCAGTCACACTCCTGAATGTATTCGGCGTTATCTAAATGTTTAACTTTCTCAAGGGCTTAGCATAACCGCGTCTTGAAATTTCATTAGCAATGTGAAGAATAAATCCACGTTCAAGTCACTCTGCAACTGACAGTTTGTCGCAGCACCCCCACCGCCGTGGGGCCCATGAACAAATCTATTTAGGCAGTGAGTCGGTATTTTGCAGCCTAATCGTCAGAGGACGAACTATCTGAACGTGTCTTGGTCTTCGTCAAGAATATTTATTTAAATATGTATATTTTGCGACGGCTAAGAAAATAATTTAAAAATGTTACAGAGAGGGTGTCCAAATGTAGCTTTTTCGGAAAAGGAAACAAGTATAAAGAAATTATGGCAGTGTACTAATATACAATGGCTGCTCGAAATGTATGTCATTTTCACATTTTTTATTCCAAACAATCGCACAACAATAAAAAGACAATTGTTATAAATATACGACACACTTACACGTTTCGGCCTGCAACGACCGTCTTCAGAGAGGTGGTTATTAAAGGAAAGCGTAATAATCTCAAATTATATTAGAGACGTTTGTACAGACAGTCTTGTGTGGAGTGTCAGTAACAAACAACAGCACATACTGAAAAAAGCAGTCTTTCGTTTAAGTATTACGACATAAAATTGTTTTATAAATTATATTTCCATTACAGCCGATCTGGTCCTGTTTATAAAATCATCCGTTTAGCGTTTGGTAGTTTTCTGCTAATCCAAAACTCGTAATGATCAGTCAGTCTGTCCCACGTGAGATTAACTAACGCTCTACAGCAAGATCCTTCCTGAAAAGTTAGCACGTCCTGGACTGGTCAATAATGTCCTCGCTTTTCATGGAATCCGAAATTTATTACTGCGTTCATTACAGCCAGTCGCTGGTCACTACCCTCAGCTACACCCTGTCATCCTATACGTTTAAACTAAAGTTTAATATTATTATCTCATCGACGCCTAGATCTTCCAAGCTAGTCTCCTCATGTAAGTCTCTTCCCATCGAAACCCTCTGTACCAGTGCTGGCGAACCTATGGCACTCCTGTCCGCATGCCGTTGTGGGAAGGTTTCCTTGACACGCGGCATTCATTTTTGCCCCAGTTATTTCCTTTGTCCGACCAGCGTCTGTATATTGTGAATATATGTATATATTCACATATATGACCGCGTAGAGAATGTATATGAATTACCGTTGCTATCAACATTTTCACACAAACCGAGAGCGGTGCGAAGTGTTTACTGGATATTTATTATTGGAGTGCTGGCCAGGCGGTGACTGGGCGAATACATGATACTGGACAAAAAGATTTACATTCTTACTTTCAAACAGGAAGTAGTAGCAGCCCCAGTTACTTCCACATCTTTTTCCTCATCGCATTCCTCGAGAAAGACTTTATTTGAAATATAATAATTGTACTATATTTTAATTGTATTATGCATTAATAATAATTTAATAATTAATCATAATTGTGGAAGACTCCAGTGACTTATTTTGCTCTTAAAAATTCCCATGTGCGCGCGAAAGAATTTCTTCGAAATTTGGGCACGCGCCCTCAAAAAGTTTCGGCAGCTCTGCTACATTTCTCTTTTTTGCACACGTATACATCTGTCGCTCATCTCTGCCTCCTTAGTTCGATCACCCCGATAATATTTGGCGAGGAGTACACATCATGTAAAGCCTCAGTAGGCATATTCATTTTTTTTCCAATCATTTTTACCACCTTTAACTTCGGTCTCAATATCACCTCAGCACCCTCTTCTCGACCACGCTCAGCCTAGGTTTCCCCCTCAATGTGAAAGACAAAGTCTCGCATTAACACATAATAGCGAAATTATAACTTTATTTCAATTTTTATGTTCCGACAGAAAACAGGAAAGTAAAGATCCTCAACAAATGATACTTAAAATAGCGCCAATAAGGTCACTTGTATAAACCACGCTAAAACAAATTCTGAACCAACCTTGATAGCCTCGTACCTTTCACCGTCAAAGACTGGACACAACGCAAGGGTATTGTCTCGTGATGCTCCTCCTGAAACGTCAGACGTGAATGACGAGCGGGTATTGATGTTCAGAATTACAGGTACACGGAAGCCCCAAGTATGGTAAAAGAGAATGCTCCCTATCACTGGGTTGCAGAACACTTCGATAAAACGAAACGCACAAGGCCCACAACACTTTTAAAAATCCATGTTCCACTTAAAACGCTTTTTTTTTACACACGCTACAAACATTCCTGTACGGGGCCACGCCGGCCACAGAAATGAAACTTATCGATATGTAGGCCTACATACCTTAACAGCACATGCACGTCAGTACGGCATAACAAACAGTATCCGTAATAATAATAATAATATAGTACTCATTGAGAGTATAAAAGAGCACTTGTAATAGACACAGCAGTTCCCTTGACCTATAACCTTCCCACAACTGAGGCAGAGAAAATTATGAAATATGAAAACTTGGCCCTGGAAATAAAAACTATCTGGTTGATTGTCAATCTGGTTTTTTTCTTTTGTAACTGACATGGCATGATACCCCAGACAACTTCAATCTTCAGCCAACATCCACTGTCAGAACATCGACTCTTGCTGACCTTGTTTCGGTTATTGCACGAGGTCATTGTAAGAAAGTAGAAGACCATCCAGGCCATCTTTTTGTCCTTGAGGTCAGTGTAAGGGAGTAGAAGACCATCCAGGCCATTTTTTGTCCTTTTCTGCATGAACATGAACTTCATGTGACAATATATTCTCCAGAAAATAACAATTTCACTTTTTCAAATTACATTGGATTTAATATAAGGATCTCAGTAATAGGGCCACATTTTCTCACCATGCAAAAGGTTGTCGATATCACTGGCAGAAGTTCTACGCTCCCTTTCAGGAGCTACCTTGATAACCTCACCAACTGGCCACAGTTATGATACGACATTTCCATTTCAGTAACGCTCATAGAGAGTATAATGCACCATTCTCTGCAATCATATCAACAAAATGTTCAGTTTCCTTAACCATTAGCATCTGTACGACTTGTGTTCTGCAACCATCTTCATCTGACTTCAAGATACACTAATTTTTATATCAGAAATTTACCTGGTAGCAGCAAGTTGATACATCACTCTGAAATCAGTAACCTGTTTACAAAATTATCACAACAGGGCCTTTTTGCTTCAATAAGCAATTTCACATAACATCTTTTCAAGTTAACCATATCCATCATATTAAACCAGAAGCAAGGATAAGCATGTGCGTACCACAATGGTGTGTATGTTCAGTATTTCACACACATGGTTACATAATGTATCAATTTATCAATATGACATAACGAAGGACAAAAGTGTGGGCTTTTCAGTTTGTACCTACACTGCAGTATCTTTATATGTGTCAACTTTCAACATCACCTCACATACTGAAACTGGGTTGCTCCTGTAAAAGTGGAGGAGAGTCAGAAGAGATTGAAGAGAGTGCCTTTTGTAAAGCATGAGATACACATTTCTTAACACCTTGAGCAAATGCAAAACTAAATAAAGAAAAACAGGACTGTGCAGTGCCCATTTGTAAACAATATTCTTACCATTCTTTTACATCAAGGACACGTACAGTTAGCAACTGCTTATACTATCTCTTGTAACAATGGAAAGACAGGATTTGGGAAGTTAACTCAAAGTATATATATTAATACACATACAAAACCATGGTTACTCTACATTTAACAACAAGCAGATATTAGTACATGTTATGTGTGTATCGGTTTCAAAACGTCGTTCTACGTTGTCCGACACCTAGACTCCATTTCTTCCCATCTTCCCACTGGCCTTCATTTAGGTTTCTTTCATTCATGGCCTTCCTTATAGTTTCCATCCAGTTTTTCTTTTAGTACATGTTATACCCATTCAAAAGTGCTCAGGGAAAGCTTTTTTTAACTTTATATTATTATTATTATTATTATTTCAAGATTTACAGGGTTGTAAAGGGAACAACTACCATGCTTCTGTTTTGTCACAATTTTTAATCACACTGACTGTTTTATCATACTGACAGGAAAATTCTGCATTAATAATCCTGTTTAGTATTCTTTTATAATATTTCTGCATAAAAATTCACTTTTCTCCTCCTTCTGTACACTAAACTGATTTTTACAATTATGCCAAATAATCTACAGAATACAATGCAATTTCTTGTTGTAACTGTTTTAGCAAACTTTTACTGTTTGGACACCATGATGGAACGTAGGGAATCAGGACCAGAACTTGCAACAGCTCAAGCAGTGTAACAAAATGTTCATTTACACCCAGGCCTTTACGTAATTTGTGTTCATTTTAGTTTGTAGAAAGAACACAATAAACATTTAGTTGAGCATATACCTCAGTCCAATTACTAACGACTTGCACAGACCCTGATCTCATGCAGGTGGTTCAAATTACTGGACATTCTGGTGCTCTGAATAGTTAAAACTTCCTGGTTATATTCAAGGAAGAAAATACAATCATACATCCTAGCTTTCTAGCTATCCTGGGTCCTGTAATTGATGTAAGAAAAACCACACTCAGGTTAAGGTAACGATCAATTATAATGCTGGGGTAAGAATGCAATTCTTGGTAACCAGCTGCAACCACACAAAGATAACAACAGAATAGGTCCAACAATGAAGGAACTAAGTAAAACAGTATACATGTATATCATCAATTAATATACAAAATGAAAATGACACAGTGATACTGGTTACACAGCAGTATTAGTCTCAGGCTGAAAATACAGAAAGGAAACTTAGTATAGTATCCATTACTCCACAGTGCAATGAAGGGAAAACATACAAGACACCAATAAAACAACATACAGAAAGCAAAGCAGATGGATACAACAGACACGGAACTACAGAATACAGCAGACCCTCATAGGAACACAACAAAGCTAAAACACACTAACAACTCATGTACCAACACAAGAATATGTGTAGGCCTATATATGGTAAATTACCAATAATATGAGAGATCAAGAGGAAGTGTACGTGACAAGTGAAAGTGAAATACATATACAAATGTGGCTCAACCTCTGTTACAAAGAGTATCCACAAAGCAGACACTGGTGATTATGGGAACTAGGATACAGATACAAGTACACATACTGCAGGTATGCCACCAGCTGCACTGGATGCTGTGGTGGGCAGTGGCGTCAAATAATTTTTTAAATAATTTTAACTAGTTTTAAAATGACAATCAGAATACTGTATTTAAGGTATGAAGAGGCTCAGGTAAGCAGTGGTTGTAATGCTGTAGATGACATGTATGTTGAAGTACTATACAGTAAAACCTTGTTAATTTGAAATTGGTTAATTCAAAATACCATACACATACTTTAAAGCATGTGACATTTCTCACCTTTAAACATGATTTGCATACTCTTTTGATTCAGTTAATTCACAACAGACAATCTGCATTTCAAAACAACACTACAGCCTCTGATTACTAAGAAAAGTTGAATAAATAAAAATACTGCATTATTATCTGGTTGGACAATTCATGTAAACATTCACACATTGCTGCACAATGGTGTCGTCACTGTTCTTGCATCATAGCAAGACCCAGACCAATGTCAGTAGCTCAGTTGGGATACTTCACATTCCATCATGACCTCTACAAAGGCAACTGAAGTCAGCCATATGTGAACTTGCCCTGAATATGCACCTACCTTAATTTCAGTTAGCAATGACACATTCATGAGAAGTGCAACATCTACAGTTTCATGTGATGGACTGTACAGAGGTCAAACTACCATCAATTGTGTGCACTATGTACTACTATAAAATGTGGTAACAACTGAAAGGACATATGAATTGTCCTAGTAGCTTCAACAAGTTTCTCAACTTCAACCAATCAATCCCAGTCATTGGTAACCTCTCTGTGACATAAAGAAACCACTGTGCAAATTAAATTATAGCTAACACCAACTTCTAACCGATGATCCAAAGGCACCACTGTGCGTTCTACATATCGCTCATTTGCGACAAGAGTGTCACAACTCAAAATTTGGCATTTTTGAGTTACTGGTATAGAAAGAAATGTTTGCATATGCACTTTCAAAAGATAAAGTGTCATAACACAGTTGGCAAAACTTGCCACTAGAGTTGTGTCGTTGTTGCACTCATAGAAAATTATAGCACTTCAAAACCTTTAAACATTTCTCCTTAAAAATCACAAATTTTGAGTCGTTACACTGTTGTCGCAAATGAGTGATATGTAGTGACTGCACCAAGGTGCACTACAATGAAAGTCTGAGAGCGTGAAATACCGTTTGCTGGCTTGTATTTTGATGCAGCCTGTACTAAATTACGCAGCACGCATTGAAGAAATAAATGAGATATTCTAATTACTTGATTACATAATAATATCACAGCACAAAAAGTAACACCAAGCCTTTCAACCGAACATGTAACAGGTAACTGTACATTTAAAAAATGCAATAATTCAAAATCACACAATTCAAAGCCTGATTGTTTTTCATCCTGAACACATCAAATTAATGATGCTTTACAGTATGAAAAGTCATGGTAGAAGTGCAATAATTAGTAGGTGGTACTGAAAACTGCATAGTATGCCAAAATATAAACAAAACAGGAAACTTAAGGATAAATAACTGTGGACACAGAACTTTCTTATTCCAGAACAACTTCATATTTACAATTATACTTGCTATGAAAGCAGTGCCTTTTACACACTAATCTCAAAATATCACACTTTGCTTCATTATGCTGTACAATGTACTGGGTGGGTTTCACAGACATGAGTATTTTCTGGCATTCTTAATAACCTAAAATAATTTAAACAGTTCAGATGCATGCCACAAATCTACACATAATGTCAAGCTACAAAAATTCCATCTGACTATCCCACGCTTGCTACTCTTGCGAAATTACTCCAAAAGAATAGCAAACATATCTTACATTAACGAAGATTGTTGATAACAGCGTATGTGTATTCATTTGTAGTTGACTGGCCACCCAAGTCCTTTGTTCTAACCTGTAAACACAGCAAACACAAGTAAGATGTCATGTTTTCACAGCGGTGACTGGAAGTTTGGTGTATCCTACGATGCAGTGCTGCACACTCAAGGTGTACCACCATCTTAGAGGATCCAGCACGATACTCTGAAACACTAATATACTTCTACCAGACTACATAGCGTCACATTCCAGAAGACAGCAATCTTCAACGTCAATATAAATATACTATCTATATTCCAGCTGTATTTGTATGACATACTGTAACACTTGCTGTATTTGTCTCACACACACACACTAAAACAAAACATTAGAAAAACAAATATAAGCTCACTCCCATGGCACTCACAAGGGGTTTGTATAGACTGCATAGGACTCATTTGAGAACTTTCTGAATGTTGAGACATTACTGCTACAGAAACTACAGTGACACACAACTGCAAACCTCACAGTGGTAAAACTGTATGTTTAACCTGATGGCCTGTAAACAGGCCCCTGTGATGTATATCTATGATCAGTATTTATTCTCAACTGAATAGCTATAAATTTTCTATAGCAAATTCTATCATCCATCCTCCCTCTGACCAAGTAAGAATTTGCAGTCCAGAGAAATGGCAGAAGAGGTTCGACTAAATGAAGGGAAGAACTGCAGTAGCCACCAAACTAATGCTAACAGCATGTGGCAATCACATTCATGGACTTTATGTCCATATAAAAATATTTCTAAAATACCCTCCAAAGATTGGCAGAAAGAGTTTGAGTGGTTAAACTTTTGTTTCAAAATGCCATGCAATTATCACGTCTGTATTAGAGTTATTTGGTCAGGTATGTAGTGTGTACGAACCTTCCCCGTCTTCAGCACTCTGTTCACTGCATTGCGAATCAAGTCACAATAATACTGGAGATTCACGTGGCTTAACATTTTTGCTGCACATAGAAGCATTGCTGTGGGGTTTGCTACATTCTTTCCTACTGCTTCAGAGTATGTATGCCTTGCACCCTATTAGAAGTAAAAACACTGTTAAAATCTCCAACTAATAAATTATTCTATTGACTGTAACAAAAAAACAATGCAGGCAACACCATGCACTTGCAACAAAATGTTGGCACTTACACAGGAATAATAACCATGTTTTAAATCCTGTTATTTCTCGATTTATTCAACATCGCGTTTGCATAGATAATATCGTTTCAATGCAGAAATGACATTAAAAGAAAAGAATGAATGGCAAGTTCAAAAGGGCTCACGGCTTACATTTATCTCCCATCCCAACATTTATCTGGAAGGACTGCGGCAAACCAAAAAAAAAAATTCAGCACAGCAAGGCCCTTGGCCACATTCAACACCCTGGAACAACTCAAATATGAAGGAATGCTAACCACTACAGTGTGATATGTAGCAACAGTTTTCCTTAAAGGTGTTGCAACAGCAACATCAACTTCTAAAGGATTATGATCAAAGTATTAACCTTTTGGCGCCGGAATTATTTTTTTTTTATTTTAGCACACCTGTATATAAAATGTGAATAATACAAGAACCAAATATGTTAGAATTATAAAACAAACTGCATTTTGAAGAGAAAAAAACGGAGAGTATATACCATGTTTAAAATATTCAGTACCTATATTTGTTGAATAAATATATAAAATGCAACTTTGGAGGTTAGCGATGCGGTACGAC
>Ga0123352_10017715_pt1 | contig 11348 bp, 4 predicted proteins | sample TergutLab28metaG_FD_89700 | JGI IMG/M metagenome (GOLD analysis project Ga0123352, IMG submission 89700) | Labiotermes labralis P1 segment gut microbial communities from Petit-Saut dam, French Guiana - Lab288 P1 | ecosystem: Host-associated > Arthropoda: Insects > Digestive system > Gut ... | reverse complement strand
TGTACTTATGTGATATGTCAAGGCTATAATCAACTGTACCTACAAAAGTGCAGTCATCCCTGATTTATAATTCAGAGTCTGTAAATTGTTTCTTGCAAAGTCAGTACTTTCACGATAATGTGATGAGTGTTACACTGTTCCAACTAACTCGAGGGTGGTATGTCTCTTGAAACAGATTTTCATTTGTACGTGTCATGGATTGTATTGCATGTGTATTAAACACCCTGCCATGCCATGCCATCCTTTCCCCAGGTTTTTCATGGTCTCCAAAACCAACATTTCAAGAAGGTGGCAGGTTTCTTATACTTTCTCACACACCATTCTTAATTTGACACTACCATGCACCACATCATTATATCCTTGCTTACAATGGTAAACAAATTCAAAACAAATATACATGTAAGACAGATTTAAAGTTTTCTGCTAAAGCTGTATGATTAAACTGACACATATAGGATGTCCCTAAAATAGGCAACAATATTTCAGGATTAGGTCTGTCATACCAAACATAAAAAAGGCTTGTATATGAACAGGGTTCTGAAGCCCTTCCTTGCAAATCCATTTCAGAATACTGTGGAAGCATCGCACACTGTGGTAAAACATTTTGTGAGGTGATTCTTTATCACAAATCTTTATTTACATCCTAAACATATACTTTACGTTTGTTATAAGAAACAAAGCAACAGATACACAAAGTCCTTTTATACATCTGACACAAATAAGTATTTCCAACAATTTGCAGACTTTAGAAGCTTGTGTTTCATAGGAAGTGCCTGAAGTGAACAAATTCAACAAGAGTGCAGGCTTCAATATATCGTCACATTAACTCTTATACACGTTGAAAGTCTCTGGCATACTGTAAATTGTCTCACAGCCTGTCACAATGTGTTCATGGAGACTTTCCACACTTCAACACTGGGGATAAATGTGCCAGAGATATAAATGTTCCCACCAATAAAAATCCAGTGAATTTAGGTCATGGGGGCCATGCAGCTGGTACACCTTCATATCCAATGAGTTGGGCGAGTTTGGTTTAGAAACTAGCAAGCAGCAAGGCCAAAATGAGGGGTGCTCCATCATGCATAAAGGATATGGCTTGTTGTATCATCAACAGGACAACTTCCACAAACACATGCAGATGGTTTTCCAAGACAGCTGTGTAATTTGGTCCCATGAGGTGGGTTGTAATTATTAAGGTAGGAATAAACAGCCACCATCAATGCCAGTCCAGATGTCGATGGAGAACTGTTGTTTATGACATAATGGAACAATTCCATGGCAATCCTCTTCTACCCATAGATTCTGATTGTGAAAGTTAATGATTACACCTGTGAAAGTTAATGATTACACCTCTAATGACTTGTGCCTCATCTGAAACAGTGGCACAGACATAATATCAGGGTTTGGGCATCAGATTTTTTACATCAGTATTCTTTTGTATTCATTTGCTTATGATAGATGTAATGGTTTTGTATATTGTGGGGAGGCAGGTTATAGGTCTGTAATTCTTTGGTCTTTCAATGTTTTCATTCTTTGGAATAAGAATTGTTACTCCTGTCATTAGCCACTCTGGTATTTGACCTACCTCAATCAGTTTATTAAAAAGGGTTGCTAAATATGTGTGTGTTTCTCTAAGTTGCTGAAGCCAAAAATTTGCTGTTTGGTCTCTTCCAGGAGCTTTCCAATTTAGCATCATTGTTAGCACTACTGTAAAATCCATTTCAGATACTGGGCTCTAGTCCATACTGGAATTTTATTGGCATTGGTTTTTGATCCAGTAAGCTTCTTTTTGTGTTAAACCTTTCTATTCACATTTCTCTCTTTCTTCTTTGGTTGTTGCACTTTTCACATTGGTATTTTTCTGTCTGAGAAGGCTGTAAACTCTCTTGCAGTCTGTTCTAAACATTTTATTTTGATAGTACTGGTTTTGTCTTTTTTTATATCTAGACCACAATGTACAAAGTGAGTGTGAAGCAGTATAAACACAACTATAGTTGGTATCTATAGCTAGTGATGGTGGGTAAGTGTCAGCAACTACATGTTGTGGCCATCATCAGGTTCTACATACTAAAGTAGATAAACTAATACAATATGCAAATTCAGTCAGCTTGATATTGAGATCTTGAACATCTTAACATTCATTAATCTTACAGATTGGTTATGGCTAGTAATAATGCTATGAATATTTTGGAGGCGTAGAGTTCAGAGTCAGGCGAGCTAGTTGACTTGCAGTAGACTGGTGCTTTGTGTGTTGGTCAGCTCTCTTGACAGGCATAATCTAGTGGCAGGTGGGTGTGTGCTTTGAGGCATGGAGGATCATGTCCATTGCGTGGGAGGTAGAATCTTTAGCTGGCATGGAGGTTGGTGTCCCGTGGCTCATGATGTGCAGAATATGCTGTGGTTTTTGCACAGTCTTCACTGTGGGTAACCAGTGTGTTGCTCCAGTTGGGTTGTAGAAAAAAAACTGCAATGTATAGTAGAATGTAGGTGAACAGCGTAACTTTTTGCAGGGCTTCTTAACCAGCCTTAATGCAGTGTCACTGTTTTTGTAGGCACACCATCTATATGATGAAACACTGCAAGTCAACTAGCTCGCCTGACTCTGAACTCTATGCCTCCAAAATATTCATAGCATTATTACTAGCCATAACCAAATCTGTAAGATTAATGAATGTTAAGGTGTTCGAGATTTCAACAACAAGCTGATTGAATATGCATATTGTATTAGTTTAACTGCTTTAGTATGTACAACCTCATGATGGCCACAACATGTTGCTGATAGCTACCGACCATCGCTAGCTATAGATACCAAGTATAGTTGTGTTTAGACTGCTTCACACTCACTTTGTACATTGTGATTTAATAAACAATGGGGATGTCGCACCTCAAAATTTTATCTAGACAATTTTTACATCTTTACTGATACTTTTTGTTTGAGCTCTTCAATCACTTCATCCAAAATTTTCTTCTACTCTGTTCTACATTTCCTTAGTAATCTCTTCGTTTTCGTATTTTGTGTCTTCATCTTATCTCTATTTATTTCTGCCAAAGATGACAGTTCTTTCCTGATACCATTTATACTCTTCTGTATGAATCTTACCCATGGGGGTGTTTTTGGACTCTGAGTTTCTGATTCATAGCATCCTGTTCCATTTATTTCTTTTGTAACAACCTTTGCTGCTTCATGGATAAGGTGGATTACCTCAGTCAGATTTAGATCCTTATCTTTTAGTGCTTTTTCCATTGCTTCATTAGCAGTTTTCAAAATGTTATTTATTTGAATCATACTTTGGAGTTTCTGCAGTCTTTGTCTTTCATTAATTTGTATTTGTGTCCCATGACAATATGCACTTTCAATTTTTTCTTTTAATTCACTGATGTCATTCCTTTGTTGATGATATTCCATTTCTTCTTCTGCTGTTGGTGCTGAATTCTGCTTCTGCTCCCCGGCATTCATGGTGCACAACGGTTCTAGCTTCCCTTTCATTTAGGTGACTTCTTTGAATTTCTAGCATTTCCTTCTTTATTTCTTTGATCTCCATTTCTGTGATGTTTTTGTCCTTCATGGTATACATTTTCTGGTTTATGAGTTTCTTTGTGTCCAAGTCCATCCTCCAGTCTGGGTGTTTCATTCTGTCCATACTTTGTACACCTTCTTGCATTTGTCTGTGAGATACTTTCTACAATACATATAGCACCATATAACTTCTCTTTTCTTCCCTTGCCCAAGCCATTTTTTGTTTTACCTATGTATTTTTGGATATAGTTTAGGTTTGGTGGCTTTTACTGAGAGTGGATGGTCTACTTTAAGTTGCCTCATTGCAGTAAAGTTTCTCAGCCCTAGGAGTATTCGGTTTCACAGTACTCTTGATTTGTCCTTTCTTGGTCTCCAAGAATAGCTGCTGCTCATTTGTTCTTTTTGAATTATTTTGATTGTTCTTCTCCTTCGCTGTCCTGGAGTAACTAGGGATTGTAGAATGCAATGTAGCAGAGCCCTGTTTGCCACACTAAGGCTTTGTGAAACCGGATTCACCAGGTGCCCAGAGTTCACTGTTCATGGCGTCTAACTTTCCACCTCAGATACTTCTGAGTCCTTCAGCACAGTTGTTTATATCTTAGACTCAGGGCTTTATTTCATGGTTTACTCCTCTAGATTTGCTGTGTTCCATTTAAACAGGCTTACCTCTGGTCAGATGTAGCTATGCACTACACACATATGGTCTTGTGTGCAAGGAAGAGAATGGCTTATGCCTCAAGGTACATTGTTGCACAACAGGTTGCTGAGGACCAGTGCAGAGTAAACCCCTTACCAAGGTACTACCTCTCCCACACCCCTTGAGCCCTTATTATTATTATTATTATTATATTTTTTAAAGATAAATGTGCATATCAGGCAAAATCTAACTCTGTTCATGACACCTGCAAAATTAGGTGTGTTGTTTCAATGCTTTTGGAACTAGCATACCTTCCCATCACCTCAACAATTTCCATTAGAATGTAAACCTAAAAGAACACATACTTCACCTGCTGTGACAAATTTCCATGACCCTACAGAAGAGTGGAAAGGGAAAGAATTATACTTTTGTACTTGTCTGCCTAACTGATGGGTTCCAGCATTATTGTTTGTACCATGCTTTTGTCAAAAAACCTAAATGGATGTAATCCACAGTATCTGCAACATCTTCAGCATAATTTCTACATGCACCGTCATCACAAAAATGCTGTTTTGTCCTCAGAGTAGTTGTTGAAGCACTGCCAAATGAAAACTTGACTCAATACACTGTCATCATCATCATCATCATGATCCTTATCACCATCAGCTCTGTGATCCTAATTTATTACAATATCAACAAGTGAAATGCCCTCACTTTCACTGGCAATATTACTGTGGCTGTGACTGCTATTGTTACTGCTACTAGCACTAAAACCATATTCATCGCACTCACACAAAACTATTTTATGCACTTGTAAGCTGAAACCACCTCTCCACTTGGAGGCCATGTCTACACTGAATGGTCAACACAGCCATGAATGGACAAGGAATTTCAGTCGTGGAAGAAATATAACAATTGCCGTCACAGAATGCTACATATACCACTGGAAAATCTGCACCTTTCTCTGTTCAGGTACTTAAAAGTTCTGGAGACTTCTTTTTTTTTAGGTACATATAGCAACATGAATGAAACTGTCTGCAATGCATTTGTGCTTTATGGATGGAGTCTTTCTACAAAAGAACAACATTGCACATATGATAATCGATGTAAGTAGACAATGAGGGGAAAAAAAGATCCTGAGCTTCACAGACATATTTCTTAAGATGCACTTACAGTAATAACATGAGAAGTATCAGAGAAAAGTGCTGTCATGTCCAAACAAATAGCAAGTGTCAGCTATTTTTAGATGCCAAATATACAAGAGCATTGAATTAGATCAAGCTGTTTGCAATAGCAGTTGAAATACTTATAACTTGAAACTGAAGTAATTTACAAAGACACCTCACTCATTAAAACTACTGCTGTAAGTATACTTACAGCAAAACATAGCGGCATGGATCCACACCTCACGTGGAGGCCAGCAGCATGTGATAAAATGCAGGTTCATTCCATGTAGGAGGGGCAGCAATGAAGGGTTAACACTTGCAACAGAGTATGCTCTGGTCCTGTTAAGGCAATTCATCCCTGCTGTGTTCTAATTATCATATTGCAACTACCAAACCGTCCATCAATACGACATACATTCTGAGATATCAAAATACAGCTACAAGTTGAACCCACTAAAGGTAGCCATCATAAGGCTGTACCTACAAAAAGGTGAAAGGGCAATATTTACACCTGGAAATTCATATTTTGAGATCTCATACTTCACACTCTATGTTTCTAATGAAATATACAAGAACTTTACAGTTAAAATAGATTATATAAGCAGTTTTGAATGACTGTGTAGCTTGTATATTAAAATTACATCAGTCAAGTAATTAAGTTTGTGGGCGTTTGGGCACGTCTGTGTAACTTCACAGTCGTGCAAGCAGTATCTGATTAGAAGTGGAATCTGCAACTGAAAGGCGGAATATTATGAGTAGAGGAGGATAAAGCAGAAATAATTAAAAATAATTGAAAGAAACAAAGAAAATTGTAAATTTTTTAATAGAATAACAAGTAGTGATATAATTTATACACCATGCACAAAGAAATAGTAATTCCACTAGAAAGATTGTAGACAAGTGATCTTTCCTACCTGAAAAATGTTTAAGAGCTGACAATTCTTTTACAGCAAAGTAACCTTAGCTGGCTGTTGAAAAGCATCTAATTTGAAGTTCGGAGGAGATTTGCAAAGCTGCAAAAACTCATGTCAGAAAAATAAGTGCAAAATAGAAGGATTTAAAATTAATCTCTCTCAACTCTCCTATTACAAACTGTACAAACACAGGTCATTTTAGCCCTGAAAGAACATTTGTATAATGCTAAGAAATTTGTATAACATTAGGAAGTTAAGAAGCATAAACGCCTTAAAAGTAAAAAATTTTGTGCAGTTCCACTGTTCACCTATACTGACTCTGTGTGAAGGATGTTCAACACCATTCATACCACAGACCACAACTGGACACAATTCTGAGCCCCTCACATCCACCTCTCAATCACACACCTTCTTTCTCCAGGATCCATCTTAATGTTATTCATGCATTTCCTTTTTGGCCCTACAGATAAAAGCTGGTGTGTGCAGTCAAAAACTTAACCTCCTATGAATCTGGAATGTGAGAAAGTGGTACATTTTCTGTGTGTGTCTTTATCAACACTTATCATTCAATGACCAGCGTACATTTATAATAGTGCACATGCTTAAATATACATAAGATTTACACAAACAGATGTAAATACAGCCAAATTCCATTAATCTGGAATATCTGACAGTACATATACTGACCTAAGTTCTCACAGCTAATTTTTCGTAACTGCTCATATACATGGACTGTACAGCTAATGGGAGGAATATTCTGTTTGGATAGCTCCTTCATCTGCAAGTGCAGAATCAGCAGGGTCCTCTTCTGTGTTTTACGGTGTCTTCACAGCTGAAGAATTTGATGGAGCAGGAGAGAGGGTCAGGTGATACCACAACCATTGATCTACACACACTCTTGGAGGCCTCTTTGAACATGTCCCTGGGATGAGATCTGCCTGTTTCACTGATAAAGCTTCTGGTAAACAGCAAAAATTCTGATACTGGGGACTACTCTCCTGAAATGTCAGGATTTCCGAATGACAGGTGTCGGGTCAAAGGAATTTTGCCGTACACCGTTCTGCAAAGAGGAGGCAATACACAGTACATGTAACATAACATTAAGGGGTGTTCCACTAACCATTGTTGCTTTTAAAAACAGTACCTATTACATATTCTGATGTGTGTCTACAGCCTTAGTTATCCGGCATGCCAAACCCTTGCACGCTATCACACTGTCATTTGTGGCCTATCTGTCTCTACCATATTTTTCCACATTTTCTAATAAACGGCATGACTTTTGGAAAAAAGTTATTGAACATAAAATGTGTGTTCGGACTTTCTCTACAATTTTTGTCTGCAACATTTAAAATTCGAAGAAGAATTTGGTGAGATAATATCACACATGTGCATAGATCTTCATGCAAAGTACTCATTATTCTGGTCAGATTTTAATAAAATTTGAATTTTCTTAACACATGTTCACAACATACTCAAATATCAAATTTCATGAAAATCCATCTTATGGGAGTCGAGTTGTTCCACGTGGACAGATGGATGGACAGACACACAGACATAAGAAAGCTAACAGTTGCGTTTCACAATTTTGTGAATGGTCCTAATATAAATGGTTATTAAATTTAATATTTTAGGTGCACAAAGATGTCACCAAAATTTAATTTTGGTGAATGATGACCCAATATCCCTCCTCTCCTTATACATGAAGCTCAAATGAATCGTTATAACATTCTTCCCAAGGCTTCATTTACACTGTACAGTGATAAATGACAAAATATGTATATCATAAAGGTATACAAATTAACATAAATACAGACTAAATTGTCCAAAGTAATAAGTGGTGTACAGATGTTTTAATTTTTCTTTCAAGAATGAGTATTATAAAATAGGAAAAAACCTTGAAATCAAGACCTATATTTCAATTAGGAAAACTGAACAGATCATGAGTGAAACGAGATATCAACTTGGCAAGTTCAGCCATGACTGACATTGTTAATGATGTCTAAAACTACTAATGACCCCACTTAGATAAACAAGAACCTTTTACTGGGGACCACAGTGAGTGACAAACGTGTGGCATTATAAACTTCACTTGCTCCTTACATTCCACAATTGTCAGATGTCAACAGATCAATTTTATTATGTATAATTATAAATGCTAATATTGCTATATTATACTGTAGTTGAGTGAGTAAGAAACTTTTAATGTCATTGTATAACACTACAACAGAATGGACACGTGTTTGTATTGTGAATACTTTATGCATGAGCAATTGGAAAGAAATGTACTTTCTGAAATTTTTAAAACAAAAAACTGACAAAAGATTCTGTGAAACTTAAGTGACAGTTTGCTTTTGGCCATCACATGCTTCAAAAGACTAGCAATAAAAAAAAAATGTTAGGATGGTTTTGGGCCGATGCCATTGAAACAGTGCTGTAAACTCCCAAATATTCTAGTTTAATTGATTACTAGAGATAACTGGAGGAACATGAGCACAGGAAACTGTACAACTAATTGTTTTTCCTCTAATACCATACATAAACTTTGTTGGTAAAGTCACAACTGGCAGCAATCAAGCTCATACTTCCAAAAAAAAAGTATAAGCTTTAATGTTTTCAAAGCAGTGACAATATGGATTGTAGTCTAAAGGGTGGTTATTCATGTGGGATACTGTAGGGTTGTTTATAGAGTAACAACTACAGTACCAACATATATATATATATTTATTTATTAAAAGTCTTGCTAGTTGTACAGCAGATAGTGGCAGGAATGCCATGTTTAATAGTGGGTCTGAGAATTCATCAGAGGGCCACTATGAATAGAAGCGACTAGATGCTGGTGCACTTGCTGGCAGAGCTGGTTAGCAGCAGGTTGTATTCTGTAAGAACATAACCTCAATCTTCATCCCACAGTTAAGATGAAGGAAAACGTTTCCTCCAAAATTTGATAACTATTCAACAAATTACACAGTAACATGACCCAAAAGATCAGAACATAAATTATGCACATGTAAAACTTTTTGTCTCATGTTCACACAAAAAAACAGCCCATGTTTGCTACCAAAGCAGCTTGCGTAGAGCTCCTTGCAAATCATATTATTGCATCATTGAGTATATGCATCAGAACAATTACATCTTGCAATGCTGTGCAGAAAACGTTTCTAGTAATAAATATATGCCAAGAGTGCTGATGTAAATGCTACAATGTCTCCATTTGTATAGCTGGCACACGCTGTAATCACATTCATGTCATGTTAACACATCACACAAGCAGCTGACAGTATAATTTAAATATTGTGTAACCAATTACCTTTCCCAAGTTTTACAAGAGAATTTATAAATTAACTACTCTGTTTTTGCAAACACCTGTGTACTACAGCATAGATGTGTGTATGACTGCCTCCCTAAGGGAAGTCATCATTTAATCACACTGGCTTTTAACAACATAAACTAAACAGTAGTAGTTTCGGGTATTGTTAAAAAAAGTCACTTTGTTTACAGCATTTTTTAAATCTGAAATTTGAATTCCTCTGAAACCCTACAAAACAATCATTTTACCCAGACCTCTGGATAAAATGGAGCCCTGTATCTTCTGTTAAAGAAATGGAACATAGGTAAAAAGATATAATGAATAGATCAATTTGACAACTTTATTTCACCAGTAATTTTACATTCCAGATTTTTTTAGTAATTTTAAAAAAATAATAAAAGCCAAACTGCTCTTCTGTATTAACCATGTGAGTGCAATTTAAGAAGAAGAGAAGTTACACATAAAATCATCATAGATTAGTGGGTCAACTCTAGCACAATCTTCATGTACCCATTTCAAACACAACATACAACAAACCTATCTCTCATTGCTATCAGAATCCATAAAGGTTTCTAGGCAGAAAATAAATTCTGCATCTTTCTCTTCATTTGCCTTCCACATTTAATAGTTTTGTGTTCATTTCCATTGTTTTGGATATTTCCCTTGTGAACATTCATTTATTATACTTCCCGATTTTCCTAGTATTCTTCAAGTGGGCTTCTTTTGGTTTGTATCTGTCCTATGATTCAAGTCCTGCCTTCACACTAGATCTAGATCTATCACTTTCCTCTTTCTTTTCCTTTTGCTAAATCAAATATCCCTTTTAAGGGCAGCTTGTTAGAACTGCAGCTGTTCCAACTTTTCCCTTCTTCAATCATTGAAACTGAAATCAAACAGTCATCACACATTCACAGTAACACAGTGAGCTGCAGGGTCATTTTACCCTCAGCATATATTCCAAGAGCAATATGCGTAATATCAATACATCTATTTTGGAGAAGTGTGAACAACCTACATGTTTTAGCTCACTATCTGCTGTTTATTCTATAATTATTACACATATTATATTAAGCAAGTTCCAAATGAAAATTTGAAAACACCATGTACATGCACAGAGCTATCAAAAAATAGTTTTTGTCACACAAACAGATTGTTCCATGGTACAAGCATGTCCACACTCTGTGTCTCATCTCAATACACTAATGCACATGTAATTGGCTCCAAAGACAGTTTATTGCAGCACCAGCAACAGAATAGCAGAAAATGGCCCACTTACCCAGGAGGGCCACTTCACATAACTCCCCTGCTATCAAATCAAACAATTTCTGATATCTGTGTCTCTGGATAAGAATTAAAATTTAAAGAAAGCCAAATGTACAGAAATATCTGCCCCTGCAACACATACTTATTACTTGATTACTTGCTGTTCTCATTTCCAGATCATTACCTTGGTCTTAATGGGCTCAGCAAGTGAGAAGCTGGCGATTCAGCTTACAGCAGTCAACCATTAAATCCCAACATGCCATACTCACCTGATGGTATGAAACTTTAGGAATTTTTTTTTAAATTGAAGAATTTAAAAATCCATTTGGTCAAAACTTGCAAAACAATGTTTTCTTGTACAGAACAACTTACACGTTTCTGGTATTGGATACCAAACAAAATTTTTATATCAATGCACTTGAAATGGTATTCACGGAATTTTCACAAATTTTTAAATAATGAAATATTTTCTAGTGTGTGTGTGTGTGTGTGTGTATATATATATATATATATATATATATATACACACACACACACACACAGA
>Ga0123352_10017712_pt1 | contig 11349 bp, 8 predicted proteins | sample TergutLab28metaG_FD_89700 | JGI IMG/M metagenome (GOLD analysis project Ga0123352, IMG submission 89700) | Labiotermes labralis P1 segment gut microbial communities from Petit-Saut dam, French Guiana - Lab288 P1 | ecosystem: Host-associated > Arthropoda: Insects > Digestive system > Gut ... | reverse complement strand
GTACACTAATTTCGGAGACAGGGTGAATTTTGTTGTTATTTGGGGTTTATGGCATGCGCCGTGTTGTAAATGGAGTCTTCGTTCTTGTTGTATATTACGTTGAGTTGATTTGCAGTTACCGAAGTATGCAGACTGCTTATCTTTTCCAATTTTACCTTTTTTGGGACAGATATCCTGTCCCTTGACTTCGGTAGATAGTTACCAATGACAGCTGTGTAATATGCTAGATGGGACCAAAGTCTGTCCCGAAACGTCGCTCTCTTAACACTAATATAACGCTGTGTAAAATTCCAGAATTTACAAGACGTAATTCTAAGAATTATTTATTTCTTATTTTAGTACAAATTTATAGATACGTCAGAAAACTTAATAACCACTTTTCACTGAACTTTATTTCAATTGTGGTGTTTGCAACTGAACAGCTAATGCACTGTGCCAGGTATAGAATTCTGCCCACATAGTGTCTTTTTTTTCCCGAAATTTTGCGTAAACTTGGTGCGGTTAAAAATCTGATTTTAAATGCGGGTCGCGTGCTATTTATAAGAATTCGCTGAACGTATATTCATGCATAAAGCTGGAAATTCCCGACAAAATTTCAAAGTTCCCATTGCAACTATGCCTTCTGTACAGAATAATGCCGTTGATATAGCCCACGCATTAATACCTTAAGACGAAAATTAACCTTCGTAGTTGAAGTATAAGTTTCTTTCCTTCAGCAAACACACCCACTCCGTTACAAAATTTGGTCAATTAATGCTATGTAAGAAATTGATCTTTTTCTCTCAGAATAACGTAAAACACCTGAGTGCATTCTTTAGGTCTCTTGACAGATAAGGAAAACATTTGAGGTTTCAATTCCACCGCACACCATCTCATGGTTCTCTACTTCATGTGCAGGTAAAATGGTGGAACACTATCAACGAACTCCAAACACTTACTTGGGGATATAGCATACCGGCAGGACTTGCACCTAATATTCTTACCCCTGGACATGGGCAGTACCTTACCATTCACACGGACCTCCTATCACACGCCAGGGCGTACAGACTGTACGAGCGGGATTTTAAGGCAAAACAGGGAGTTGAGTGCTGCGCATTCTAGTAACGTTGGTAGGGAGATGAGTGCTGCGCTTGGGTGTAACGATAGAGGCAATTATTGCGCATGCGTGTGACGTTGAAACGGGGCGTTATTATCTATTTATTTATGATTAAATGAATTGTGCTATGGGTAATGTAAGTTGTAGAAGGTCAGATGTTAGGTACACGAGGGAATTTTGAATTGGATAATATAATTCTAAGCCTGTTTTCACTTCATGCAGATTTTTTTGCTTCTGTAGTTTTAGGCCCTGGAATTCTAGGACACGTAACCACACTTTGGACAATTCCACCCCGATGCTGTTCGTATTCCATACGAATTCGATATTTTTGTAATCACCAATTACATTTAATATAAGGATAACTGTTTGGTCTTCGACAATCTTAATGGCATATAATGTATAGAGGAAAATGTCAGGAGGTGTAGTGAATTATTTATCGAATTGAAAATTCTGAATATGTAAATGAAATTGCAGCATTCAGTCTAGTGTTTCGAAAGAGGAGTATAATTATATCTTAAATGAATTTGGAAGGAATATTTTGTGTATTTGTTAAGTAACATGTTGGAAATTTGTGGGGCGAATGAGTGGAGTAGACATTGAATTATCTTTTCCTTCTTTAGGGAAAGTGTCTATTGTTGCTTCGTGCTTCTGGTATGAACTGAAGACAGACTCCAAACAAGAAGACGAAGCAGCAACGAGAGTGCGGCAAATACATATTAGTTCATTTTTAGTGTAGAAGCTGGTCTGTCACATTTAGGGAAAGTAAACTGATTACTATTAGCATTTGCTGTAGCGAATGTAGTATGACAATCATTAGTTACTCGTAAAGTAATGGACCTTACAACAGCAAAGAAGTTTGCACCAATTTGGCTTCCTCAGCACGATATCTCTCGTGAGATATTTGTGTGTGTGTGTGTTTGTTTTGTGGTTCTGCTTTATACCTTTCTTTGGTTCAGCGGCGTTTCGTATATTCCTAAGGAGAGGGCCAAAATAATGACATCACAGGCAGCATCAGTATCACTCAACATATTTATCGTTCTAAAACAATAACGAAATGCAATAATGCGCATTGTTATTGAGTCGTACAGACAAAAATACATGTATATTGCACGGCATTATTTGATTGCCAAGAAGCTAGGAATAGTATTGACCGTCGAGGAAAAGATTTAGTTTGATTATATCAATGAGCGGACATGAAATGTTCACGTACCACGCATAGAGAGATTACATGGCCTCTGCACGTAATATATTCTTGAGAATTCTCGTATAATTTCAATTGTTAAATAGCAGCGAATGTCGAAAAAGATGCGACGGAAGCAGTGTGTGATTTTGAATCTATAAATCCTGATTAAGGTTATTTATTTTGAAATTAATTCTGAAAGTGATTTAATCTCCTAACTGTATCCTTGCGAATATATATCCAAGTTTGCCTGGTGAACAAAAGTTCAGTGACAAGATCTGAATATTCCTTTACATCAAACCTACATCTCTATGTACGTGCAATTTTGTGGTGAATATCTGGGCTCTGCCAGGGCCCCTTAGACTCAATAAAGCTTCCTGACTAACAACAGCGGACATTTAACAATACGTTTTGTGATACTGTTGATGATAACCAACGAACAATTTACAGTGTCACACGAAAACAAAATTGAATTCAATATATTATTCCATAAATTTGTGTCTGAGAAAGAACGAACAGGATACGTCCATAAGAAAATAGAGGAAAGTTAATTAGGTAGATGGTAAGAAGAACCTATAAGACCTATATACACCGTAAAAGGAAATTTGAATTCATAGACGTTTGACATGACCCAGAATACCTCTCCCCCTTCCCTACATGGGAGTACACGTACTGCAACTTTCTTTCAGTTAGGTTGGGTGATACATCCCATCTACGGTGCATCTGGCGATTATCCGCCCGTAATGAAGGAATGATTGGCTAAGAAAGCAAGGAGGAAAGTTACACAAGATCGCGACTGCCAAGTTTCACCAAGGAGGAGATTGAAATGGTGAAAGTTGAGTTTGGATACAAGAGCAACTTCGGATACAGAAAGCAGATTGCATTTTTAGCGAAAAGTTAGTATTAATCTAAAAAGAGAACTTTGTGAAATGGTTGTCACTGTGGTAGGAAATATTTAGACATCAAAATATTACACTTAACATAATTATTAGAACGCTTTCCCTCGTCTACATAACTGATGCTGAAGACATTATGCTTATTCCTGGTGTGCCAACAACAGCTCTGAAATAGAGCGTGACTTGAATGACATATATATGCTGTCAAAAAGAAAACGTATTTTCACGCCTGTTTTATTAAATTCGGCCCGAAATTTTGAAAATTTTAAAGGCAACACACATTTTCCTAAAATAATCGATTCCAATATATTGTGAAGTTCGTAATCGGTTTTCGGAATGCTACTTGCTTAATGTCGCAAGCATACATTTGGGTCAGACTTACAGAGCTACTGTAACAACGTAGATGTTCAGACCTACTGTAACAACACTTCACACGTAAGCATCGCTTCTTAAAATGATGTACGTTGGTATATGCAATGAAGAGAACGTAAACAGCTTGCCCAATTCTGTCGGCATAGTGACTAGACAAGATACAAAAATGTGGTTGAGTTCCTATATGGCAAATATAACTTCTTTTTCTCGCATCGATTTATCCGGTGTGAGGCACATTCAGCCTTGTGCCCGAAGATTAACAGAGAATAATCCTCGTGGGCGAAACAACCTGAACGAGTGTATGCGTAGGTTTCATGAATTAATTAATTTCAGTATATGTGCAATTACATCTCCCCTCATTTATAAGCCTCATTGTGTGGTGCTTTATTAAGAACAGTGACACTGTACTCATATTACAGGATAAAACTTTGTAATTTTTTTAACATGTGCGCGAAATTTAGAAGTAACGGTTCTCAATTTTCATCACAATTAGACATCAGTAAGGCCAAGGAATTGTACTTCACGATGGTCAGAATGTAACTAGACAACTGGCTGAATTACACGGAAGTTTGAGTTGAATTATGGGTCGCGCACTTGGTTGAGGCACTGCGATACAATATGGAAAGTCGCCTGTTTGATTGCCTATAGTGACGTTGAGGTTTTTCGATGTCTTAATATTTCTGTCTTTGCAATGATCCTGGGAAATTCTCAGACTTTAATCAGAATGAGTGCCAGACATTTGTCCAGAATGGTTAAGTTGAACTTTGCGTATGTATATCTGATTTACATCCTTGATATGATTATTTCTTAGATATTCTAGAAGCCTCAATCTCCTGGCCACCCATTTGTCTCTCGAGACCTGTCAAGTGATAGGTTTACCATCTCGGCAGGAACAGAACTCTTGCCGTTCACACAGCATCCACACAGGCTTTGTCAGTCAAACAGCAAACTTTTGGGCTCTGTGTCGACAGTAGCGTGGCCAGCGTTATGTTTAACAGCGCACTTGTACTTAGGGGCGAGTGTCGGCTGCGTGCAGCTTTCCACATGCAGTGTCAGACACGTTGTCATGATCCACGTGTGGTGCTTATGAAAGCACTGTGATGATTTGCTGTACCTTTCACTTATATGTACTTCCACATAATAAACTGTACTGTATCAAGCTTTTCCTGTCCTCCCAATTTAGGCAAAACCTATTTGATGTCCTTGAAACCCGAAATCGTATAAATTTTAATTACAGGGACTTGGGACTTCCTAGGAATAAATCACTACACAACATTTTTCACTCACCAGAGTCAAAAAGAATCAAGCTTTTTCATGGATACCTCAGTTACTAATGTTCCAGTGATATGTACTCTACTGCTTCTTCGGGATGGCTACAGGTAAGCAAGGACTGATGAAAATATACTTCATATATATATATATATATATATATACATTTGTGCGCGTGTATACATGTAGGGTTTATAATTTTACTGGAATTTTACAGGTCTTGAAATTCAGTTTTTTGGAATTATTGCTTTCATTTCCTCTTCTGATAATTTTCAAAATTATAGTTTACATTAAATTTCCTTGATAACACTTTCATGAAGCGAACACACATCATATATTTCAGCGAAACTGGGAAGCAGCAATGGCGTGCGTGCAAAAGAAACGACCTGTGATACACTGTACTATTGTATTTTGTGTATCTTATTTTAATTGCATTAATTTTACACGCATGTAATTGCATACTTGTTTTTTGACATTAAAAAATCCGTAAAATTAGTGAGTAATCCCGGGGTGACTTTCGTTGTTATTTAACACAGCAGTAAGCAGTCTGGTAGACCACACCGTTTTTCGTAACGTCATCAGAAATTAATCATTATAATCAAAATCACCACCATCAATCTATATGCGTTTTAGCGAATCCGTGAATCAGTAAAACATCCACAACCTGGTGTTTATCGTTACCAGTTTCCTTGGGAAAAACCGGACGGCGTCGCGTCACTGGTTAACCGTGAACGTGTATTCTGATATCAACTGTTTGGATTCTGTGTTTACTGTGTTTCCGTGGAATGTCACGTGAAACTTGTAAAGGCTACTCATATGAAATTTGGCACAATTTGAAATGATTAACCATGGAAGCATCTCCATTCGTCTGAATTTTTATCGACAAGCTATTTGATTCAGAGTTGGTCAGTAAATACACTTTATTTCATGACACACGAGATTAGTTACCGTGTTATCAAGAACCCACAACCTGCTCCTGTCCTGAAACAGGCTGATCTATTCAGCAACATTCATTATTCTATTATAAGATTCAATGAAAAATTAATTTTTCCTTCGGTTGTTCCCTGCAGTCTTCCGAATGCGTTTCTTAACTCTGTCATATCTCTTATGTACCCGCCAAAATCACCGCCTCTTGTCTTGTCATCCTAGTGGTATGTTATGGACAGACGGAATTTTGATTTTGTAGGGAAATTATGGTGATATTCGAAAACAAATTCCCGGAAAGTAAATGCGATTTCTTCCCAAATTGCCAGACCGATTTCGGCGCCCTATGAATATGTCTTCGTGTTGACGTGTTTAAAAAGTTTCAAAACTCTACAAGAAAAGATATGAATAACATCTTATTTTAGCAATATTTTTCTTTAATTGCAATTCATAAAGCTGCTGGTAGTGTACGTATAATTCACTTCGTCTCCCGTCACTGAATTCAAAAATAATTCCTCAAAACTTCATCTTAAATTGTCCTAATATCTGTGAGAATTTCGTAATTCCATCGTCAAACTTATATTTATCTCAGTCATTTCAGAACAATTCAGCAAATATAACTTTGTACATTCTTTGCTGATTACCGTAAAGTATGTTTAAAACCGCTGTACCTGAATTCATTTTATGTACTTCTTACTGTAATCCTGTGGTACAAATATTGCACCATGTTAGAGTATTCAACGTTTGTACATCGTGTAGTTTGTGTTACATTCCGTCTCCTTGGTATCGAACTACGCTGCAGGACACTGCCATAACACTTACACGTTGTTATCCCTGACAAATCCATACAAGTTACTATACAGGTATTTTGACGTCACGCCAACACCTAAACTCGTTCCGTACGCCTGTCTGCCAACATTCCTTCTACGCCTTACTACAATCAACACACTGAAATTCGAAGGCTGCTCCATTTACTGACATCTAGTGCAACTATTGTTCTCTTTGTTATAACATTCATATGTATATATTTATGACATCTGCACTGTACTTCTCTTATTTTAACTTACTCTATAAACACCTTCACCAATGCAACTTGAACGAATTAATATTTTATAATTAAAATTATAATTTTAGTGTATATTTCCAACAAATATAAATCATATTTTGACGATTTTACTCGTACTTAATGGAGGTAAGGCAATAGAGGAATTTCATGGCTTCGATATTATAATTGTGTCTTACCGTTTTAAGGGGTTTTATTTTGCTGCCTAATTTAAACGCTCAATTCTTATTAATTATGGTTATTACTGTTTTGTAGAATTAATATGTAATGTTAATGTCGTAGTAGAGCTAGCCTTTGTTCATTTTCTGATTACAACACAGTTCACTATGAGCAAGTCCTTTCTTAGACCGGCTTTGTCTTCCTAATCGACTGAACAAAATCAAGGCCGTTTTCAATTGTGGCCACCACAAACATGCTATTTTCATTTTTCTCTTCACTTACGGGCGGAAACATGTTCCTTTCCGAAACTTCGTTTTCTAAGAACAGGAAATTTGTTTTCAGAAGAACGAATGGAGTCCATTTCGAGTTCTTTTTGAGGTATACGTGTGGCTCTGTGGAACATCCACTCCCTTCTCTTATAGCGGATACAGATTTAATAGAGCAGTATAAGAACTTCGATTTTGTCCTCTTTCTTCGGGCAGCATGGTACCGGTACTAAGTAATACACACATTTTGTGATATCCACTTCTTCATGAGCATTGTTGTGTGTAGTTGCGATGGAACAAGACCAATGCGTAACCCAAATAACGAATTGTGATTCTCACTGCTCCGTGGAAAAGGTGCCTACGTTTCTGATAGACATCTACATGGCTGTGAGTAAACCCCGAATTTTGAATCGTCGGTTTTCCAAAATCATTCCTGTGGCTCGTGCTACGTCCACACCCGTTTCTGAAGTGCTGTATCGAACAGAGCTGTATTAAACACGGATGTTTTTCCACCATTTTGAAATTTCCTGCTACATTTTCTGACACACTTCTGTTTCCGAAGTTTCATAATATTACATTTGTAACAAACTCGACTGAGGCAAAGTTCCTTTACTCGTCCAAACCGAATGCTTGTACGAACATCTGCTGGACAGCTTCGACTTCGTCGGCACTAAATATCGTTCTCTACCATAACTAACATCAGCCTTGCTCGACCTTTGCACCATCTGTTGCGTATTTGCTCTAATAATTGTGATATCCCAACAGAAAATCAGTTACGCCATATTAATTCAAAAAGCGGAAATAACAAATTATTAATATAACATGTTTATAATTGTAGGAGTGACGGCATTTATCTCCATTAAGTTTAAAGTTCCAAAGCGTTGAACCGGTGATTTCATTGGTTATAATTATGATTCTCAAATCTCCATAATTCCAAAAAATATTGACGGTGCTAATCGTTCTAAGCTGAGTAGCGCCATAAAAAACCCAGGGAACTCTTTGTTGCAGAAATACTTGTGCGAATTACTGAAGGCTTCGAAGGAAGATGGATGCAATGTCATAGGTTACACTTTATGGTCCCTGATGGACAACGTTGAATGGGCTTTTGGATATAAGTAATTATTACTTATTTGTTTTGTGTCATTATTTATCCTGAATTCGAAATGTTACATTCATCCAGTAGAGTAGTGTCCATGTATTTCGGACTCCTCAGCACTCTTCTAACGCACGTGTGTGCAAGAGTCCGTATCTAATTTTTTCTCACTCTCTTGTGAATTTTAATGTTTTTCTGTGACAAATTTAGCCTGTTTCACGTAGATTTCAATGATCCTGACCGCAAAAGAACAGCCAAGAATTCAGCAAAAGTCTTCTTCCAGATAATTAAAAGCAAGAAAATTCCTGTTGAATTGCTGAGTGTCGAGGATTCTCAGTGAAGCAGTGAAAACTTCGGCAGCTCTGAATTCAACATATTATTTTGTCCTGACAGTTGTCAGTGAATTTGTTGAACTGATGGTTATGGTAACGTTTATATTTCAGGCGGTCATGCTGTGTCTCCTTCAAATATATTTGGTGTTTTTTGTGGTAACTTGGTTAGAAGGTAAGAATAAATACAAGGGCCTACGTATGATAAAACCAATTACTTAGTTTTAATTTATGTACAGATTATCTTTAGTATGTGTGTCATAGAAATAATGCGTAAGTGAATCACTTTCAAGATTATTTCCTTGTGATCTGATGAACACAGCTGTAACTGTTGCAGACATAAGGCCACACGGTTAACAACACATCAAATTACATGACTAAGAATACCGAAATTCTTATGGCGATTGTCCTTCGAGTTTCTGAACCGGGTAGTGCGGTGGTTCTGCAAAATGTGCTCCGCGGATCCCAAGGAATCCGCGACCGGATCCCAGGTGATTTGTAGATTCATTCCTGTAATGGCTTCTTGGAAATTTACTTATTTTTTAAAATGTAATAAATGATTTCATTTCAAATTATCGCAATATTTCTTTAATTGGCCATACGTTCATTTCGTAAGACTGTTATGGTACTTATTAGAAAAATCCTTTACATATTATGTGAGCTATACTCACTTTAATCAAAGTCAAATCATGCAATGCCTTGTTATGAATGCTAATTGCATGTATTCGTATGTATTTGAAATCAATTATGAGATATGAAATTTTTATTTTGGGCACCTTATTGAAGGAAAGCTAAGAGGGGAATAGAAGTGACAGGAAGACTAGGAAGAGGAAGCAGGAAGCTCCTGGATGACGAATTTGACATTCAAATGACCGTGCATTTTGATAATTCTTAGGATAAACCAACTAGATGCACCAATTTTCTAATTTATTTTGGAATAAAGCTCTACGTGTTTCGTACAGTTCCTCTTTCCATCATCACGAATTTTACATTGTACACAGAGCAATGATAAATGTCATACAGATTTTGTTGACAGCTGGCGAATGGGATCCCGCTCGCAAACTGTCAGCAAAACCTGTGTGACACATACCATTGCTGTGTGTACAGTGTAAAATTCGTGATGATGGACAGAGGAACTGTCCGAAACGTGTAGAGTCTTATTCCAAAATAAGTTTGAGAAATTAGTGCATCTAGTTTGTTCTATCATAAGAACTACTGGATGACGTTAAGGAAAGAGAGGATACTCTCATTTGACGGAGGAAGCTCTAGATCGCACTATGTGCAGAACTCGCTTAGGAAGAGGCTTTGGACCTGTCATAAGACAGACTACTAAATGAATGAATGAAACCCATATCCGGACTTCATATTTAGGTAAGCAAAGATATGAGGGTCCATGGTTGTTTTTCGAAACCAGAAGTTGTCCGCGAACAAAAAGGTTTGGGGAACATGATGGTAGTGTATTTTGTTTGTTCATACATATCGCAGTATGAAAGGTCTGTTTCTTCGAGGTAAATAAATATATTTTAATATTTGAAATCCCGAAATCCCCAAAACCGCCATTATTTAAGAACACTCGCTTGTGCTAACGGATTTCCTCTCTTCATTATGGATTTTAATTGTTTCGTGTTAAGAACTTCTTTAAATTTAAATATGTTACGTGAACTCGGTTTTTGCGTGCCGTCGAAGTTGTTGGTTGTGGTGGATTGCAGGTTTGGTGGTTTTTCAAGTTGCATTTTAATTTTACTTTGCGTTTGTGGACATTTAAGGAGGAAAACCTCAGTCAAACGAGCTGTAAAGTTCAACGTAAAATCGAGTCTCCCGACTTCTTTTCCTTGTTAAGTCATGTCTGAAAGTGTGGTGAACCCCATTTGGGTGTGTATATATATATATATATATATATATAATTTTATTTGGTGCAACAACCTCCATTGGGGCCGGGCCTCCTCATTCACGAGGTCTGTAGATCATACTCAGAGACGCACCACAGACGGGAGGGCTCCATTGGACGGGTGATTAGCTCGTTGCAAAGAACTCTACCTGAAAAAAAACACACACACAAGAGACAGACATCCATGCCCCCGGTGTGGTTCGAACCCAAAATCTCAAAAGGCGAGCGGCCGCCAACACACGCTTTAAACCGCGCAGTAACTGGGAACATTACTTGGTTACGTAACTGAATTATCAAGGTTAGTAAGATTCCGCGCCCTAAGAGATAAAGCCGCCGTATCCGGCAAATGATTTTAAGAAGCGTTACGTAATTAGACTCAGTGATAGATACGTCACAGACAGCAGTTGTACAGCTATACGTCTTAGCTTGATGGCTGATCTCGATTTCCCCGCTGGATTTCTCTTTGGAACAGCAACATCAGCTTATCAGACCGAAGGCGCTTGGAACGAAGATGGTGAGTGCGTTTGTTTTTATACTTACAGTTGTATTATTGCGTCACTCCGGTTGTGTTTAGTGTTGGTGAATGGAAAAGTTTATATTATCCGTTTATCTGTATTGGTGCTGGTGAACATGCAAATTCAGAATCTTTATTTTAATCGTGGTGCGGTGTGTGTGTGTGGGTGAGTGTGTGTGTGTGTGGGTGTGTGTGGTGTGTGTGGTGTGTGTGTGTGTGGGTGTGTGTGGTGTGTGTGTGTGTGAGTGTGTGTGTGTGTGTGTATGTGTGGGTGTGTGCGGTGTGTGGTGTGTGTGTGTG
>Ga0123352_10017711_pt1 | contig 11349 bp, 9 predicted proteins | sample TergutLab28metaG_FD_89700 | JGI IMG/M metagenome (GOLD analysis project Ga0123352, IMG submission 89700) | Labiotermes labralis P1 segment gut microbial communities from Petit-Saut dam, French Guiana - Lab288 P1 | ecosystem: Host-associated > Arthropoda: Insects > Digestive system > Gut ... | reverse complement strand
TTTGCTCGCCTATAAAAACGGTAAGTTTAGTTGGTTTTTGGTGAAAAAACCAAAATTTTGGAAATCTTCGTGACTTCCTCCGCCCCCCCCCCCCCTCGCCCAGGATGCAGTGTATTAAGTAAGAAGGATGAAACTGCACGTGAAACGTAATCGACGCTAAGTCAGGACTCGCGATCAAACTGTCAGACACCAAAGCATCGCAGTCCGTACTTCACTTTGACAAAATTTCAGCCGCGAAACAAAACAACACGCAAGCCTCAAACAGACTTTAACAAGAAAAGTGAAGGTAAACTGCCCCTGTACACGCCATGATGGGTTACGGAGGATAAGATTCATAATGGCAGCAGTAAATGAAGGTGGTTGGTCTCCTTGAGGCTCCAGCCGCTTCGCTGTCAGAATAGAACTTCATCTAACCTGTGGAAAACAAACGGGCTCCAGAGTTTGTCTGGGTGTTTAGTGATAGAGAGAAATCTCTTGCCTTTGTCAGGAATCGACCTACATATCTTCGGTCGTCTACACTGTAGCCTAGTCAATATAACGAATACCACAGCCAGCTTCCCCATGTACAGGGTTATTCGAAATGATTGTTGGGGTTTGAACAACTGCCACCTCGTTCTCCAGATGCAACCCCGTGTGACTTCTTTCTATGGGGTTATGTCAAGGATAAGGTTTAAGTTCCTCCTCTTCCCGCAAGTATACCGGAACTGAAAGTACGAATCAGAACCGCCACTGAAACCAATACTGCTGACACGCTAGAAACAGTTTGGAACGAACTCGATTATCGTGTTGATGTTTGTAGAATCGCAAAGGGTGCATATATAGAGCACCTGTAAGGTATGTAACAAAAACTTGGAGTGTTGTTCTATTAAATAAAAAAGGAACACATATACTCCTATCTCAAGTATATAGTGTATGACAAGTTGTTAAAACTCCGACAATCATTTCGATTAACCCTGTATTATAAGCAGATTAATAATTAAAATAAAGCAATTCATACACAATTAAAAACTAAGTAATATTAGTTCATCTGGGACCCTCACCAAATGACATGCGGTTCATCAAATGAAGATGGAAGGGGCATGTGACGTGTATGGAAGACAGACGAGGTGCATACAAGATTTTGGTGGGGAGACCCGAGGAAAGGAGACCACTTGTTAACACCCACTCGCAGATGGAAAAATAATATTAAAAACGGGTCTTCAAGAAATAGACGGGGAGCCATGGACTAGATTGATCTGGCTTAGGACAGGTACAGGTGACGGGGGTTTGTAAATGCGGTAATGAACCTTCGGGTTTCTTAACATGCGGAGAATTTCTTGACTAGCTGAGGGTCTGTTGACTTCCCAGGAGTTAGTGGAGATAATACCAATTTTTCATTGGGTTGTTCAAAAGTGAGGTTCGCTTCGTTAAAATTAATGGTAAATTGCTGCGTCGACTGCAGGTTCACTGCATCGCTACATGACTTAGAACCTTAAAACAATACGAGATTGTTCGCTCATGTTCATCCTTTCTGAAATACAAAGATACCAATATTAGTACGTATCGCGGATTAAGCAATCGTAATGTTTAACTTCCGTGCTCAGCATCGGATGCCGCTGTGCCATCACTGCGCGCCATAATAACTTAATCACATCACCGCTTCTTCTATCGTAGTAGAGTTTAATTCAGTTGGAGTCGTTTCCTAGCAACAGATGCGTGCTTTAAGGATGCCGTTACAGCTGTGAGCATGCTATGCAGCTATTTACATCTGCAGATGAAGCGTTCTCGAACTGTAGAAAGAGTCACACACTTTGCCAAAAACGGCATTTGGCTAAATAAAACATATAGTAGAAAAAGGACTGTTGAAAATTCAACAGGAAGTTTATTATAGATGGAATAGATGGAAGTATATGTTAAAGAAGTGTTTAATTCTCAACAGTTTTATTAAAAAATTATGTCACTCAGTCAGGGTAGAGGAAACAGGGGAATGGAGAAAATTACATAATGAGGGAACTAATTATCTGTACTCCTCACGAATATTGTTCGGGTGATCAAATCGAGAAGAATGCTGTGGGCGGGGCACGTAGTAGGTATACAGGGTTTTGGTGCGAAAACCTGAGGGAAAGAGACCACTTGGAAGACTGAGGCGTAGATGGGAGGATCGTCAGGAAGTGGGCATGGACTGGATCGATGTGGCTCAGGATAGTGACAGGTGGCGGGCACTTGTGAATGTGGTTGTGAAATTCCGAGTTCTATAAAATGCGGGAATTTATTGATTAGCTGAGAACAGATTAGTTTCACAAGAAGGACTCTGCTCCGTGGAGTAAGTAAGTAAGTAAGAAAGTAAGTCAAACTATGCATGCCTACATGTTTTGAGCGAACCATTTATCTTCAGGCCACATAATATTAAAAATGTAATAAACTGAAATTACATTAAAGCTGGGCCACCCGTCTGAGGTCTCTGACGCACATACATTACGACGTAAAGGTTTCACTGTTACAAAATTGGCGACGAGTCTTCCGTTAAGGAGAATCTGTAGTTCTGTTTACATGTACAGGCCGGAAATGAATGAATGGGAATAACATACTGCAATATATTATTCGGAATAATAAAATTTGAATATTATTATGTCACATTGCACATACTGTTACTGATTTAGAGAGATAAAACCTATAGGCTTATTCTTCCGATATGTATGTATGTATGTATGCATGTATGTATGTATGTATGTATGTATGTATGTATGTATGTATGTATGTATGTATGTGTGTGTGTGTGTATGTATGTATGTATGTATGTATGTATGTGTGTATGTATGTGTGTATGTATGTATGCATGCATGTATGTATGCATGTATGTATGTACGATATGTGTGTGTGTATGTGTGTAAGTATGTATGTGTGTACGTATAAATGTATGTATTATGTATGTATGCTTCCATGTATGTATGTATGTAAGTATGTATGTGTGTGTTTACGTATGTATGTATATGTACGTATGTATGTATATATGTATGTATTTATTTATGTATGTATGTACGTACGTACGGACTTATGTATGTATGTACATTGTGTATGTACGTACGTATGTATGTATACGTATATATATATATATATATATGATGTATGTACATACCAAATTTTTTCTGTCTAAAGCTCGCAGTAACTAAGTACTCTCCAAGCACATACTCTCAGCCAACCACAAGCCGTCTCACATGGAGCCATGCTAGTGGTCTTCAAAACTGTAATATCTGTGGAACATTTGTGAACAAGTATGAACATACATATTTTAGAAAAGTCTGTGTAGTTTGTGGGTATAAAGATAAAATAAAGCCTTTTAAAATAAAACACTCATTTTAAAAATAAAACATTTAGTACGCTTATAAAAATTATTATGGATTGTTTGCGCCCAAAAAATACCCCAGCTTCAACTATGCATGAAGGTGGAAACGAAAATTTAAAAAAATGCAAATCAAACTAACAAAATTATATTTACTGGTTTAATGACAAAGGTTGTATGTTTGTGAAAGGCACAATAATCGTCCACGTTAGCTCAGAGTACACAGGAACCCAATTTCAATACAAATGGGCAGTGCAATACATTTTCCTCGTAACATTGTTTTTGTACTCACTGATTTCGTCCTAGATAATTGAAAGACTCTCTTTCAATTGCAGACGTTATATAGCGTAAACGACCGAATTACTAATTAGGTTACTGAATCGTCCATTGTTGATTCATTTGTTATTTAACGAAGATTTTTGAAGTCACAGATCATATGATATGGAATGGTAGGAAGATAATAGACAAAGAATTTGAAAAAAGAAAAAACAAATACTTGAAGACTATTGAAGAATGATAAGTACTATTATTATCAGCGTACAGGAAAAAAAGTTACGAATATTCTGGAAGACCTGAGGAAAATCATTAGAAATATCAGTAACGATAAGTGTTTTGCCAACATTTGAATCAGGGATTTTTTTTGAAAGCAAATCAGGATGGCTCTACAAACGCAAGCAGCAGTAAGTTTAATTACTTGTTTCTTTGCGCAAAATAACTCGACTTTATTAAATAGGCTGAGGGAATGTTTTAAATGCAAACGTAACTCTTACCAATGTCCCAATTGATGCGGCATTAATGATATGTTGACTAAAGCAAAAAGGAAAAGTGATCTAATCGATTTCGTAAATTATCTATTCTCTAGGGTTTTAAGTATACTTCAAGTTTCTCTTCGTACACAGCCGACGTATTCAACTGTATAATATAAATTTTAAAAAAATCCATAGACAAGTTTATGTGTTCATATATATATATATATATAAAACATCCTGTGTGAGGCGTTATAACAGTGATTATGATATAATCTGTTTCGTTATATGCGGCTTGCGTTACAGTAGGAGGTTCAACCCGCAAAACCAACCGTCGCCTTGGGGCTGCTGAAAATTACGGCTTCCGTCAGTCCTCTTTCATTTAGGTCAGATCTTCCTTACTACACAAGAGCAACGGATGTGGCCTGTAGACTACCTAATGGCATAGCGATCGGGAAAATCGGACTGAATTTCATACTTCGTCAAGTTTTCTTCTGCGACATAACGCCGTGCAAGTTGGAGTGTAGGTAAAAGGTTTCGGAGGAGTATGATGACTCCATCTTCAGGGTAGTCCATGCAGAAATCAACGCCGCTGTGATAAACTTCCGTATTCAAATTTCGTTCTTATTTTTAAATAAGTACAGTCTGAACCGATCAGGGCAGAAACAGACTAGCTAATTAAATGATTTACGCGCTATCTAATCTTCAAAGTAACAGAACTGACAGCTGAAATACTAGCTAATTACTGTCATATTGACTAACGAACTAACAAAGCAACAGAATGATTTTCCTCTTCTTTAAGATCGCTTACACGCCACTGTGGTCCAAAACATGCAATTGAAAAATATATTTATTCGAACCATGACGCAAGGTTGAGCACCTGGTTGGCTGACTGAATAAACGACGTCGCATTACTTAACAGTAAGCAAAGACATCGACTGCTTCACTGCATAGTCCGAAGTAAGTCCATCCTCATTTTTCCGCAATACGGAGGCCAACTTGTTAATGCCGTTTAGGGAAAAGATTTGTGTTTGAGATGACTGTGAGAAAAATATGAAAAAAAAAAAGAGTACATAAATATATTGTATGGGTAAAACGCAGAATGTGCAACGTTAAATCAGGTGGTACATATAGTAACCACTACGTTCTAGATGATATACAAACAAAAGTGCACATGAAACGCAACACAAGACGAAGGGCGGAACGTGGTGTACATTTGTTTTATCCAACATTATCTTTCCTAAGAGACCGACGAAAGGAAACATAAAATAGCAGTAGCAGCGGCAGCGGCAGCTACAGCAGTAGCAGCAGTAGTACTAATAGTAGTAGTAGTAGTAGTAGTAGTAGTAGTAGTAATAGTAGTAATAGTAGTAGTAGTAGTTGTAGTGGTAGTAGTGGTGGTGGTGGTTGTTGTGGCGGTAGTGGTGCAAGGAGGAGGAGGAGGAGGAGGAGGAGGAGAAGAAGAAGAAGAATAAAAAGAAGAAGAAGAAGAAGTAAGATGACAATGATGTGATTTTGATGGTGATGTATTATCTGCACTGTTTGTCCAACAAGTTTATTACTAGAAAAGAAATAAAGACATGGGGAATTCTATTACATCACAATAAACTCTGGCAGCATTGGCAACGATGGTGGATATGAACACCATCAAACTTCCTCCATTTACACATAGGATACTTTGTTATCATAGCCTAAACAGCGATGTTACTGTGACAGATTTAAGGCTGCTCCACTGGTATAACTACGTCAAAGAAGGACACTAACTGTGACAGTAACAATTTTGTCATCACAGGATGCTAAACCATCTAGATTTAACTTTTTAGCATGACGAAAGCTGGATTTGCTTGGGGAAAGCTTATGAAGTGGGGGGAGTTAGAAAGGATAATTGACCACTGGTGTTATACGCAAGCATTGATTCTAACGTATCAAGATTCAGAAGCAATTCAGTCAGATTATCCTTGACAACCGATGGATTAATTTGAGTAGACTAATCTGAAACGATGCGTTATTATTACCAGACCATAAGACTCACTAATCATTAAGTTCTGTAGAAATGGTATAGCTCTTCATTCTGTACCTTCATACAAAATCACGATATCCTTATTTAAGGCTTTTCTGTGAACGGATACTTCTCCAGTGTCACGTGTGATGCGTACCTTACCATATACAAGAAGGGAGCAGCAACAGAATGTGACGATTTTCAGATCGCTGTTTTGATGAAATGGTTTGAATATAAGAAATACTAAATTACGGAGTATGAGCAGCAAAATGTCCCTTCATATTCGCCGTTTACTTCGTAATCACTGTATGTCTTAATTGGTCTCCCTGACATGCAATTCCATTTCTGTAATCGTGACTGGAAATTAAGCATTCCTTCACATAAACACACAACTTGCCCCCGACGTTGCGGTACGTTAGTACAGTGAGTTCTGAATATAATCACATTCTTATGTGGCACGTTAAGGATGGAAAGAGCGCGACAGGGTCGAAATCAGAGCCAATTAATGTACCATTCTTACGATAAAAGCAAAGAGAAGAACTAATTTCTCAAATTTATTTTTGGAATAGGACTCTACATGTTTCGGACAGTATCTCCGTCCATCATAAGGAGTCTAGCACTGTACACACAGAATACAGGTTATGCTGACTGCCAAGCAGTCAGCATAACCTGTATGATCTACACCTATTGCTGTGTGTACAGTGCTAGACTCCTGATGATGGATACAGATACTGTCCGAAACATGTAAAGTCCTATTCCAAAAATAAATTTGAGAAATTAGTGCTTCTCATTGGTTTTAGTATAAGAATATATCATGATACACGGTCCTCAGCATGTCAAATAAATGTACCATAAATTTTTCACTCATCACCATCATCATCATCAGCATCATCATCATCATCATGAACTCTGCAGGGTTAAGTATAGTGTCTGTTCTTTAACCCACAAGGTGACGTTGGTCCCTACATCGTTTCCTTGGTCTTCCTATATTCCTCCTCCCTGTATGTTCATACTGCACTGCATGCCTCGGCATCCTGTTTCTGTCCGTTCTCTAAGTGTAGTAGCCACTTCTGCTGATAATGTTATATTTCCCGCAGTTTTCTGCACTCCCATTTTGTCCCTAATGGACTGATTCCTTTCCCAAATCTAATTTAGTAATATATGTTTCTACTATTATTTATATTAAAATAATAAAGTTCAACATGCTTCGATCCTTACAGGATAATCATCAGGGAGTATATAATAAATAAATAAATATATATATATATCGGGTAAGTACGCATAAAACCGCATCTAAAATTGTTGCAAACAGCTGTACCTTGATATTTTGTTTACACATAATTCCTTAGTATATCAACTTCCTGTTGATGACCCTGTAATAATCTAAACATATTCGAGTTCATTATTTTAATATACATAATAGCAGACAACACTGTGCATTTTGTTGGTTGATGAAAAAAATTGGTTATGTACCAATGTGCGGAAGGAGTAACAAAACAATAATTGATAACCTTCTGCTGCGAAGTTATGGTTAATTTCCCATCACAGGTACAGGAATGTATTGCAGGCCAGGACGACCGCTTAGGAGACGTAATTTTTACAAAATAAAGAGAATATATTAAATAGTATGTTATTACTGATAGTAGGTGATTTCTTTTCTTATATTCATACCGTTTCTTCAAATCAGCGATTTGAAAATCGTCCAATTCATTTCCACGTCCTATACTTCGCTCTTCCAAAAGCAAATTCTTCTCTTCCTCAACGACATTATGAAACATAAGAAAAATTCTAATGAAATGAATTATTCTGATATAAGAATCTAATGCACTTACTTTCGGTAAGTAAACTCCTAGTGCCTGAATGTGCCTTGTTACGGATGTAGAACAAACCATCCTTGAAAACTGGATATAAAGGAATGCCAATAAAATCATTACATAAAGCCAATCAATTAAAATTTAATTTATAGCATTCTATACAGCTTTTTGTCACCTTATTTTCAGAAGAATAAATGGCAACAAAACACAAAAAATTTAATCCTTTTACCACACGTTTCGTTACCATATTAAGGTCTTCAGGGTGTCATATTCTGTATAAGAACTTCGGAAGGCAGAAGCCGTCAGACTCTGTTTCGGAGGGTACCATTAAAAAGCCATTGACTACGCAGCTATGGTTCCAAACCATATTTCTTACTGGGTGTGGCCTGGTTGAGTCCCTGAAGGCTGACAGCTCTGACTATTTTACAAACGTCTTTATCGCAGGCAAGTGATAGCCAACCTTCACACGTATCTCTCTTGGAGGGTTTTAGGATTGGCTGGTCACCCGCGTCCATGAAGCCGCTTGGTAAAAACGTTGTAGTTACATGCAGTCACCTAATAGCTATCTTTACAGACCTTAAGTGTCATTATGAGACTTAAACTGATGCTACTTTTTAATTCATTTGCATTTCCTTGTAAGTGTCCGTATTAGTTCTAGGGGTGGGTCGAAACTCTTTCCCTTGCTGTCATATTGGACTATAACGACAGCCTTTTAACCCGTGAACATTGGTAGTGACACAATTAGTAGGAAATAACCGAAACGCCTGAAAAAATACCCCTCCGATGACAGTGTTACTATCTTCGCCAAAATAGAGCACTTTGGGTGTGAACACGGATCTGCTATGAGAAGGTAAAGGTAAAGGTAAAGTTCACCTAGAAAAGGCCACGAAGGCCCAGAGGGGTAGCAGAGGTATAGCTCTACTTTAGCCTTCCTTTCTAGGTGGGTTGTGTGGTCAACGCCAAGCCCCGGCCGCTTTACCCCCGGGAGAGACCCAATACCCATTTTAAAGGAGTATGGGTAGGCCCCAAGGCCGATCTGGACGGGTGCGGAAAATCTCTCCTTCATCGTAATTCGATCCCCGGACCGTCCAGCCCGTAGCGAGTCGCTATACCGACTGAGCTATCCCGGCCCACCTTCTATGAGAAGCCTGAGATGAGATATGGCAGAGCCTAGCACTTCTTGGCTACTATTATGATTCGATAGAATTTATATAATGTTACATAGAAAATCGCGTGTGATAAAGAGCAAGAATTGCAAAGAATGCGTTGCGCCTAAGAGGAATCCAATAGGCGCCCATAAAGATAGGTTTTTGTGGTTTATACAAGTTTTTTAATGCGTTATTCAAGAGAGGCTGTCAGTTTCTGAATTACGAACCGTCGGCGGAAGGCCATGCTGATAGGGAAAAAGAGAAGTATCCGGGGAATGACCTGTTTTTGTGCCACATTGCCCAACACAAATCCCACACCGAATGACCTGCGATTGAACACGAGCCCCCACGGTGTGTGGCCAGAGCATAACCGTCTGGTTGTTTATGCAAGTTTCTTTGTATTCCGGGTAGTGATACTAAGGAGTAAGGCTGAAACGGACGAGATCGAAGAGAAGGTAGTAAATACATACAGAGTTCTGGCGAGGTTTAATAATGGAAAGCGACCACATAAAAAATCGAGATGGCGAATTGTCAAATCTTCGGCCTCTACCAACACAGATTTATGCCCGTTGCGATCTCCCCAAATTTTCAGGAAGAAACAACACAACAACATGCAAATATGTTAAACATAAAGAGAGGAAAACATTTCTTCACTAAAGATAGTCCCACCGAGTTTTTATCTACAAAAAATATTTTGATCTATAATTTCCCTCCAATATGCGGAAAGATAATTTCGAAAGGATAAAATGTGACACAAAGCTTAAACTTTGGACGTAGGAGTAACATAACCTAACATAACATAGCATAGCATAACATAACTTAACATAGCATAACATAACATAACATAACGTAACGTAACGTAGAATAACATAACATAACAACATAACGTAACATAACGTAACGTAACATAACATAACATATGCGTAAAATAAAGGGAACAATTATCATAAAGCGGTGGGTGGTGGGGGGAGGAAACACGGATAGAACTGGTAAGATACTTGGAACCCCGAGGAGTATAAACCTGCCAATTACGAAGTGTTTATCCGACTAGTACAAATCTGACACGTGAACCGATACTGCCTCTCGTCCCACATAGACAATACGCTCACAAAACTACATTATTTGTTTAATATAAATTTTTAATGGCTTTTATGAAGGTACGTTAAAAGGTCAAACTTATTTTCTGTGCATGTACCTGAACCTGACATAATCTACTTAACTATAACTCGATTAAGAATTTATATCAGAACGCTAAAGCTACAGAGTCGACGCTTACCAGTTTACTCCGGTCCATAAATTAACAATAATCTATTCACCTAAAACCCATTCCAATTACGTATTCGCCTTTCTGTCTTGGCCTTTCAAAAGACTCTCTTCCCACAAAATTCCCCGATCGATAAACCTCAGTTGTGTACCTTTCCTAGTGTTAATGCGGTGACACCAACTTCCGTGCTATGGGGTCTCCTTTTCTGCCCACATGTAATTCTATATTTATCCAATCGTGTATATATAACCAGTGTATTTCCAGCTACGGTAAAAGTTTCCCTTGCGCACAAAATGAAGGTATATGAGGGAAGCGGATGTGTAAATCCTCGTATTCTTAACCTCCGCATTAGATGCATGTGAGTAGTCCTTTTCACACCCAACGGCTTTAGCTCCAGGGAAATATTTACTAGTACTTTTTGTGTGGGATTTTGGGGTGGAGGTCATAACCGGTGCTCAGGTTTTGAAGGAAAATCTCTCTCCGTTGACAAGAATCGGACCACGACTCCTTGGTCTTATAGACCGTAGCACTGGTAATATTCCTACCAAGTAGGTGCTCTGAATTTTAATTCTTAAGGACGAGAAAAGGCTTACCCGTAATCTCCATACATAATTTATGGTGTTTTGCTTGCTCCCACGGACAACCTTACTTTCGTATGTTATCTCAGATAACGCGACCACAAAGAACAAAACTGAAAGTAATTATACGATGTGTGGCTATTAAATAACGAGGCTGCCTGCTCAGCTCCTGACTTTAAACGCTAGTGACCAAGCAGTATTTACAGCCGGAAATCCCGCCAGTACATGCCAAACAACGCGGCGTTACAATGAAGTAAAAGGGCAAAGTAAGTCAAAACACAACTAGTTTTTTGTTGGTCTAGTGGTCAGAGTTTCTGGCTACAGGTACAGAGGTCCCGGTTTCGATCCCCGGCGCTAACAGATTTTCTGAGTAGTAGTGGGTCTGGAACGGGGTCCACTCAGCCTCGTGAGGTCAATTGAGGAGCTACTTGAATGAAAAAAATAGCGGCTCCAGGTCTAGAAAACAGAGATTAACGGCTGT
>Ga0123352_10017707_pt1 | contig 11350 bp, 5 predicted proteins | sample TergutLab28metaG_FD_89700 | JGI IMG/M metagenome (GOLD analysis project Ga0123352, IMG submission 89700) | Labiotermes labralis P1 segment gut microbial communities from Petit-Saut dam, French Guiana - Lab288 P1 | ecosystem: Host-associated > Arthropoda: Insects > Digestive system > Gut ... | reverse complement strand
ATTTTAAGTTAACTGGCTTTGAATGTGGAATATTAAGTTTAAATTATAAGAGGTACATAATTTATGAAGCAAAGGAATCTGTATTGAACGTAGAGATAATAGGATAGAGGATTAATTTGAGAACAGAAGATAAACAGTGCATATTGTGATCTGAAATATTGAGAGAGATGTATTTAAGGTGAGGGTCAAGTGGACAAATGGCGTGACTGCAGATTGTGTGTTAATGTGTTGAATCGTGGTTAAATATTCGCACTTTATCAAAAGACATATAGCTAATTATTGCATTTCCATCAAACGGTTTGTCAAACCGAAATCATTATTATTGTTTGTGAAAATTCCGAAGACCCACGGAATGACTTTCAGAAATTCCCATTTTGAGTGTTTTCGCTGTGTGAAATATTTTCTTTGCTGGTACACCAACTTACCGATTTACGTCTATTCAATTATAACAGCTTCTCCATTCAATATGCAGCAGTCAGCAATCCGAACACGAACGAATTAGCTGCCAAACAAATTCCTCTGACGTTTCCAAAAGAATTTTAAACTAATATCTATAAATCATCAGGACGTATAACTGAGCATATTGTGAGGTGGTGTAGCTCAGTAACAGTACAACAACAGTACATATAACTGACACACTTGTCTGTTAATGTATCTCAGTTATCATACAAGTGGATTATAAAATTTATCTGTTTTGTTATCCACTAATCGTACACAAGCAATATATATATATTTTCTGCTAGCTTATCCAGTAATCATACAACATCATTTTGTATACTGTTTACTAGCTTATCCTGTAATCATACAAGAGCAGTTTACGTGTCTCGAAGTATTGTCTGCCAGTACGATGTATATCACAGTAATCATACAATAGCACTATATATGAACGTATATATAGCTAGTGAAAGGCAAATGAAGATAAAATTCACCCGCTAACGGAAGTTGAAAGCCCAGAGACGGATTACACATACAGATTTAATCTTCTTTAACCTCGGCTCTAGGTGTGGTGGCTGGTCAAGTTCAGGCCCGGCAGTTTTTATTCGGAAACAAAACCCATTTCACACTGTATAGAGGTTGGTTTGACCCCTAGGACGGTGTGGACGATTGCTGAAACTTTCGCCACTACCGGAATTCGATCCTCGGACGGACCAGTCTGTTGACAGTAGATATACTGACTGAGCCACTCCGACTACGATCTCCCAGCCCATACTGTCTGCTAGTGTAGCTCAGTAAGGATAAAAGAGCAGTAAATATATCTGGTATTTATTTCTGTCAGTAAAGATATTCGGTCCTGAAATTATCAGAACTCGTCAGAGATTAGCTCAAGCTGTGTGCTTGCAGTTTAGCACAGCAATTATTCTTTGGAACCTTCTTGCTTTGTGGAATTCTTTACCCTCAGCTACACTGACCGTCGATGTAGGACCGTTCTACTGGTGACTGATGGACAATACAATGGAGGCACTGAAATTTGTCCTTCACTTCGTACTGCCTGCCTGCAGCCATTTTGTATTATTTACGTCATTCCGTATTCACTTGTTTGTATTCACTTGCTTACCTTTCATGTACAGTACCATATCATGCATGTATTCTACTACAATTGATTATTTCAGGCCTCTTTCGTCTCTGAAAATCCACAACTCACATTTAATACAGCTGTACTTTCTACAGACCTAATAATGTGCAAGTTCTCTGTCAGAACCTCAAATGTCGCACTGTAGAATCGCACTCTCATGAATTTCATTAATAATTATCTTTCATCTTTGTATGTGGAACTTCATTTACTGTAAGAAGAAGCAAATAAAGAATTATATTTATTTTCAACCAATTGTCGTTGCTGATGTGAAACTTGCTACTGTATGTTTTACAAACTAATCTCTCGGAATATGACATTAGGTAAAGAAGGATTTGTTGTACAGACAATAAACAGCCATTATTTCTAAAATCAGTCCGTACGTTGTTGGTTCTGTGCTGTTAAATATCACGAAGTTTGGTTGATTGGTTCAGAATTTGTAACTGGTGGTTGATGTATTGCATGTAGACATTCACAAAGACACATATACATTTAAGTCGAAAAAGTCTATGAATTTTGTTATAAAATATATGATAGTGCATGTGATTGGCTTTTGTTACTACTCTTTGTCTTTACAGAATTTATGCCATGCTTTCAATTATTTAAATATATTGCGATGTATTTAAATGATATTTTCTAGACATCGTTTGCTATTATCCATCTTCCCACTGCAGACACACTGGTGTAAACTGCAGTGTACAGAGAATAGCAACATCCCACTCCCCAAGAGACAAACCCAACAAGTCTTCCAATGTTAACGTCAACCAAAGGACCACCAGAATCATCCTAAAATAAAACTTACCTGCAATAAAATACATAATTACTATTGTTGTTTTGCATGTCAAAAAGAATTGAAGATCAGAGCAGCAAAAATTCACTCGAACACCAAACTACGTTAAATGTTTCTAAAATATGGTTTTAATAAAATTACACTTTATAATTTTAAGTTAATTTGCAGCAAAAGTTTTTTATTTACAGTTATCCTATCCGTCTGCATGAAGCAAATTGCCAGCCAATTTTATTCATAAAAATAATCACGTATAACAGGAACGTTAACAGAGCAGACATTTCTCAAATGCGCTTCATGTTGTGTATTTCGAATTTTGATAGGTTATGGTTTGTGTTTAGTTTACAGTTGAATTTTTTGAATGGAATATTAAGATCTATATGAGCCTGACCCCATATGAAACGGTGTAAAATTGCTTATTTTCGCATTTATCTTATACTGTCCTATATAAACGCTAAGTATAAATGATTGCAACAACAACAACAACATAACAATCTTCGATGAAAGACATTAGAGGATGTCCACATAGAATAAGAGTTATATTAAGCTACTTCTGTCAGATACTGAAAGCAGGCATTCAGGTTGACTTTAGAATCAGCTGTAAGCAGTAAATATCACTGAAATAATGTTGAAAATTAGGTTTAAGCCTTGCGGTCCAAATTATTATCGAAAAATCCAACAGTCATTTCCAAATTATTTTTCGAGAAAATTTCTGATCTTCTAATTTTAAGAAGCAACCATTAAATGAAAAAATATTAGGAAAACCAAAGTGAAACCTTGCAATATAACATTTTGGTCCGAGATGTAATTGCTTTAGTACATCGGATAGCGCCGTTGATGTTAACTCCACATTTAAACCATCATATTTAAAACAATCTTCACAGTGTTTATAAAACAAATTCTTGTGTGTTTGTAGCAAACACGAAATGTTCACATATAAATATTTATTCACATCCGATCCTGTTACCTGGCATTCATCTTTGCCTCCATTACGAACTGCAGCACAAATCATTCTAGAGGTGATACCTCCATAAGCACCATAGGCACTGTTGCATTAGGAGCCGCTTGTGATTTGTACAGTCACTTGATGTACAGTTGTGTTGGGTTGGCCTCCTTCCTGGAAAGCAACAAGACGTACTTTTATATCAATTGCATTCATTTCCGACAAACGTCTCAAAGCGTGCCAGTAAGGTATTTTGTAAAGCTGCTGAAGCAATAAAATCAGGCTACATTTTGGTTCACAAACATAAAGAATGAAGAGAGAGAAAGTGCTGTGAAGAATGTAGCAGGCTAAACACTGAGCAATTATTGCTAGAACGTATGTGTTTGTGTGATTACATTTGCTATCACAGTACAGTCCTGGATAGGAACTTAGTGCTCCAGGAGTTTGAGAATCCCAGATTTTCTAGACAGGGGCACATGGAGACGGTAAGGTTGTCAGTCCTACGCACAGTCGCCTTTATCCCGCAGGAGACATCCCTGGCACTCATTTGTGTTAAGGTTGCGTCGACCTTGGGGTCACAGTGCGGCTGGAAAGAATATGTCAATGAATATTTCCAGTAAACCCACCGGTATTTGAACTGGCGACATGTTGGCTTGAAATGCAGTACCTCAACCAACTGCGCCACATTGTGCCCCATTTAAATTGCGTATTTGAGGCACATTATAATAAAGAGATAAACGTGAACCCCAGTCTCTCTTCCATCAGTACCAAAATATAAAATATTGATATCCGGTATATATACAAATATCTCAGTGCATCAACACATGGGCGAACCTTACGTCAGACCAGACCGTCTGTGAGATACAGTCTTGTGTGTGAAAGTGGTGTTGAGGTGGAACCTGTGGGACATTGTTGCAAAGTGACAGTTGAAGTATATATATAGTGTGATATTTGTGCTGTTTACTGACGCCATAAAACACAGCTGTGCCTGCTGTGGGTAAACGTCCTGAATAACGAACAATTTCCAATGCAGCACCTTTCACATACTGTTTGTGCTCCATTGTGCTGCATTCTAAACTTGAAACAATGAACCTATTTATTGTTTCTTATGACAGGGAAATTGTATCTAATAATATAACTTGTAGTTAGGTAGGTCGTGTTTTGAATCAAGATTTCACTGAAATCATAAAAAATGCAGTGTGTTGTTCTGTGTATTTAAAACTTGGAAAATGGAAACAGGAATTTTTTTTATTCAGAATCAATGGGCTAAGCATAGTTGTTAAAGTGTTTCGACAGCTCTGTGTTCCTTTCTGCACAGCGATTTAATGTGTTATGTATGTACATCTTGGACCATGTTTACTCGATAGCAGAACACCTAGAATTTAAGAGTCTTGGTGTCGTGAGTATTACATCTAATTATTTAAAAATTTACTTTCATTAAGCAATTATTTTAAAAAACCAAATACGTGTTGTCAGCAATTTATGGTCCTTTCTGTGTCTCCAGATTTAAATTCGATCATTTTACTTACACCAAACCACATAAATTTCCACACACATCCTCTAATTTAAAAATGTATTTTGCTCTGTAATATCTTTATATGTATAATTGGGAAATGTATGTTTGTGTCTGTCTGTCTGTGGCAGCCACAACCCAACAGGACATGGGATTGTAGCTTGCGGTTGTAGCAGGAAATGTAAGATGCTGATAGGAAGTGTAGGGTAAAACTATGTAGCTGTTGTCTGTGGGAACAGATGGTCAGGGCATTTCTAGAACGCGGAATGTTCGTTTGAAATTCAAGTTAAGTGAAATAGGTCCCGGTACATTTCATCTGAAATTTCTGCCTATTGTGAATACAATAAAGCAAACCAAAAGAGACAGCGTTTATCATCAAGGAATGTAATAATAGACTGGAATATTTCTTGGAAAAATTACTGCGTGTTGATACTTGTTGAACTGGCTTACAGTAAATTAACTTTTCAGGCAAGTTAAATTAAACTGAAATATTAAATGGAGGAGTGAAAGACAAAATTAATACAAAGTAGCTCATGTTTTACGCTTATGGAATGTCGCGGTCGAAAACAAAATTGTCAATAAACTACTGTCCCCATGTAGATCCAGCTTGACTATTCAGTGATATCGTGGTTTCAAAGTTTCAGTGTATAAGAAATGGAAAAACAGAAAGCTTATCTGTAGATATATATATGAGAAGTTCTTGGAACTGCCTTATCTTCCCGTTATATATGTAGGGTCATTAAGCAGCTGTTAAGTATAGAACTTTGGTAATGTGATTATTTTCTGCGAATATCCATGAGAGACGATTCAGAAAATTATGTGCCTTTTTCTGCCACGTTTATATCTAAGTAAATATTACGTTTGTTAAAGATAAAATGTTGTAGTGATATTCGGAGAAATTATGAACTTAAACGTTTGATTCTGTTCTCAGAATATGTGACATGCAACGACGTTCTAAAGTAAGGTTTAGAAGAACTGAATTTTACGGAGGAGTAGCGTGAGATAAAGCTGGTTATCACAGCAGTACGTAATACACATTGCATTGCGCACTGATACACTGAATTAAATACAGACTTGCGCATATGCGACGTCATGGTCAATGGTTTTGCTATTGTTACTTCCATGTACGATTATTCTTGTAGCACTATGAATAGATCCAACAAAATTCGAGTAAATGGAGCCAGCTTTCACAGAGAAGGTTCTAGTTGATCTCCTGTAGATAGCAAAATATTGATGTTTATATTATTCCACCAGTTAATAGTACGTTTTATATTGCATAGGAATTTTAACAATGAACATTTTATATGTTTATATATGCAGTGTGATTAATGATGTGTGGAATTTATTGTAGGAGATAAATTTGAAGACTAAATTTAAATGCATAAAAGAGGCTGCCTTTAATTCACAATGACCTCTTCTTAAAGCAGCTTTTCGGAAATTCCATGAGGTCTGACTGAACATTTATATTAATGTGTCCACATGAATTAAAAAAATAAGGAAACATTATCATTGAGAATATAATACGTATCCTGCAGTAATGTCCACAACTGAAGACTCATCCTTTATATAGCTGTATGTCTCAAAATATATCTTATGCCAATTTTACTGAACTTCATCCTTCAATTAAAGGTTTCACAGATGCTGGGTTTGCTGGGGAAAGAATTTGGTCATAAATTTCTGGATGTAAAGGAGACTCCATAATCTTAAATAAAGAAGAGCATCACAATATGCGCAGTCGCAAATTATTGGGCGCAAAATGAAGCGGGACGAAATGTGGACACGCGTGCTATCTCTAGGTGGTGTGTCTGGTTAAGTTCAAGTCCGGCCTCTTTCCCCCATGAAAGAGACCCCTTACCCATTGTACAATTGGCTGGTTTGACCCCAGGGAAAGTGTGGACGATTGCTGAAATTGTATCCATTACCGGGATTCGATCCACGGACGGACCAGTCTGTAGACAGTCGCTATTATGACAGAGCTATTCTGACCACGCTCTCCTAGCTCTTACTGTCTATTACAGTAGCTCAGTAATGAAAGAGAACAGTAAATATATCTGGGATTTATTTCTGCTTCTAGAGACATTCGGTCCTGAAGTTATCAGACATCGTCAGAGTTTAGCTCAAGCTGTATGCCTGCAGTTTAGCACAACAAGTATTGTTTGGATGTTTCTTGTTTATGGAATTCTTTACCCTCAGCTACACTGACCGTCGATGTAGGACCGTTCTACTGGTGACTTAAGGACAATACAATGTAGGCACTGAAATTTGTCCTTCACTTCGTACTTCCTGCCTGCAGCCATTTTGTACTATATACGTCATTCTATATTCACTATTTTGTCTTCATTTTCTTACGTGCGCCTTTCATGTACAGTAAATATCATGTATGTATGTAACAGCCATTGATTTCCTCAGGCCTCCATCTTCTCTACAAATCCACAAGTCACATTAGATAGAACTCTACTTTGTACAGACCTCGTATGGTGCAAATCCTATGACAAAACCTCAAATGTCGCACTGTAGAATCCCACTGTCTAAAATTACATAATAATTATCGTTCATCTTTGTATGTAGAACATCAATTACTCTACGAAGAAGCGAATAAAACAATTATATTTTTATCCGACCAATTGCCTATCTGTCGTTTAAAATGTACGTTATTGCTTCTCCGACATATTTCGGCTAAAATATTATGCATCCTTACCGATACCTTAGAGACGTAGTAACAAAGGAACTCGCTTGCGTCTACGATCTACCACCGACAGTACTACCAACTGCCCTCAGGGGTCACAGTTGCTCTGAGTACGGGAACTGGCGCTAACGGGGTCCCGAGCTACCCAGTGTCTAGGGGTGTAACTGCGTCACATTTTCCACGGGGACTTGATTACTGAAACCTGGCCCTTCGTGTTGGGTGTTGACGGGGCTAACGACCTTTCCCTGTAAAACATCACATGTCTCGAAACTGGAATGGAAGCAGAAGAAGACCCGAAGTTGAGCTGTTGTGGTGTAGAAGAGGAGGAAGTGATAGTGATAGGAACAGATCTGATTAATCTGTAACTGTATTTCTGTCCCCTGTTTATTTCGTTTTGTAATATTAATAAATTCTGCATGGATTGACCATCACCCGCGAAAGAATTAGGACAATTTTCATATTGTATGCTGATTACAGTTGAAGTCTTCACAATTCCGGTCGGAATAAGAACCATTGTCTCGGTTCAGGGACACGCAAGTTTGTTATATTTCATGAAAACTTACATCTCCTTTTTTAAGTGGCGATAAGACTGTTTTTGCATAGACCGCAAACCTACTTTGGTGTTAGGACGGATCCTTAAATAGCATACAATTTTATGAGTCTTTTTGTTTGGTGCAAAAAATTACGAACTTACATCTGAAGAATGTTTTAACATCTTGACTGCCATAAGCAGAACGTATCTTTCATTTTGCAGAAAATATTTCTAATATTTGAGAAGTTTTCCTGTCTGGATAATGCAGTGTTTCCTTCGGAACACACCATTTAGGGCTCACTATTTTAGTGATGTTCCAAGGGACCGAGGCCCTGGTTCGGTGTCTAAGGTCCACTGTAGGTTAGTGTCCCTCTCTCATTCCACTTATTCCCTAATCGAAACACATCATAATTTCTCATACTTTCGTACTTAATTCTATGAATTGCAATACACTGCCTTCTGCGTTTCTTTTGTAAAATATCACAAAACCTGACAAATGCGAAGGTGGTTTTAGCATAATTTGAAGCATGATGTGATTACAGCGACAGACGTTATAGATGTGGTTGCAGGTACTAAAACATGGAGATTTGCATCTGTAGTGCCTTGTAGATAACACTTTATTTTATTTCATTTCATTTCATTTTATATATTTCTTGTATGTTGGCAGTATTATAGGGACGGCTGGATGCATCTCCCAGTTGAACAAACAGGAGGTCCAGATCACCTATCATTCACATAGCAACAGCAAATAGTTGAAGCTGCAGAAAACTGTTGCTAGGTGAATGCAGGAAATGCTGACTCTGACTTAGAAGTGTGGTGTGGTTTTGAGAAGCGACGGGAGAGAGTCTTGGTTGAAACTTCGGTAACGACAGACACCTGGGGGAGCAGAGAAGGAACAGATTTTATAAAATGTGGGCTTTGTTGCTCATCATTGTATCAGGTAAGCGTGGTTAGGTTGTTCTGTACCAAATTGAAGCATAGAAATGATTTGGATTGTCTTTGGGTTTTTTTTGAGGTGATCAGACTTTCCTTATGGAAATTCCTTTATAAGAAATTGTAATCTGTGTGAGGGAGAAGTAACCTATGCCGTGCCTTAGATTAGGATTGGTTATTGTGGTTTCTTTAATGTTATATATTTATGTATTATGTTGTAGTGTCGTAGAATATATTATTTAGTGAAATACGTCATAGTAGCGTCCAAAGTGGTGGCAGCGAATACCTTTTCTAGGTAATGGTGTTGGTGGATGGGACGACCGCCGCACGCCATTACACATCTATCAAGATAATGCATTTATCGGCGAAAATGTTAAAATTGTAATTAAATTCTAGCTTTCTGAATGCAGATGGGTGCAATCCCATGCCATATCCAGACACAGAAAATGTTTGTCTCGGTGAGTAATTCTTCAATTTAAATTTTATCACAAATTGCGCGTGGGTTGTAAAAGTGGCTGACCATATTCGCCACGTTAGCGGGATTGGGGTTAATCAGGCCATGGACAGGAAACGTGCTAAACGGCCGGAGAACAAAGAAGAAATATCGCCTCCTCCCAGAAGATTAACAGTGCAGTAAGTAGTGTAATTGTGCAGCATTTGTGAAGATGGAAAATCGCTTTATTGAAGCAAATAACATGAAATGCAATACAGGTATTCTGCGTTGTTTAGACACCCCTGTGTTCCCGAATAAATAAGCGCACAACAGAATTCCTGGTGTAAATTCCTGGATTATTCGGTTCGGCACATGCAGTACGTTTCTCCAATAGCCGATATCAGCCAGACAATTATTAACAACTAATGGTGCACCAGAATCACCCTAAAACAAGCACCTATAATGTAAATTTGAAAGCTATTTTCTCCGATTGTTACGTCTAAAAACTTGAAGTGCAATGTAAACTGAAAAAATTTACTGCAGCATGCAACGTATCGCACGGACACCAGACTGTACCTTTGTCGTGCTTCTTGCTGCAGTAATCAGGTTGTGGCACAACAGTTTAGTTTATAATTTACATCAGGATTGTGGGTTAGTTTGAAGCGGAAGAAAGTCCGGTTCCTACTGCATTTTATGTTAAATGTTATTTTGAAAATGATTAAGTAATGAGACCTTTCTATATATTCCAGAATCTCACAATTTAAACCTACCTGGACCAAAATATCCGCTGATTTGCTTCGAGTCACTTGTATATACACTTATATAGGATCTGAGACGAGTGACTATATTAGCCTTATTATTGTCTGTCCGTCTGTCTGCGCGGTAAAACTCAACTTCGGCTTTTCTTGAAATTATTCTTGAATAATAGGAACAGCAACAGAGCGAACGTACCGGAAGTGTCGCAACATGCAGACATTTTGTAACTTGTTATATTGCAGTTTGGTACAGATTTACAGTTCAGTTTGTTAATGTACTGTTAGACGTACATGGAGTTGACGTCACTTACAATAGAACACGAAAAGTCTGTTTTAATATATTATTATATATACCCACTTACATAACTTTTAGACTGAAATGAATCCGAGAAAAACCATACGTTTAAGCCGTTGTAAGTAAATACTTGAAGCATGCAGTCATTTTGACCTTACAACTTGTTGTAAGTAGTAAGGGAAAATGAATGTTTGCTGAAACTCGCTACCAATTGTAATATTGTTGTGTTCATGGCTGTATGTATATATAGATACATACATACAGCAGCTTTGTGTTATTGACCTAACACAACGGGAATGACACACCTTAGGAAAGAAATAAAATTTAATTATTCAGGAATATCTCTCTTTTCCATTAAACGCATACCGTGTACATTAAGAGTGCAGACATGCCGTAATGTATTTCATGTTGGTGTATCTAATTTTGATAGATGATGGATGTTGATAAAGACTGATGAAAACCTAGCAGAAAACCAATTTGGATTTCGAAAGGATAGAAGCACAATTGAAGCCATTTTGTGTTTGCAAAATTTTGTAGAGAAAAGTTTTACAGTAAACCAAAAGGTATATATTGCCTTTGTATACTTACTGAAAGCTTTTGACAACCTAAAATGGAAAGTAAAGATGAAGATTGTAAAGGTGATGAAAATGGACTAGAGAAATAGGAGAACTAATAGAGAATTATACAAACATCAAGCGACATTTATACAAATAAAAGAAAGTAAAAGATAAGCTGCAATTAGAAGAGCAGTGAGGCAAGGCTGCAACTTATCGCTGTTGTTGTTTAGTGTATGAATAGAACAAGCTATAAATGAATGTAAAGTATATTGCACTGGAATTGTGGTGAATGGAGTGAGAATAGAGATGTTAAGGTTAGGTTAGGTTAGGTTAGGTTAGGTTAGGT
>Ga0123352_10017700_pt1 | contig 11352 bp, 18 predicted proteins | sample TergutLab28metaG_FD_89700 | JGI IMG/M metagenome (GOLD analysis project Ga0123352, IMG submission 89700) | Labiotermes labralis P1 segment gut microbial communities from Petit-Saut dam, French Guiana - Lab288 P1 | ecosystem: Host-associated > Arthropoda: Insects > Digestive system > Gut ... | reverse complement strand
CATATATATATATATATATATATATATATATATATATATATATATGTGTGTGTGTGTGTGTGTGTGTGTGTGTGTGTGTCGTTCGGCGGCTAAGGGATGAACCAACACAACGGAGATGGCGCACCTCAAAACGAAAAGTCACATTCAGTTTTTCTTCAATTGTATTTGCAAAATAAGGTCTCAATTTTTTTTTTCGAATTAGCTGAAAGGAAGGGTAGATGCAAACGGCATTGATTAAGATTTTACTTCTTAATGCACAGAAATTTCATTTCGTCTATCGATCTCAGGGTAGTGGCTTTTTGTTGCGTGAATTTTGAGGCTGGGGATGTGTTGGGGATTTTGATTTTAGCAAACTTAGGGGATATGTTGTTTCGGCCGATTTTTTTTTTTATTAAAATAGATATTAGCACTGCAATTACATAGTTTTCTCTTCAGTTTCTGGTATTGGTGTGTATAGACTGTGATCCTGATTATTTTCTTTATATATGCATTCTTTACATCGTTGATATGATAGGGTTGGTAGTATGTGAACAGGTTTTTGTGCTGGGCCGTGTTGCTTCAGCTCGTTACAGAATCGCGTGACATGCAGCGCGTGCTAGAAAGAAGTTGCCGGGTTTAGCAGGGCGATAGACGATCTTTGTGCGATAGTAACTGTGCATATGTATGGATGCCCACGCTAAAACCGGAGGAGTACAAAGTTCGTTGCTGCCGAGGTTATATGATAGGACAGTGACGTAAAGTACTGAGTGTTCATTTAGTTGTTAAACGCGGAAGTTCTTACGCTACTGTTAGAAATATTTTCTTAAACCAAGTATGGTGTTGAAGAAGACAGGAAATATAAAATGCAATGAGGATCTCGAAAGAGAACGAAGGAAGTGTTCATTCGATTCGTTGGAACTGACCCATCTTCTAGATGGCAGCCCTGAAAAGACCAGGGAAAGAAAAGAACGAGGTAAGTTGCTTAAAATGTTATGTGGATACGGAAAGGAATAGGAGATGGAATGTATTAAAAGTATTACAGAAAGGATGTCTTCGTTGTTTTAACAAAGTGTATAATTGTCCAGATTTTTCCAAAATTTGTGTCTGCAGCAAAAAGAAAAGGAGATAAACTACTGAAATTTTTAAGCAGGAAGTCTGTCGTCATCGCGTGAACAAAATGTGTAGATGCCAAAAAGTTTGCTATGCCTCACGTATCTACTGTTAGCGTAGCCCTGGTACCGGTTGGGCACTCCTACCGAGAATTAGTTTGATGTAAAAACCTACCATAGAGCCCTTTTCAGAATGAAATGTTCAACAGTCCATTCTTTCTTCCCTTCGATATTTTGGGTCACTCCATAATTTGCTTGAAATTGGCGTTTTGGTGTCTTAGGTGCTTGGCCCAGTTTACAGGGGATTAAAGTGAGCCATATAAAATGTTATTTTGTAGGGACTGGAAATCTGGAATTTTACCATGAGGGGAGGGTGACGTTGGAAATGTTCAAATAACACTGAGATGAAGAGAATGTTCGACAAACAATTGAATTGATGGGAATGGAGAAAATATATAATTTTATGATCACTGCTCTTCAGGTGCTGTTGTTAGAAACTAAAGCTTTTATTGCACAGGTATTATGTTACTCTTGCTGTTGCATGGTATTAGAAAATAATGGTTTATTAAATGTAAGGTGAGATAAGCTTGACATATAACAATCTTATTGAAATTAACTGCATACAAAATATTGGTAATAGAACTGGCTGCAGTACATAAGTGTGAGGAAAGGCACTTGTAGAAATTGGCCTGGTCTATCTGAGCATTGTGGTGACTGAGAGCAGCTTTTTATGTGCAAAGCAGAATGTTCAGTTGATGTGACTGTCTGAAACGCTGTTAGGCACAAAGCAGGATGAGCATGGAAAATATGAACAAAATCTACCTGCTTGTAAGCTTCATTGTATTCTGATAAGTGGCCAGCTGCTTCAGGTATGAAGGTATCTGCCTGTCTTTATATGAATGTTAATTTTGGATTGCTTGTTTGGTGGCATACCTGGAACATTTTGGAGTTCATACTTCTAAATGTTGCTGATATGCCTATTTTTTTAAAATAATGGTTAGTGCACTTTGTATGTGACCTCAATGTAGAGCTGACCTCCAGGTTCTCATTCAGAATCCCATCTATGTTATATAAGGAGAATATTTTTTTAATGGAATATCACTGTTTGTAGTAAGTTTACATGTTCATTTCTGTAATTCCCTGGAGAAAAGGATAATTCTGTTATATATTTTTATTAATGTAGCTTATATACTGACATTTTAAATAATGTCTTTGTAAGTATTTGTGTGTGTGTGTGTGTCAAGTTGTTAAGTTGCCCGGTATATGTACATCAAGTTGTAAAGTTGTCCAAAATGTGGTCTGTTAAATATTATGACTGTCCTGTTGCTTCTCGCTTTGTGGACACAGATTTCATTTTTCTGTAAGGTTGCTTGCTTCTGGCTGGTTGTCCAGGGTTCAGTTCTTGGCAGGGACAAAGTTTTGTTCATCCTTCCTGCATTCAGGCTGTGTGTGTAAGGTCTACACTGGACACACTGTGAAGCCTATCCCCACAGTGATAGTGGCTGAAATGCAAAGTGGGCTGGTGAATGCTGTCCTTTGCCAGTATTAAGAACTTGTGAATCATTACCTCCATTTTTCTTACTATGCTTTCTTACTGTGGTGTTTATGCACAGGAACAACTTCACTTGTAACATAGCTGACATTTAAAAGCATGCCACGCACTCTAGCAGAGTCCTTCAAATTGCAGCCTCTTTGCAAGATCTGAGGTACCTTGCTGAGTACAGTGACTGGGCTGTGGACTGGACAGCCAGGGTTGCTTTTGGCAGGGGGAGAGATTTTTCTTTTTGCCATCACATCCAAACCTGCCTGGGAGCTCACTTGGCCTCCCATTACATATATACTGGGGACTCTTTCCTCAGGAATAGAGTGGCTGCGGTCTGAAGTCTTAACGATTGACTGCAGCCTTTTGGTGAGATTAAGAATAACTAGAGCTATACCTCCACTCTATGGCATTGATGCATAATTAAGCGTAGGGACTAATAGTGTTATCGTTTTTTAGAATATCTGTTGCCTTAGGTTTCTCCATTACTCGCTTTGTTACAAAAAATGGGAAGAACCTGAGAGGTTGAGCTGAGACAACAATAAAAAAAAGTTACATCAGTCAAAAGTGAAACAAGTTTGGGAAGACTCCTGAAACGAAGGAAGGAATGTGGTTCTGTGATACTGGAAAGGATTGTTGTTGTTGTTGTTAATTCCCCTTAATACACTAGGGGCAAATTGTCCTTATTACATAAATTGTTAGTGACTGTTCCATTTTGGAATGTCTGTACTGGAACGGGAGTATTGGTAACTTTATTTAATGTTTGTATTCCATTGCAGAACATTACTTTTTATCGGACCCGGAACTTAGGGACACGATACCTCAAGATTATTTAAGTCACAAGGAGAAGTATGAACAGGCTGTTAGAAAAGCATGTACATTGTTCAGAAAAGTTACACAGTTGCGAGACAAAGGAGGTGATTTGGAAATATTCAGGTAAGGAAATTCTAGTGACCACTGCTTGTAATGTAATTGTAATACCATATGCAACATAGACTGCTGTAGCAATTACACTCTGTGTGTCACTGTTGTCCTTAGGCAGAAAAAGCATTGGTTTGTATATGATTTTGCTCTAACACTGATGTAGATTTTCACTGATGACAGTAGTTTACCATGTAACGAAACATCAGAACCAACTGTGATGAGTTCATCAATAAAAAAACATTAAGAGCGAGTGATGCTACAGTCTCACATGGTCAAGTGCAATACCTAAAGTGTTCACCAGGAAGTAGCACACAATATTGCACAGTAACTTGTGCCTTGTTCCCTGCATCACTTGAAGTCAAATCACTCAAAGCTGCAGCAGAGTGCTGGGAAAGCCACCCAAACAAACCTACAGAAAGTTGTGTAATCCAGTAGCAAGAATGATTAAAAGACACAAGGGCTATTTCATTACCATAACAACAATTCTGGTTTGAAGTATGTGGTTGATTATGGTGTTTTATGTGGGTGGAACTGTGCAGGCATATGGACGATTGTCATTTTTTTTATAAGGTATTGTATAGGCATGTGGATGACTGGTTGTTTGTGAGGCAGCACAATATAGGCATGTGGATGATTGTGGTCTTCTGTGTGGTGGCATGTTATAGGCATGTGGATGATTGCGGTTGTTTATGAGGCAGCACTGGGTAGTCATGTGGATGATTTATTTCTAGCATACCGTGTGACTGAAATTTCAATAATGTTATATACAAGGTGCTACCCAAAAAGTCGGGGAATTTGACCATAAAAAGAAAATTGACTGTAACTCCTAGTTTCCACCGTCCCCTTCAAAGTAGTATCCTTGGGCATGTATACAGCAATCTCAGCATGTTTCCCATGATTTCATGCATCCCTAGAAGTTCTCAAATATGAGTGTGACAGTAACCTCTTGCAGTTCTGCGTGGGTCTCCTCAGTCATGTCAAAATGATGCCCTTTCAGCCATAATTTCATTTTGGGGAATAGGGAAAAGTCATGGGGGGCGAGATCAGGCAAATGGGGGGGAGTGGCGAATCACTGCAATGTTTTTGGAAGTCGTGAATTGCCGAACAATGAGTGATGTGTGAGCGAACGCATTGTCATGGTGGAGAAATCAATTGTTTTTCTTCCACTTGTCTGGATATTTGCACTGAATGCCCACCCTCAGCTGCTTCAAAACCTCACAGTAAAACTTGCCATTGACGCTTTGACCAGGGGATACGAATTCCTTGTGGACAATGCCTTGGGTGTTGGAAAAAACTATCAACATGGACTTGACATTGCTGCGAACTTGACGCACTTTTTTCGGCTGCGGTGAATTTGGTGACTTCCACTGCAACGAGTGCTGCTTAGTCTCAGGGTCATAACTTTACACCCATGTTTTATCACTGATTATGATATTGGAGATGAAGTTGGGGTCATCTCTGGCGTGTTGTAATGCATCTCATGTTCAAATTGCCAGCCAAAATGCATTAAATGGTCCCGTATGACAGTCCTACTATCTCACAAACATTGTGGATAGTTTGCCTACAATGTGCAAGGATAGCCTTGCAAACGTTTGTTTTGTTTTCCGGCGTTGTGCTTGTCGACGGTCATCCAGAACACTCATCACCATCGACAGAAGTTCCGTCCTGGAAACATTTGTACTATAAAAAAGTTTTGCTTTGGCTCATGACATTATCTCCGAAGGCTTCCTGTAGCATTCTGTGTGTTTCTGCAGCAGTTTTTTTAAGATTGAAACAAAATTTGATGCAGATTCTTTGCTCCTTAAAATCTGTCGTATCAGTTGTAAAAAAAGAAATTGCTGGGTCACTAAAACATAACCTCACAAAAATGCACTGAACTTAATGTCTTCTCAGCTTGACACCTGCTGGCACACTGATTCACAAAGCATACTGCTAGCCATATCTACCGGTGGAAGGGCATATGACAACCGGTTCAGGCCCACTGTTTAAATTCCGTGAATTTTTGGGTAGCACCTTGTGTGTAACTAGCAGTCTCACACACACTTTTAATTAATTTTATATCTGAGACATGTTTGGCACTTAACGCAGTATCATCATCATTATCACTGTGTTGATACATTGGTTCATTTGGGGTTATACTTGGATCTGTTATTTTGATCTGTAAAGTCTGAATTTTAAATGATAAAAATTTAAAAAAGACACTTTACCGTGCACTTTAAAATTTTCACTCAGTCCAGTCCACTGTATAAACATTGATTTACCAGTTTTGAGTTGATTAATGAGTGTGTCTGTAGTTTATGTCTATCATTTAATCTTTATTAATTTGTTATTGGCATTTTTTATTACTCACTCTTTTGTGTACATCCAGTATCATCAGTTACCTGTGAAGTTCACAGCTGTGGTGGTTATAGTGACCAATTATCCATTATGTTATAGTTGTTACACCTTATTGCTTTTGCCTTATTGTTTGTATGCTCATCCTGGTGGCTGTAGATACTTGTATATGCCTGATGTATCTTGTGGACTAGCCAGGACAAAGTGGTGACTGATAGAGGAGTTAACACCTCTTAAAAAAAACCTTGGTCCAGCTGGCTCGGCTGGTAGTACTATGCAAGGGCCCCTTGCCAGGGTACGGTGAAGTCCTTAATGGCAGTGTCGGTGGACGAGGAGACCATCAGTATGGCGACAGTGGAAGAGGCAACCCTCCTTCTTGGGGTTAATAAAGAAGGAACCAATGCCTTGTGGTGAACAGGGATCTTCAAAGGCTAGGGGAGACAACCCCGACAGATAACAGCCTGCTTGAAGGCTTTAGGTGGTAGCCCCACCATGAAGCTCGGGTGCTGTGGGCTAATAACTGGCACACCTTAAATTCAACTATGAAAGAAACGTCAACAAGAAGAAACCAGACTGATCCTAAATCGACAAACTTTGGCATGAAAAGGATAACAAAAATTGGAGTATGGAATGTGAGAACCTTGCAGGAAAGTGGAAGATTACGACAGGCAGTAGCCTGTAAGAAGAGTTATGGCCTGAATATCCTAGTAATGAGCGAAGTGAGGTGGAGTGGGTTTGGTGAGATGTCGACTCAAGATGGGGCTACATTTTTGTATTCTGGAAGACCTGAGGGTGAAAATGCGAGTTGTGAAGGCGTGGGTATATTGTTGGACAAGGAGGCAAAGAAAGGTTTGATTGAGTAGCAACCAGTTTCAGGAAGGATAATTGTGGCACACTTCAAGACCAATATTAGGAATATTGTGATGATACAATGTTACGCACCTACTGAATTTGCAGAGGACATCGAAAAGCAGGAGTTCTATGTGCAGCTCAGCAATACAATTAAGAGACAGAAGAAGAAGGACATTATCATAGTGGGAGGAGATTTAAATGAAAAGGTGGGCCAGGAAAATGAAGGCCTTGAGCAGGTTATGGGCAGACATGGTCTAGGAGAAAGGAATGTAAATGGACAGCTCTTAGTGGACTTCTGTACTAGTCATGATTTGGTCATTAATGGACCAATATTTCCACACAAGAATTGTCATAAACTGACATGGGTATCACCAGATCATAAGACCGAAAATCAGATAGACTATGTGGCCATTGGACAGAAGTGGAGGTGATCACTACAAGATGTGAGAAATAAGAGAGGTGCAGATATTGGGAGCAACCATCATCTTGTTGTGGCTAAATTTAAAATGAAGATTCAGGCATGTAAAAGAAGAGCAGAACAGCTAAGAAACTGTGTTATGTACAGGTGTTATGTGTTATATACAGGTGTTACATGTATTAATTACCGGTGTTAATTAACTGTTATCCACAGGTGTTATACATTATATTCAGGTGCTATTATGTACCTTGGGGTTATGTGAGGTAATGGCGTATAAAAGAGAAGGTGTTTACGTGTATACTTATAGGACATATTATGTACACAGCAATAGTCATATATGTATGACAGTAATTGTAGTATGTAAGTAATTTTGACACTTTAATTTTATGAATGTTATAACACTGTGCTTTCGTAATATTTCCAAAGACTTAAAACCCAAACCAGACGATAACTGCTAGACAGGAAGGGGTCAGACCCATATATCAACTTTATTGTTATGGCAGCTGAACTCCGACCCGGAGCAGTAGTCTAACCCCCTGACCCGAAGGGGAGATACTGTATTTCTGTTCCCTCAGATTTTCTTCTTAATTTGGAGCTGAGTAAATCACACTTCCCTAAACACATTTCTTTTAGTTGGAATATTATTTTTAATTAGAAATCTTGTAAATCCTTTAAGCCATGTCAGTGTTTGGGCCTGACTGTGTAATAATTATTGTTCCCAAGCCTGACATGGCATGCACTCTTAATCTGGACGTTCAACCGACTAGATCTGTCTGTACTCCAGGGAGTCAATAAATTCTTTTGTTTTGTCTCGATTGTACTATCTACTACCCCAAGAACCACACCCACTGCTTCTGCTCGGCAATATTCCTCAGTACCTGTCCAGGTGAAAACACATAAATTGTTAGTTACCAACCTGCAGATACAACAAATGGTATGATGTGGGTAAATTGAAGGATGATACAAATTTTTGGGAATCCTTTAAGATAGGACTGAAGAATAGATTCCAAGTACTGACTGACACGGAGAATGTGGAGAATGAGACTATTGAGAAAAAATGGAGGAAGATTCGAATTGCCTTTACAGGGGCAAGTAACAATGTCCTGGGTTTTAAGGAAAACATTAAAAAGACTGGATGACTCAACAGACTTGGTAAAAGATTAGAGAAAGAAAGAATGTTAAAGAGGCTATGAATGCGTGTAAGACACGAGCAAGAATGATAGAACTTCAAAATAAGTATGCAGAAAAGAACTGGGAACTGAAGAAAAGCGTAAGAAGGGATCAAAGGAATTGGATAGATAATCTGTCTTACCAGGCAGAAGAAGCAGCCAACCAGGGAAACTTTAAAGAATTATTTGCCATTACAAGAGTTTTGTCAAGGAAGCAGATACAGAGAAACTGACCAATTAGAAATAAAGATGGCACCCTCCTGACAAACATTGAAGAACAACTGAAATGTTGGCAGGAACACTTCTCAAAAATCTTGAATCATCCCTTGAATGCACAAGTTGATGAAGAAGAGACGGAAGAGGGGAAGTATGAGGCAAATACAAGAATTACACTAAAGCTCCAACAGTGATAGAAATCAAGAAGGCACTGAAAGAATTACATAATGGAAAAGCAGCAGGAGCCGATAGTATTATACCAGAAATTATGAAGGTTGACTTGGACATCACAGCCAATATGTTGCACCCCCTATTTGAGAGGATATGGATGGAGGGAGAGATGCCAAATGACTGGGGATGTGGCCTATTAGTAAAAATACCAAAGAAGGGTGATACAGCAAACTGCGACATCTGGCTGGGTATTACACTTCTCTCTGTACCAAGCAAAGTATTTACTAGGGTACTGCTCAACAGGATCAAGGAACATGTTAACTTAAGGCTCTGAAAGGAACAAGCAGGTTTTCGCTGAAATCGTTCCTGTATTGATCAAATCAACACCTTATGGATAATTATAGAACAGTGTATAGAATGGTCATCTTGACTGTACACAGTATTTATTGACTATGAGAAAGCATTTGACTTGATCAACAGGGAGGTCATGTTGAAAGAAGGGAAACCTTATGGAGTGCCAACACAAATCCTCATTAAAGAAACCTGTCTGGGTTATGCATGTCGAGTTGTGCATGAGGGCCAAGTATCTGACCCAATTTCTGTGCCGACCAGAGTGCGGCAAGGATGCATCCTGTCACCCACTATGTTCTTGATAGTGATGATGCGGTAATACGAAATGTGAACCGAGACAGGCGGCAAGGTATTCATTGGGGTCTGGTCAACAGGTTAGAAGATCTGGATTTTGCCGATGATTTGTCTGCTGTCTGAATCAGATGGCGGTATGCAAACAAAGCTCGAAGACTTGACAAACAAGGCAAAAAAGGTAGGACTCATAAGAAATGTAAATAAGGTGGAGGCTTTAAGGATAAAACACAAGCAAAACAGATCAATTGACTCTTAGGGACAAAAGTATTGAAGATGTGGATAGTTTTACATACCTGGGCAATGTGTTCATCAAAGATGGGAGGAGCTGTGCAGGATGTCTTGCAACGAATTCGGAAAGAAATGTTGCTTTCGTACAACTCTGTCCAGCATGGAAGAATAGCAGAATATCTGTTAGGACTAATCTCCGCATCTTCCACAGTAATGTTAAGTCGGTGTTGCTATACGGATCTGAGGCATGGAAAGAAATTAAAACTATCACCTCAAAGCTGCAGACCCTCGTTAACCACTGCTTGGCCAGAAGTGATTTCAAACGAAGAATTTTAGAGGACAGAAGAAATCGAGATGCCCATGCAGATCAGGAGACAGAAGTGGAAATGGTTAGGACATACACTGAGGAAAAGAAATGAAGCCATCAAAAGAGAGGCCTTGGTTTGGAACCTGCAGGGGAAAAGGAGGAGAGGGAGACCTAGACATACGTGGCAAGGAACTGTCCACAATGAGGCATTAGAGAAAGGGAAGAGCTGGAATGAAGTTAGGATAATGGCCGGAAATAGGACCAGATGGCGGTGTTTTGTTGACACTTGATGTCCCCTAAGGGATGACAGGAATTGATGGTTCCAAGGTACAAATTGTACTCTTATCATTCTGACTTGACTTGCATTGTTGGGGTTCCCAGAAGTCCTGCTGTCCATAAATCACAAGTTGCATATTGTAATATTTTGTTTGTTTTGTATTTGATTATCAGTTTTTTTTTACATTTGTAACTTTTGTATATGCCTAGAATTTGACCATTGTTTGAACTAGCATGATTCTCATTAGTGCTTCTATTAGGACATATTCATGTACTTTTCCCAAAATATGTTACTTGAGTTAAGATTTAGCCCTGTTTTTTTATACCGTATGTTCTCTGAGTGTGTTACAATTTACTGTCAATTTGTCCAACATATCTTCTTTTATGACTTTTTGCATTGCATCATATATACTCAATTGTTTTGGAATTTATCTTGTGGGGTTTTTGTGGGTTTTAAATTTAGCATTGCAATGTTGTTGATTTTTTTTGGGGGGGGGGGAATTATTCGTACATCATGGTTAAAATATGTAGAACTGTTGATGCCAGCAGTCTGGGACCCCATGATATGTGTTCAGCATTGAACTGTGTTTTGTTCTTTTTTGTCCCTTATTTTTGTTGCAAATAGTGGTAGAAATGAGCGTTGGTGATTTTTAATGTCAAGAGATGAGCAGAACTGTAAGGTGTTATGATGTGACAAGGAATATATTTTGTTCTAACCTGACATAACTGTGTATTGTCGGCATGAAAAGTTTATAAAGGTCACTGTGGTAAGGTGATGTAATAGGTAACCATTTTGGTGCACTGTATTTCAGACAGACATTGAGTGGCATGTTGGGCAGTGCCATTCTCAAGGATGGCAACCCATTTACTCTTCACTATGTTATGTTTGTCCCAACAATTCTTGGACAGGGAACAGTGGAGCAGCAAGCTGAGTGGCTGGGGAAAGCTTGGAACTGTGACATCATTGGAACATATGCTCAAGTAAAGAATTTTGATAAATGTTGATGCTGTTATGTTATGCTAGAGTGAGTGGGTAGGATATTTGCATTGTGTCAGGGAAATCCCATTTTCAGATTTTGGTCCTGAGACCAGTCATCTTTAGTTCCTGCCCCCCCCCCCCCCCCCCCCCTCCCCCTATCCCTCTCCTCCTTCCCATTTAGCCCACCCTTCACCACGCCGACCCT
>Ga0123352_10017698_pt1 | contig 11353 bp, 6 predicted proteins | sample TergutLab28metaG_FD_89700 | JGI IMG/M metagenome (GOLD analysis project Ga0123352, IMG submission 89700) | Labiotermes labralis P1 segment gut microbial communities from Petit-Saut dam, French Guiana - Lab288 P1 | ecosystem: Host-associated > Arthropoda: Insects > Digestive system > Gut ... | reverse complement strand
TCAGTGGCTCAGCTTAAAAAAATAAAAAAATAAATAAATATAGTTATATATATATATATATATATATATATAAAGGTAAAGGCAAAGTGATCCCATTACAGGCCCGGTGTGGCCCAGAGGGTGGGTAGAGGTATAGCTCTACTATTCCATGACCGCGGCACTAGAAGGGGGTGAGTGGTCAGCAGCACGCCCCAGCTGCACTTTACCCCTGGGAAAAACCCGGTACCCATTTTACAGGAGGCTGGGTGGGCCCCAGGGCCGGTCTGGACGGGTGGAAAATCTCGTCCCCACCGGGATTCGATCCCGGACCGTGCAGCCCGTAGACAGTCGCTATACAGACTGAGCTAAATTATATAAATATATATATAACATAGAGAGCGGGTATCGTGTTAAGAATAATTGTACATTTAAACATATAAAGTTATGTAACACCACGCGCAATCATTCGTGTTAGATTCGTAGCAGATCTCCCCTACCCTCTATGTCGTCCTTGTTAATTCTTAAAACTCTCTATAATTTCGTCACTCAGTTCACAGCCTGCCAAGCTGAAATTTGCTGTTATAAAAAGCTTATACGTTGAAGGTTAAGTGACTAAAAAGTGGATCCTGCCGAAACTTGAAGAAAGTCCATGGAAAATTTTCGGTCTTATTTGTCGAATGAGAGATTTAGCTAATAATTTAGGAACATAACATGAGAGAGAATGAGTATTAATCGACGTCACTGTGCCGGTATTAAAACTAAACGGTATTAATAAATGTTATGCTCTAAATAAAATATGAAGGGCGCACAAACTTGAAATGGCAGCGAGAGGGAGTACAACCTCATCCAAAGTAAACTATCTTGCCAAAACTCGAATGAGGATCAGGGTTGTCTGTAGTCCATGTTGTTGCAGCTATAATATGTTGCTGGCATCCATTGTCAGTAATTCGACTTCCTCTAATGTGGACTGGTATAGGAAGGACGTATGTCACTATATTCATTTAACATAGAAAATGCTCAAATGATGTAACACTTCAGATGCATTCCCTATGTTATATTCCCTACTATTCCTATTGCCTTCATTGTTTGTATTACATTACAAGGAGTCAAAACGCAAACAACTCTCTTTCTTTCTTTTGATATTATATATGTCCGTGTAACATGTATGCAGTACATATATTTATTACCAACTAACTGCACTAGTTATGCATATACAAGAATTTTACTCCGACATGTTTCGGCCATTGAGAATAACCATCCTTAGGAGTATTATTTCAAACAAGAAATATAAAATATTAGAACATAGTGTGGTCATTGGTTAATGGTAAGTTGTGCATATAAACCGGGGGACCGCGGTGGCACAGTGGTTAAGGTGCTGTGTTACAAATCGGAAGGTCGCTGGCTCAATCCCAGCTGGTGTCATTGGAAATTTTCATTGACATAAAATCCGTCCAATCGCACTATGGCCCTGGGGTCGACTCAGCCTCTAACAGAAATGAGTACCAGGAATATTTCCTGGGGGTAAAGGCGGCCGGTGCGTAAGGCTGACAACCTTACCACCATCCTGCGCCGTTGTCATGAAATCTGGGAACCTTAACTTCCTGGAACCCTCTGGGCCACTCCAGGCCTGTAATGGGACTGCTTTACCTTACATACAAAGCAATTTAATTACAATATCAATAAGTGAAGTTAAAGTTCACCCTAGTACAGGCCCAGAAGGGGAGTACAGGTATAGGTCTACCCATTCTTTAACGCCGGCCCTAGATGGGGTGGGTGGTCAACACTAGCCCCGACCGCTTTACCCCCGGCAAAGATCCGGTACCCCTTGTAGTACCCATAGGCCTTTGTAGTATTGATTAATAAAAGACTAAAGTTAGTAGATAAGATTTATATCATTTCATATACAGTTTGCGGCTAAACATGTAGGAGTAATAAAATGTTCTTCACGTCTACTAGAATGATACAGAAGAAAAGTGACGTTAAATTCAAATTTTAAAAGGCTATCGGACCGTAAATTCTTAATGTGAGGGCTTAAATGGAATATAACGAAGGATGAAGATAGATACGTAACCTGCGAGTCACAATTGTGTCCCTGAGCATAGCTATTCTCAATAGTCGAAACACTTTGGACTAACAGTCTTGTATGTTCACTATATCAACCAACAAACGCAGTCAATAAAATACAATAAAACACAAACTGATATAGTGAACGTTAGAATATGCACGGCATTTGTAACAAAAAAGCCCAGTATATATTAACTCGTGAAATTAGTTGGTAGTAAATTTACCCCCCCCCCAGTGGGATGATCTGTGTAGATTCTTGACTGCCTTTCCGAGCTCTCAGGTTGTACCTTGCTTCTTGCAGTTATCTCGCCAAGACAGAGATATCTCAGTTCCTGCACTTCTCTCGCAAACGGAGAGACACGTTACCTTATTTATCTTGCAAATTGGAAGATTTTAAGTTCATACCTCACACCTCACACAGAAAAGAGTCTGTCTCCATTTTAAGACCATCAGGTATATGCACAACAGTAGTGATGTAAAGTGTTTGTTACTTTTCTCGTATTTCAACAACAGACGCAACGTACGTACAAAAGTAACATAGAGGCCTGTTCGTACAATTTTTGCCGTGGAAAAGCAATAAGGATTACATATTCTGTGGTGTGTTTGTAGCCTTATGTATTCAACATTCAAAGTGCATGCGTCTTGTTATATTGTCATCTGTGGCATGTCCGGCTCTACAATATTTTTTTCAACTTATCTCATAAACGGCCGATTTTTGTGAAACGTTATTGAACAAAAAATGTGTGTTTGATCTTCTCTACAAATCTTGTCTGAAACATTTCTCATTCTAAGCAAAACAGAGCGAGATATGATCAAAAACGTATATTGATCTTCACGTAAAGTACCCGTTATTAATGTCAAATTTTAAAGATGCTTGAATTTTATTGGCAAATTTTAAAAAAATGATCAATTATAAAATTTCATGATAATTCGTCTACAAGGAGACGAGTTGTTCTATTAGGACGGACGGACGGACGGACGGACAGATGGTCAGACATAAATGACGAAGCTAATGGCCGCTTTTCGAAATTTTGCGAAAGCGCCTAAAAAATGGGAACGTACTGACAAATTTTAGTAAAAGTCCCAAAAACTTAATTTCACGAAAATTCACCCAATAATAATCGCGTTCTTCCACACGGCTATAGGGAAGGATATTAGAACATTTGCTTAGCAAAGGCGCCTAAAATTTGCATGATAATAGTAATTATGGGTGTGACTGTCGGAAGGGAGGGGGGGGGGTGACGATTAAACTCCACCGACTAGCGACATCTGCCGCTGCTGTAATATCCATTCTAAGCACAACCTTCGTTGGCTGATGGAATAGGTTAACTTTTGCTACAAAAAGCTGTGATGCATAAGTCTCAACACGTCAGACCACGAACAAAACGCGGCTTCCCACGTTGCAGTAAAATGTAGGCTGTAAAACCGGATGGCACTGGACCAAATTTAAATTCATCCGCTGAATGGCCAGCGCTCCGAATTTCACAAACAGATTTATTAACCTGCTTCATTTAACCCTATTTATATTCATCTCAGTTTGTAGCCTACAAGCATCCATCATCGCGTGGATCTAAGGTTATCGAGGTCACACTGTTTCGACACAACAGGGCTAAAATTTCAGTACGGCATAAATTTGGATGCATTTCTTGTAAAACATGTATACTGAAATATTACAGTATGAAACACAGTACATATTTGCTGCGAAAAGTTACAAGGATGGCACACGAAGAATGGATAAAGTGTCGTGAAATTAAGGTCAGAGGTCACAGTAATGCACTTAAAGTGGGTCTAGACTCAGTGAGACCTGAAATTCCGATAAAGACTCTTTAATACTTCCAGAAATCGAGGATAATTCTCATTGTACTAAGAAAAGGCAAGTCTTTAGATCACGGCAGTTTTTCTTCAACTGCCAACGTTTCACATTTCAGTCTGTAAAAGTAACCCGGGGTGATCAGTTTAAACACTTTACTTAAAGTTGAGCATGGCGAGTAGATCTGTTACGGTAGAATTTACGGCATAAAGTTCAGTGTCTATGGTGCAGCTACAAAGAATAAGGACAATTATGTCGAAAAGCGTTGTAGACTACACTACACTAAAGGCCATTTGCAGTTTGAAAAGGGAAATGTTGCATGGAAAAACAGAGACATTACGTCTTGAGACAGCGTGGGTCTCAAAGAGACAATTTTTATCTTACAGATCAAATATAGCGGATGTGTAGCCTACTTGCAAAAGACTGGTGTTACCAGTCACATCCAAAGAAAAATACAGTCAATCCCCTAATAAATTTGGCTCAAAAATTCCCTGAGAAGGTATGTTAGTGTACTTGAGAAAGGTAACTTCAGTAGAAATTTTGGCCTAAGACCTGGGAAAGGTATAATAACTTTAAGTAAAATGAAGTTATAATTTAGGGGAGTTGAATTGGGTCTTCAATGCAGAGATAAGAATTATTTTTTTTTATAATGCGATGGCTGAAAGAATGCATTCAATTATAACGTGAAATTTTGAAAACAAATAAGAATTTGTTCCATGAATACCAAAAGCCACATATACTTCATTCGAGTAAGCCAACAATAAGACATTCCATGCGAATGCTCACTTCTCTCAGATCCATCACTGGGTCCAATATCTGCTGGCCGGCACGGCAATTCTCCTACTGCCATTACGTCAGTTCAGCAATCCGTCATCGACCGCAGTCAGGTCTACACGACGACTGCTTACAAAAAAAAAAGTCTCGCCTCATGATATAAAGTTGAGTAGTCTAAATCATCCAGCCTGAATGTACAAGACTTCAGTATGCGTATTTTCCAAATACAATATTTGCGATTTCGTGCAGGCTTTGCCGCAAAGCAGCTCTATTTAAATGATTTTTAAAATTTACTTTATTATACATCATACTGAAGATTATTTCGAATAAGATGTGTAGAAGTTAACGATATATAGGCCTATACTTTGTGAAATAATTATTATACCGTATGACATTTGTGGGACAACTATGAAGTTAGATGAATTCTTCCTTTAAGCATGTCTTATAAGTAATCGAAAGGAACAAAATTTAAATATATATAAATTTCTTGCAGTCAGTCAAAATAACGGATGTTCTGAATTTATATTCAGAAATACTAAAAGGGCTAAATGTTTCGGCTAAACCAATTAGTCATCATCAGGCCTAATAACAAGAATATATTTGGTATGTGATCTCAAACTTCACAATTTTCTTTTTTTTATGGCGCAACAGCCCCTACTCGGTCAGGGATTCCTCCTTGTCTAGGCTTCACGATCACACTCAGACACACCATATTGTTCTAAGATTTGGTTCAGTCAAAACACAACTAATTTATTGTCAATCGTATATGTGGCGATATGTATCGACTCATAAGGTCATCTTCAGGTCAATTCGTGAACCATACTTAAGGTACACTGAGTAAAAGTGCACATTTTTGAGATCCCAAAACGTTTACAACTGTGACAGAACGTGGATGCAAATGAAATTTATGTACATGTACAAATGGGTGAGTTTTAATGCAAATATTACTGTAGTAATACCAACTCCATTTGCATCCAGGTTCTCTCACAACTGTAAACATTTTAGGATCCCCAAAATATGCACTTTTCCTCAATGTACCTTAAGTATGGTTCACGAATTGGCCTGATGATGACTCTACGAGTCGAAACATGTCGTCATGTATATGATTGCCAATAAATTAGTTGTGTTTTGACTGAACCAAATCTTAGAATGTTTAGTGAAAACACATCACGCTGGCTCCAATTAAAACACCATATTGGGTTGTACTCCTGTGGACGAGTGACCAGCGCGATGCAGGAAGCTCTGTCTGACAACACAAAAAAACTCACAAGAGACAGACGTCCATGCCCCGGCGGGATTCGAAGCCACAATCCCAACAAGCGAGCTGCCGCAAACCCACGCCTTAGAAAGCGAAGATACTGGGATCGGACCATTCACAGGGTAAAAATAAGTGTAATGTGGAAAGTGTAGTATACAGCCACTAAGAAACTTGTATCTGATTGCCTACACCAGATTATTTCAACTCAACGTTGTTTTTAAAGAATTAAACATGTAAAATCTTCCTACATTTCACCTTCAGCATTATAGCCTATGTATTTCTATTTTGTGAAGGCTGAGGCCCCATAATAAAAATTCAGTTGTAAATTTTACCTATTTCTTTAATATGGTTTGATGGTGGATAATTAGTTTGGCCGAATTTTGGAGCCTCCCTATCCTTCCTGAATACATATGTCGTGTTCACTGAATACAACAAAGTAATCTATATTGACAGCAAAACTTGCATGAGCCAACTTAAAGTGTAAATAATACCATTTGTTACCCTTATTTATGCTTAACACATGAAAGTTCATCGTAATGTAGCACAGAAGGTCCAGTAATCCCGAATTTATCAATGACAACTATTGAACAATTTTAAATTTAACATTTTATTGCAATAAATTTACATATATCCCAGATTAATGCAGCCACAATTTACGTATCAGTATGTATCTGTGTAAAACTATTCAAGCAAAACTCCGCTAGTGAAGTTAAGGCAAATTCACTTCCTTTCTGAAACCAAGTTACAAGGACTGATACAATGCTGTAGTGTTTCAGAAACAATTGTTTGCCTCTGACAGACTGACTGAAATCTCAGTATGAAAATGGCAAGGCGTAAACTGGTATTCATTCCACGCTGACCTTGTTAGTTCCTTAAGTAATGGTATGTTTAGAACTATAAAGTTCACACACCAACAAATACACTCTTTATTAAGCTTGACGAAGTTTTAAAATTTACATTAAAAATCACTTTGACTTGTTCCTACATGTTTCGGTCTACGACCATCATCAGGGAGCCTTCACTAGAGGCTAACTAAAGTTATATTTAGGTTAAAATTCGGTAAAAAAAAATTACGTCGTTAGATGTTATGCGGTGGTATGGCAGCATGCTGCCATACCACCGCATTAACACACGCAAGGAAATTCTAGCCTGCTCCCTTTTGCCAGTCTCGTGTGTTTAATAGCACAGTTGCCATTCTGGCCACAGTTAGTTCACAAGGCGGATATTAACACGATCTTGGGACACATAATCGCTGTAAGTAATTTTCAGTTACATTTATGAAGGACTGGCGTTCCAGTTTTAATGAATTCTACTCGCCTGGTGTCACGCAGTTTCCACGATCGCGCCAGCAACGCAATTAGCGAGTTCGGCTTGGTACCGATTGCGAAAGCCAGGAACTAACCAGTCGGTTTCACTTAAACCGGAGGCGCCAAAACGGTAATTTCATAAATTAAATAGATAACTAGAGTATGTGATTTAATCTTAACTGACGCAGTCAGTTGGGCCTAATTATCACGCCTTGAAAAGACAAAATTGAAAATTACGTTATTTCACGCAAAATAATGACGCTGTTCTTTCCGAATACAGTACAAACTACAGCAGGACATATAGATTACTTTTGTTTGGCAAGAAGGTGGGGATTTGGAAGGATGTTAAAATGGCTATATTCTAGGCAATATTCCAACATTTATATCGAGGGAATGAAGGAAACCAGAACAATTTGAGTCAGTATATTTCAATAGACTACGTACTTACTTACTTAAAGGAGCAAGGGCCTTCTTGAGAAGCTCAAAGTTTATCAAGTAGTCAAGAAATTCCCCACATTTTACGGAACCCGAAGGATCATTACCGCTTTTACAAAAGCCCTCCACCTGTCCCTATCCTGAGCCAGATAAATCCAGTTCATGCCCCCATCCCATTTCCAGAAGATCCATTTTAATTTTATCTTCCCATCTATACCTGAGCCTTGAAGTGGTCTCCATCTTTCAGGTATCCCCACCAAAAGCCTGTAGGCACCTCTCCAGTCTTCCATACGTGCTACATGCCCCGCCTATCTCTTTCTTCTCGATTTGATCACCCGAATAATATTTGGTGAAGAGTACATTTCATTGAGCTCCTCCTTATGTAGTTTTCTCCACTCTCCTGTTACCTCGTCGCTTTTAGGTCGAAACATTCCCCTCAGCACCCTATTTTCAAACACTCTCAGCCTATGTTCCTTTCTCAGTGTGAGCGACCAAGGTTCACACTCATACAGAAAACATGCAAAATTATAGTTCTGTATATCTTAATCTTTATATTTTTGGATAACAAACTGGAAGAGATAGATTCTGCACCGAAGGTTGGCAAGCCTTCCCTGATTTCAACTTGCCGTTAATTTCTTCTTGGACAGAATTTTGGTTCGTTATGGTTATTCCCAAACATCTGAACTGTTCCACACTTTCAAAGGATTTGTCATCAATCCCTACATATGAAACACAAGCTACAGGGGAAAATGCATTTTTCGATAAGGTGGTTCGCTTGTAATCCACGCCTTACGGTACCCAAGTTTCCAATACCGGTTCCAGGTGGGCCAAATCCTCAAGCAAATTGATCTATCCCACATTATTACACATTTCTTAAAGGTCCGTTCTAATACTATCTAAATGTCAACATTTGGGAATTCAAAACGACTTCTTAAACTCAGGTTTTAGACATTAAATATTTATGAATGTTATGTTCGTGTTATTGTCTCGGTCCGGTAATATTAGGTGAAGAGAAAGCCATTAAGAATCCTCTCTTCGTGCATTTTCTTCAGCATCACACTATTTCCTGTCTGTTAGGTCAAAATATTCTTCGTCGGCAAACACCTCAATTTTCGCTCTTCCTTCAGTGGCCGAGAAAGTTTCACGCCAGTACAAAACAAGAGATAGCATTAGGGTTTTACGTAATACAAATGGCATGCCATATTGATGCAATTTTATTAACGTGGTTTCTTCGCCACTGTACAATATCCTCAGAAGTATAAACAAAACAATACTTGACACTTAGGTAACAAGAAAATACCAGCATTCCATACAACACTAACCCTGTACATTCAGAAGCATGCACTTTTCTGTAAACATTTCCTGAACCTGTCAATTACCTCCCTCCTTGAGCGGTGGATTTCATCTCCATTCTTCTCATAGAATTTCACATTTGCTGAGAAACATTCTGCTAGATCACTGCTACTGAAATTCGTTTTGTAGGAAATAGATTTCCATAAACAACGTATCGAATTATGCCCCTGCATGTGACAGGTGTTTGAAGTACTTGCAAAGCTAAGTTAATGACAATTCCCATTCTGCTTTTATATAAAAAAAAACAATGTATTAAGCTTTTCATTGGTTCAAATCTACAGGCCCGTGACAAAAGTGGGAGCACAATTCATCGTCCAGTGAATGTGCTTAAAAATTGAAACGTTCTATACACAACAATATTTAATTTCCTCTGGTTTCTGTGCATCAATTTCTAGGAGAATTAGATGTTATAGGGAGGTATAAAATAAGCGAAACCACTCCAGCTGTGCATCTACACACTTTACACAACACTGTGTGGTTTGCGGGGTCCATGTAACAGGACCACTGCTACCAGACATGTGGCCACAACAAAGAGATTCCTCCAGCAATGTGAAATTCTAACATTTCCACTCCTGAGTACCAAATTTTCTCATCACACCTACCTTTACCAGCCACCACTCCATTCTGTGCGAATTTTCCCAGTGGTTCCATGCGAATCGCATCCACAGCTGGTTGAGTCTGTTGGGGCATGTTGAACCTCGGGTGAAATGTCTTCTTTTTAGAATCTATTTTTTTTTTGTATTTGATGTAGGACTTCTTTCTTTCTATGCCCTTTTACTTATATGGCTGAAAATGCAGACAGCGCTAGCTACAAAACTAATGAAACTACAGTAAGGTTCTACGTTTGTTACTCCGTACCACAACGCTACATGAGAATGGCTACTCAGAAGGTTTCCTTCGTCAGGCAGGATTTTGTATGTCAATAACCGGAAACAGACGTACGTCGGGTGCTGGATATTAAAGATTTAAGATATTTCCTTATTACCAAGAAAATTTTACAGCGGCATTTCTTCTGTCTTTTCTAAAGCACTGAAAGTTGAAAGAGAACAAACATGTTATAACTGTTTGAATTCTAGAATTTGCAGTGGAAAATATAGGAAAATAAACATTTCTATAAAACACTCCCCCAAAATTAGGCACACTAGTCTTTTCTAAGGCCGATACCAATCGTTGCGTTGTCTAAAGTACAGGTTTTCGGCTGCTTGATTGCTGGGAATGCGGGTTCAAATTCCGCTGAGTTTAATAGATATCTGTCTGCTGTGTTTTTGTGTGCTGTGTAGGTAGCGGCCTCTGCGACTAGCTAGTCATTCTTTCATGGGTGGCCTGCCAGGTGCGTATGTTTGTGTGTGTGTGTGCGTATGTTTGTGTGTGTCTAATTTTGTGTGATCTGAAAACTTCAGCACTGAGGCATCCTGGGCTCGACTTGGCCTTTTGCACCACAGAAAAATTCTTCTGTAAGTAGAAAGTTTCAAAAGAATTTTTAATTTATATTACGAAGTTTTGCAAAATTTTTCTTCTTTCTCTATTTCTTAGTATTTTGGGAGGTCAAAATAAAAACGTAGAGATGAAAAGGGACTGTAACGATTTCTTAGTCTAATATGAAGACAGCAAAGAAAAAAGAAGGGTGAAGATAGGTTAAGAAAGTGTAGGAATAATCTGGCATAAAGTTTATACATGAGGGGTGACAACTAATCACCTGCTTCAAAATTACAGGTAGGGGTTCACATATTGACTCTTGAAGTACTTAATCCTTGAAGGCCGAAACTTAATACGCTGTTCCAAAGACACGTTTCGCACCGTGCACTACACACTGGCCAGCTCGGCTATAAAAACGAATCATTGAATGCTATGCAGGAAAAAATTCGCCGTTTGTTCTGCTGTACATAATAAGCACATAAGTACACTGTTGGAAGAATATAGAACTTCGAATTTCAAAACTGGCTTTACATAAGGTAACCGTCAGGCTTTGAAAGCTTTATTGACAAGGCTGCCTGTGTTTGTCTGTTTACCCCTCCCGTCACACTAAAAGAAAAAGGACAATTTCTTAGATCTATATTTATTTAAAAAACTATGTCGAATAATATCATTACCATAATAATTTAAATTAAAAAAATATTCTTATCGTTCTCAAGTGAAAAACTTTTAGTAAAAAGTTTAAAAATTTATAAAACACAAACCAGCGAAACATGTAGGGAATATATAGAATAAATGAAAAATAGAAGATTTTAAACTCATGGTTCCGTTCATCACAAGTCAATGTTAATAAAAATCCAACCAGATGCAACAGTATGCAGATATTTATTTACTGCAAAGTCACTCTACATGTTTCGGGTGTCACAGCACCCATCATCAGGAGTACTAAAAACTGTAACC
>Ga0123352_10017697_pt1 | contig 11353 bp, 13 predicted proteins | sample TergutLab28metaG_FD_89700 | JGI IMG/M metagenome (GOLD analysis project Ga0123352, IMG submission 89700) | Labiotermes labralis P1 segment gut microbial communities from Petit-Saut dam, French Guiana - Lab288 P1 | ecosystem: Host-associated > Arthropoda: Insects > Digestive system > Gut ... | reverse complement strand
CTATCACAAAGTCTAACAACACTTAACCTGCACCCCAATACATATATACAGCTGCAAAAATCTGTAATTCTTGGCACATGTTCAATTGTAAGAAACTTTTTAAACTACAAATAAGACCACCGAACCTAATCCTGTTGATTACTACATCCCAGGATTGGTGAATATTTCCCAGCCAAAATTGAGAAGTGAAAAATTCAATAATAATAATAATAATATGCAGATGATGATGCTAATTATGATTATGATGATCTGGGAGCCTCATCCTCCTGGAACTCTCATGGCCTGTCCAGGCCTGTACTGGGTTTCCTTCACCTGTTATCACACAAGCATGTGTCATCCACTTGTGGCCATCTTCAGGGTAAGGAATCACCACTACTGGCTGCGTAATAAGTTGGAAGATCACAGTTCTTATCTTCAGGGTGATTAATTTGAGAACAAGCATACATTTGTAGTAAAAGTATGTCTGAATCACTGCACAGTATTAAAGAAACATATAATTTCTGTTTGAAATTCACTGTTGAATAATGAAATAAAATATGGCCGAAACATGTCGCTGACTGTATTGCAATAAAAGTAAAGCGCATTTGTTGGTCTTTAATACATTTTATGCATCTAATTAATGCATGGAACATATCAAACTGTTCCACATATTGATGTTATTGGATGTTGAATGAAAAAATTAGAATAAAAGTTTGTTTTGTTTTCAAGCATGTGAAATATGAGAAGTGCTTATAGAATTTTAATTTGAGAATCTTTGTGGGAGAGACCATACAAAGGCATAAATGGGACGGTAATATCAAGGTAGGTCTAACGCAGTTGTGAGTGAGTTTCAGGACAGAATTAATTAGGTTCAAGACGGGATCAGTTGCAGTGGCTGTTGTGATTACAGCTATGAACCTTGAGGTTCAACAAAATGCAGTAATTTTGTAAGTACCCAGACTGCTGTTAGCTTCTGGGTCAAGAGTTGGTTGGTTACCTCATTGTTAGCCTAAGGAAATGGATAGATCAGGTGCATTGTTTTCTTTTTGGCATTCCATACCAACATACATGTTTCAAGGTTGTCTCTACAGCAAGTCCATATGACACTTCGTTGTCCAAGTTATTTGTAACAATTCACATACAGTTAACTCCACATGTTTTAACTTCCCTTAAAGTTCTTTATGTGGGTAAATAGAGAAATATTGGCAATCTACCTAACATGACAGGGAGCTGTAAACATGTTGCAACAGTAACCTAATAACAGAATGAGCCATAGACATGAATTGTTTGTTTGCATAATATCCAGTTCTTATCTGATAACACAGCGCAGGGGCATGAATGTGCAGTGGAACTCTTCAAAGAGCTGGGAAACCAACGGCACCATTTTTGTCTTCCAGTTTGCTATCCAAAAATATAAAGATTAAGATATACAAAAATATAATTTTGCCTTTTGTTTTGTATGGGTATGAAACTTGGTCGCTGGCATTAAGGGAGGAACGTAGGCTGAGGGTGTTGAGGGGAATATTTGGGCCTAAGAGGGACGTGGTAACAGGGAATGGAGAAAACTACATAATGAGAAGCTTAATGCTATGTACTGCTCACCCAATATTGTTTGGGTGATAAAATCGAGAAGAAATAGATGGGCGGGGCATGTAACACGTATGGGGGAGAAGAGTGGCCTATACAGGGTTTAGGTGGGGTAACCTGATGGAAAGAGATTACATGGGAGACCCAGGCTTAGATGGGAGGATAATATTAAGGTGGATCATCAGGAAGTGGATGTGGGGGCATGGACTGGATCGAGATGGCTCAGGATAGGGACAGGTAGCGGACACTTGTGACTGCGGTAATGAACCTTCGGGTTCCACAAAATGCTGGGAATTTCTTGAGTAGCTGAGAACCAGTCAGCTTCTCAAGGAGAACTCTGCTCCATGGAGTAAGTAAGGACCAAACAGCGTTTTCACTTCAGGCTAACACTTGAAGCTGCAATAGTAATTGCATCAAATGTTCATGTAGCAATAAACAGTTTGTGTAATGACGTGAAGAATTCAGACGAACGCAGTGGGTCTGTCGGAAGAACATAACTGCACAGGTTTTTAGCTGTGCGTGGCACTGGAACAATAAGTTGAACTAACTACGTACAAAGAACAGCGTTAGGTTCTGAGTTCTCGCGGCACTGACAGCGAGGATCGACGTATTCCGCGATTTGATGTTTTGTAGTGCGGTAGCAATATTAAATGTCTGTGCAGTTATACATAGTCGTATCGCAACACTGAGCTATTTTAGGCATATTTATTATGGCATGTCGCGGTGACACGACACGAAGTCCCTCGTACAGTACGATAACCGGACGTCCGAGGGATCTGGGTTCCATCCCCAGCTGTTTTAAGGAAAAACTATCTTGTTTCCAGCGTCAGGACTGGCTGTCGAGGCCACCCATCGAATGCTGTTAACGGCTATTTCCGCGGTGTCATGTTGGCCGGGGCGTGAAGCTGACCCACTCATCTCCTTCTAGTGCTGAGGACAACATGCGGGCTTGTACAGCGCAGTGGCCATTCGAATAAATCGCTGAAAATGCTTCAATGTAAAACAGGCCTTCATTTATTGTATTTGGATTGTTCGGCGTCGGTCGCGAAATGCTTGTCATTTCGGTGGATCATAAGGTGTCCGTGTTCGTGTCCAGACACCCCACGAAGGAATATAAGTAACTGATTACCAGTCCACACCACGGCACGTCCCACAAAAATTGAATTTTGAACCGCGCCCCTGTTCCAACCTCAAATTGTTTATAAAGAGACATATTGGTGTACAACAGCAACAAAAATAGGTTATGTTCGTGGTGGAATTGAAGAGAACATCGGCTTTTGGAAGTGACAAAATTTTGTTTCTGATCTGTCATTATGTGCACAAAACGCTGAACAGGAAGTAGCTCAGTCGCTTTGTGTGGCCACAGACGTTAGCGTCGTGTTTTCCGTTGCTTTACAGGCGTCTGGAAACAAAGTCTGCAGCGAAGTGTTTGGCTCTGAGACTTGAATGAAGCAGGAAGGCAGCTCATGATGGCCGTTACGTAGCAAGCAGCTGCTTCATTGATACGGTCACCCGGTGTTGTTAGGGCAATGGAAGGCGGGGTTTAGGATTGGCTGGGCGTGTGGCTGGAACGGGGAGACGATGAATATTTACGGAAACTTGGAAGGAGAGGGGATGCCCGTGGGGCCGCCAGTTCGCAAAACCGAATATATATTCAGTTGATGACCCTTAAGATGGTACGTGATTTGCCGTACTAATGACAGTGACCTAAAGACCGGAGTACTGTGTCTTATGGGGGCCGGGATAGCTCAGTCGGTATAGCGACTTGCTACGGTCCGGGAATCGAGTATCGGTGGGGGTTGTTTAAAATGTGATGCAGGTGGTACTTAATCAGGATTGTATTCAGTGGCGAATTTTGTGTCAGCGGTGCTGGGTTTTCGGTTTTTGCTACAGCAGGGTTGGTTTGGTTACAACCATCTGAGACCACAGCCGCTGTAGGGGATGCATTTTGAAGTTTCGCACGATGACAAGCGCGTTTATGTCGCCCATAACACAGAGCAGATTTTGCCCAACTGCAACCATGATACTTCCCAGTCCAGCTGCTGCAATAACGGTCCTAGTTCGCGAGCAGCTACACGCGTGGGACTGACATCGATATTTTTGGAGCAACCTATACGTTTGACGTCATTATGTCGTGTAGTGACGTCAGCACTGACGCACGTCCGCCGGCCGCAAACAGGCTGTTATTAGAATGGAGTGCCTGCGTAAAATAATCAGATGTACATCGAATCAATACACTAGTTAAATAGATTTTTTTTGCTGCGTGTCAAAACTTGGCGTTGTGACAATTCTTGAAGTAATTTAGTGAAAGCTAATCTGATAAGGATTAATTAAATTATGGCTTCTGATATTGCAGTTAGCGCCGGGTTATTTCTTTATTAACGTGTTAATTTTGGCAAACTGATATTAATTTGAAGGTCATTAAATAAACTTGACATCTAACAAAGCAGTTTGCACTCAGTAATATTCGGATGTCGTAAAGACGGAAGGAAAAGAGTTGACGGTGTGCAGCGCCAATGAGAGGCAAGCAGGAGAATACCTCTAGCCTTCTTGTATCTCCGGCACCAGATGCAGATAGGTGTCAGCTTCGCGCTCCGGCCTTTTTAAGCATGGTATCCAGCTGATAGGATAGTCGTTACACTCTGTCACGGTTCCAAGTCCTGTGCTCTATCAAGGACCAGAACGTAAAAAATGCTGGAAGGAGTGGTGGAATGGCTCAACCCGTTCTTAACCCTCTGCACTAAACGGAAGTGAATGGTGAGGTAAGTTGTGGACTGAACGGTCGATAATAGGAATATCTGGTGCTGGAACTGTGGGACAGTCCGTCGTATGTTCTGAGCGTCACGCTTTCATCTGGTAATGGAATTTAATTTATTTTGGGCGGCAACGATCCTTGCCATTGGCCCTCAGCAAAGAGCTTCCAAGGAAGCCCACTCAGTGCCCTTCTGCACAACGCTCTGTCTGATGTTCGTGTTCCTTACCCATTGTGTGCCCTTCTGCACAACGCTATGTCTGATACTCGTGTTCCTGGCCCATTGTGTGCCCTTCAGCACAACGCTCTGTCTGATGCTCGTGTTCCTTAACCATTGTGTGCCCTTCTGCACAACGCTCTGTCTGATGTTCGTGTTCCTTACCCATTGTGTGCCCTTCTGTACAACACTATGTCTGATACTCGTGTTCCTGGCCCATTGTGTGCCCTTCTGCACTACGTTCTGTCTGATGCTAGTGCTCCTTACCCATTGTGTGCCCTTCTGCACAACGCTCTGTCTGATGCTAGTGCTCCTTACCCATTGTGTGCCCTTCTGCACAACGCTCTGTCTGATGCTCGTGTTCCTGGCCCATTGTGTGCCATTCTGCACAACGCTCTGTCTGATGTTCGTGTTCCTTACCGATTGTGTGCCCTTCTGCACAACGCTATGTCTGATACTCGTGTTCCTGGCCCATTGTGTGCCCTTCTGCACAACGCTCTGTCTGATGCTCGTGTTCCTTACCGATTGTGTGCCCTTCTGCACAACGCTCTGTCTGATGCTAGTGTTCCTTACCGATTGTGTGCCCTTCTGCACAACGCTCTGTCTGATGCTAGTGTTCCTTACCGATTGTGTGCCCTTCTGCACAACGCTCTGTCAGATACTCGTGTTCCTGGCCCATTGTGTGCCCTTCTGCACAACGCTATGTCTGATGCTAGTGTTCCTTACCCATTGTGTGCCCTTCTGCACAACGCTATGTCTGATGCTAGTGTTCCTTACCCATTGTGTGCCCTTCTGCACAACGCTATGTCTGATACTCGTGTTCCTGGCCCATTGTGTGCTCTTTTGCACAACGCTCTGTCTGATGCTCGTGATCCTGTTTCAAGGATCAGTGAGCGCCGGTCCTGAGCCAAATGAGTCCACATTATGTTAGTTGTTTATTTAACGACGCTTTCAGTAAACTTGGACTAAATGGCGAGCATTAAATGGATGACACCAAATAATAAACTGGAAAGGGCGTGGAAAGAAGCGGTCGTGCCCAATTTGAGATAATATCCTGTCATTGGCCTCGAACGACTAAGGTTAAACAAGGAAAACGTCAGTCCCGAGAGAGACTCCTTGTATTCTCTCCCTAATAAGGCTTATCCATCTCTTTCGCAGTCGTCCGAGGTCGTTTCTTTCTTTCTGTTTGTCTTTCAGTTCTTCTGTCCAACTTTGCACGTGGTCTTTCTAATTGTCTTTAAATAACCAACCAACCAACCAACTAAATCCATGAAGCAAGTTCTTCTTGAGAAGCTAGTCGTTCCTTAGCTAGTCAAAAGGCCTAAATTTGCCGTTTTTGTGGAATTAAAAATCCATTCCCGTTTTCACAAGAGTCTGCCCTGGCACCCATTTTGTAGCAAATGATTCCAGTCCACAGCATGCCATCTTATTTATTTAGTGTCCGGTTTAATATTATCGTTCTATCTTCAGAGTTGTTCTCACTCTTACGAATTCCAACCATCCGCCTTTTAATTTGCTGCATCCATGTTTAATCCATTGCAATTTGAATATTGCAGCATTCTGGAATATGACGTTATGTTGGTTACTTGTTACCGACATTCGGAGCAGCTTGCTGCTTCCTTCTTCAGGCTAGTCTAAGAAAAATGTTGATTCTTTTGGCGTCTTGGTATAGTGCGTGATGTTGGAACTACACAAGCATCTTCGAAACGTCTATGATACGTCATTAATAAACGCGTCATGTCCTAGAATACTGCAGTTTTCATGGGCATAGCTGTAAAAACTGCTAATTACACGTTTCGTAATTTCTTTCCCTTTGTCTGTGCCGCACGCCTCTTAACCACAAGCGCCTGTGTTGCAGTGCCCACCTGTGTCACTTCTCTGTTTATGAAACTGTATACATACATATGCAACACTTTCAATTGTCTTGCACTCTGAAGGAAAGAAGTCTCGAAGCAGGAAACTCCTGCAGCTGTTGCAGCAGCTTATTGTATTGCACTTTTCATAACACCCAGTGGCTTAACATTTTACTGACAGCTGGTAGTCTCGAAACCAGGTATACAAATGAGTAGTTTCGAGAGCGTTGTGTCCGGGATTCGATTCTCGCTGAGCCCACGTCACGCGACGTTCGGGGAGAAAATGGATGTTAGAGAAGTGTGTCAATGTTGTCCTTCAGGCGACGAGCTGCTACCATTATACACACTGACACGCACTCAGCCGGCTTTTTGTTCCAGCAGCCAGTTAAATGGAAAACGTTTCCTTAATTTGCTGATAGACAAAGGAATGCACTACGTTTGTTTCGCCCAGTTCGAGTGAAGATCGGGTTACGACCAAGGGTTGTGAGACCGTCTGTCAATTGCTTTGATCCTCCGAGAATAAAAAAGAGGTTGTGCGCTGAAAGGAAAGCGTCCGCCCACCGTGTTTGTTGGAATTCAGGTTTATCGGGAAGGTGTCTTATATTCCGTGCGTATTGCAACTTACTGGTTTCGCCGGACAAACGTGAAGGCTCGGACAGAACTGTTAGTGAAGTCACGAAACAGCAGTACAAATCTAATAAGTCGGTACTGCTGACAGGATAACATTAATATGGATCTTGAAGAAGTGTGTCGTAGGATAGGGACCAGTGGCGTGCTACTGTGAATACCGTAAGAAGTTTCTGTACGGTATAAAGCCCGGCAAAATGTCTTCATTTGCTGACCGGCTATGCTGCTGAAGGTCGTACGCAAACAGAAGAAGGTCCACACCGCGAATTTTATGTTACATCCTTGTATTTAATGTATCAACTAACCATTGCTCTCAGTAAAAAAAAAAATACAAACCATAAAACACAATTCAAGGTAAGGAAGGTCCTGCGACCAGCCATCTCGACACAGGTTTTTCTTGGTTTTCCCTGTGTCTATAAGAAATGCTGAGATGGTTCCCAAGACTCCAAGTTGCCACTACATGCTTCTCATGTAGCCCTCCCGACTTTAATTTATTAGTAACCAATTTCATATTTTGTTTACATGTAAAATAACCACTGCCACCGGGTAACAACCCAATTGCAGTAAATAATAAAAATAAAACAATAATAATAATAATAATAATTATTATCATCTTCATCATTTCCTTTATGCGGGGTATTTATACTTATATTCCTGATACAAACTATGTCCCTAGGGAATACAGTGTTGCAGCTATTCTGTTGTTACTATTCATGGTGCTTATATCATTTGTTCCAGTGTTGAATCTATTGTACTTTTACATTAGTACTTTCCGAAGTGTGTGTGCAGTGCCCAATATGGCTGTTTTCTGGAGTTCCTTGACTTCTTGTTTTCCCGGTATGATTGCTCACGTATTTTCTAAATGACTTTGAAATAGTCCCTAGTCGCCCCTATTATTACTGGTTTCACCTTTGTTTTTACATTCCACATGCGCTTTATTTCTGTTGTAAAATCTTTATATTTTAGAATCTTCTCAGCTTTCTTTTTAATCACATTTCTGTCTCCTGAGATTGCTACGTCTATTAACATGCATGTTCCCTTACTGTTATTATTATTAAGTATGACCGGAGTACCATTCTCAGAGACTCTGCTAAACAAAGGAACACGGATCATTTAAAAAAGGAACACAAGTGCAAAGAGGCAATTAGCAGATTTTGCATGTTTAGAATTTGCGAATTTTATGGCGTATTGAACTTGTGACCTTTTGTTGAGCAGAGTCTCTGAGAATGGCATTCCGGTGTCGAAACATGTAGCATTGTATTTTATTGTAGTTTACTGAGTGCATTTGTTGATTGATAGTCAAGTGTGTCAGTTATACAGGTTGAGGAGATTCCGTGATTTTGGATGTCGGTTATCGTGGGTGACAGTTTTTATAATTTTTATAGTTACCGTCAGTCCGTCCGTCCGTCCGTCCATGCTACGGCCGTTCGGCGTCTTGCACCCGCGCGTAAATCACCATCTGAGTCTTAACTTTTGCAGTTCGCGGTGTCATTAAACAAACAAACGCAATTCAGTCATAAATCACACGTTTCAAAATTGCGCTATGTAACGATTGTGCGCACCCATGCTGCAAGTATTGAAACGTCAGTCGAAGTGTTAGTGGCGCATTGGACAGAATTGCTGGGAGTTACTGAGGAAGAAGAGCTCGCGAGAGTCGAGCTCGAAACGTGTCGATCATGATAAGGAGCTTCAGATGTTAGAAACGTTTGGGAACGCAAAACTGCTGATTATACTGCAGCGTTCTGTGGGCGTCAGTGTAGTGCAGCGACGGCTGTGGGCAGCGCTCTTAATAACAATGATGGGCTCAACTAATGTCAAGATCAAGGGCGCTTTGTTGTGACGGGGAGCAGGAAATTTATACGCTTCCACCCCCGCCACGGGGTGGGAGGGTCCGCCTCCACAACGCCACCTTCCCTGCGATATAATCGATACAGATTTACGGCGATACTAAGGCTGTAATAATATTTACCGGCAGAATTAAGGAAGGTGGTCGGTCGGCCGGTCGGTCCTGCAGTAAGGCAATACAGGTGGCCGTGAAAGCAAGGCAGAGGGAGCGCATATCGCCCGATGCATCAGTGCGGTGCTGACTGCGGCGCAAGGAGGATGGCGCTGTGTGATCGTCTGCTGTTGCGAGCAACCTCAAGGTAATGGCGGCGGAGAGGCAGAAGGCGCCCATCAGAGTTGGTTTCTATGACATCGAGCGGACCATTGGCAAGGGCAACTTCGCTGTGGTGAAATTGGCCAAGCACCGCATCACCAAAACAGAGGTGAGCACAAAGCCGTTTGTGTGCGTGTGTTGGTGTGCGGTACTGACACAGCACGTCAAAATGATTTACCTAGTTTCGAACCCGGCTCCCCGAAGAAACTGTGTGGGGGCTTGGACAGAATTTGCGTTGGTATCCCCAGAATATCGAACTGTGCATGCAGCCGTGATATATGGTGGAAAAGGAAGCCTTGTAAGCCAGACCGCTGCGCCGGCGTCTGATTCCGTGCGCGTGTGTGATTTGATGTTTACCTTTCCGTAAGGGTCGAGATTGAAGTGACGCTATTTATGACGCCCAGTAGCACAGCTACTGTGATACCGAAGAAAAAAAAAGCGAGGATGAATAGTAAATTGGCGGTATGTGGGGACAATTGACCCAGAATGTGATTAGGGGTTTCGAGAAATGCTGTGATACAAGCCTGTCGGGATGGTACGTGAATGGTCATTTTCTATTATCCCGCACCGATATCGATATATGAGAGCCTAGGCGTATTGATGCGTAATATAACACACATGAAGTGGTAGTTGGGGAGACAGGGAAGTAACCGTGAAGTTTCTGGATAGCGAGTGGGAGGGGGTCACGCTTCGTAACTAGCGTGGTGACAATAATGACACGCGTGGTGGATGGTGCGCACGGAGATATCAGATAATGGAGATCGAGATGTAATTGGTATAGTGGGTGAGGGAATGCGAACAGCTGCACTGAGCTGGTTCAGAATTGGGGATTGTAACGGGGAAGTGTGTGCTGGGGGAGTTGCTGGCTGTGATCCTGAGTGGCGTTGTTGTTGTTGTTGTTGTTGTGGCGAACAAGCAGAGAGTCCGGGCGTTTGGATGGACTGCGTAATGGCGCTTAAAATGTATCAAAGCCAGCATTACCAACATCGGAATTGATTCTGCTTGGGACAAGCGAGAGTGTATGGAACGACACGAACTGCTGAATACGTTAGGTCAGTTTCGTTCCACGGTGAACTAGCGGTACTACATTCTTGTGCTCTGTTCCGGCCGTCGGCAGGTAAGGAATACCAGCGGTTGGAGGCATCCTGTCTGGCTTGTTTAATTGCTCGGCACACCGTCAGACGTACGGAAAACTGTCACATAAACTGGGTGTTTCATTTTCCTTAGCATTTCACGTTGTCTGTGACCGATAGTCGCGCAGACGATTTTTGGGTGCGTTTCGGAAAGTTTCGAAAACTGGCCGTTTCGTCACGTCTGTCCGTCCGTCGTACGCTGGACAGATTTTCGTGGAATTGTGTATGGGGTGGGTTCTAAAATCCGCCGAGAAAGTTCACGTTTGATTAAAAGAGAACAAACATAGCAGCAACCTTACACGAAGATCTAAGCATATTTGTGATTGCTTTGGTTACCAGCATTTCTATGGTTGTCGTAACCGTGGTTACCGGTATTACTATGGTGGTTGTTGTTGAAACCATGGTTACCAGCATTACTATGGTTGTTGTTGTAACCATGGTTACCAGTGTTACTGTGGTTACCATGCTACTGTTGTTGCCGTGGTTGCTAACATTACCATTGATTTTCTGCTTACCATGGGTACCGAAGTTACAAATGTTCCTCTGTTTACCATTTTTACCGTGGTTACTAGGGTTACCAGTGCACATTGGGTAAGGTTACTGTAAGGTGCCAGAGGTTTTACGTATATCCGAGGACATTTCATGTTTCGTATTAGCCTGGTTTGTGTAAAACAGTAAGATACTGCTAACAACTAGAACAAGATAATGAACATAAAATTATAGCCATAGATGCTACATATTATTGCACGTTGTATATTTTATACTTCAGTGTAATTACACAGCACACATAGACATATATGATACCTACCATAGATTTAATTATAATAAGCATAGACACAGCTTGGTAAAAGCATGGACTCCTCGTGTAACCCACACCGCCCAAACTTGCTGACAGATACGAGATCTTGTGGCCATTTTACCCCCTCCCTACCCCATATAAACAGCCCATGTATGTTTTGTATAACTTCTTAATAAGTATTTCATGTACAACCTGAAGATGGCCATTATCAAGCGCCGAAACATGTAGTTGTACCTTATGTAGAAAAT
>Ga0123352_10017694_pt1 | contig 11353 bp, 10 predicted proteins | sample TergutLab28metaG_FD_89700 | JGI IMG/M metagenome (GOLD analysis project Ga0123352, IMG submission 89700) | Labiotermes labralis P1 segment gut microbial communities from Petit-Saut dam, French Guiana - Lab288 P1 | ecosystem: Host-associated > Arthropoda: Insects > Digestive system > Gut ... | reverse complement strand
GTATTTCGAGTGCAAGTAGGCCGCATTCATTAGTTTTTGGTTCAACGTCAACGCGTGTTTGCCTGGCTGTTGGCTGATTTGATTCACGAGACGCAACATGGCATCTTGCGCCGGAATGTTGATGTGCTGTCCTATCACAATTAAATCCGGATTCGTTATATTGTTTTCGCGTACAAGACGTTCGATTGAAACGTTGTATTGACGGGCTATTTTAGTAAGCGTGTCACCTGATCGCACAATATGAACATGAACCATTTCGCTAACAGCGAGTTGTTGTGTGTTTTATACAATTTTTAGGTTACACGACGCCAGTCGGCGCGTATGCATAATATCTGTCATTGCGCAGAGCCGGTCGGCATGTTCTTTATCTTTATAGATGAGATGCATAGATATGGAACGGGTGTTCGATTCCCATGTATTGTCGCCGAGCAAATCGCAATATCTCGCGAATCATTGTGGTATGACACATCGTTCGTGTAACGCGTAAATTGTATAATATGTCTACACAACTAAGATGATGAGCAGGATGACCTATGACTATGCGATTTTTCTTTGCGGAAACACCGGCGCAGGCAAAAGCACGCTAGCAAATGTGTTGGGAGGACAATTCGAAGCGGGGTTTGCGGTTGGCGAGGGGTTGACAAAACACGCATCTTATTGTCATGTCAACATAGACAACGATTCGGTATTGCTCATCGATGCTCCCGGGCTGTATGAGGCGTCTGAAGCAAACACGCAGAGGAATGCTAGCGAGATCCAAAAGGCACTGGGATATGATGTTCCGTACAAAATCGCTTTTGTTGTCGCAGATAAATCAGGCCGATGGTCGGCCGAAGATGTATCAATGATCGATAAGGTGGTCAATGTGGTGTCTCCTCCGCGCAACGAAAAGATGGAATATGTGCTGATCATCAACAAAATTCTTCCAAACGACTGGGACCATTACATGGATAATAACAAATCATCGCTGATATTGAGTAAGCTGCATGACGCGTTAAGAACGGGCGTAATGTTCAATCAACTTTTGTTTTGTCCGTACGTGCGCAATCCCGTGGTCGACAGCATGCTTAAAGAAAAATTAATGAACGTGTTCCGAATGACAATACAACGTCCTATAGTCGTCACCCGCGATCTCGAAGTTAGCAACAATGATTTGAAATTATACGAAAAAATATTGTTGGGCGTGTTTTCGCCTGTATGGGCACCGATCGTGGGCATTTGTGCTGCATATTCGTCCGTCAAAAACAAGATAAAATACGATGATTGGGAACCGTTTGCGTATTAATATCTCGATTTTTAAAAAAGATTGTATTCGTACACGAATTTTTCCCATAGATCGATGATCGCTTTACCCACTTTCTGAAGGAATTTGACAAACGCGTTGTATTCCTTGATAGTTGCTCGGATTTCAGTCACATTAGCAATCGGCTGATATTTCATGTTTCCTAACAATTCCGTCATATAAGGCGTTGCTCCGTAGCGATCGTCTCGGCGAAAGCGGGGGATGATCGAAAACCATGACTTGTTTATTTTGTTATTGGCAACGCTATTGAGTTGCTTAATGATATTTTCTTTGGTGTCGTGTTGGTTATAAAGATCCAAATCTTCGCTGGGGACCTTGTTGATGATAACGCCCACGTCAATGCTAAAATCAATCGCGGTCAACACTTTTGCAATCGTAAACAAATCAGAAGGCAACACTCGTCCGGCACATTCTGCCAGTACAAAAATAAGTTTGAACGAGCCTGACATTCTCAGCGCTTGCGTGATCGCGTCAGCATTTCGTTTTATTTTTTCGTCGGTTGCTTCGAGTAACCCAGGAACATCAATCAGTCTCATAGTAACATTGCCGACATTCACATCGCAATAATCACATTCTTCAGTCAAACCGTGCACTGCGTTGAAACCAGAGTTAAAATTGCCGCCTACAGAATTGAGCAAATAGCTCTTTCCGGACCCAGTGTTGCCAATAAGTAACAAATTTTCCTTCCCCATGGTGATTGGCTGTTTAATAAATATCAAAAAGAAAATACATTTTATATGTTACACAAACATCTTTATTATCCGTAAAGTATAATACAACATCCACTGCCGTTGTCATATCTTCCGTTGTCGCGTTCGCGGGACTTGCTGTCGTCCACACGAAAAATCTGAAATATCGAAATTTGAATTGAATGTTTAATATCCGACAAATTAATCATTCGAACCATGGGTAAATCATCGGCAAGTGCGAATGTGAAGATCGGCGTCAACTTGATCACCGTCTCTGTCATCGACAGCGTCATTGACGACCTAAAACACTTGAAACTGGATCAGGAAAGCTACCAGTCGGTCGTCAATTTGCTCGAAAACAAGAAAGAAAGCGATATTCTCGAGGCGAAGAAGAAAAAGCGAGCGGGCACGAAGAAGCGCGAAATTGCCGACGAAAACCAGTGTCGACACGTCAATGATCAGAACAAACGATGTGGAGCGCCGATGTGCGACAAGAAGTTGCAACGCTGCTGGGTGCACATGACAGCCGACCAGCAGACGAAGTATCGAGCGAACAAGAAGAAATAGACGAACGGACAGGCACCACGATAGAAGAATAATCGTTTTAAAAAACCGCATGTATTGCCCGAAAATATACACGCGTAAGAGAAAGGCATCATCCATGCGAAACACGTGAACATCGTGTAACATAACGATTGAATTTATACGCCATAATGGCTCATGATTTGACTACAAAATAAAATGCAAGCGTGTGTTCATTCGATTAATCCGTCGCTATTGCCGATAAATACGTGTGTAAGCCCTATTCCGGCGATGTATATTAAATTTAATAATGCAAGTTATATTGCCGATTATCAGGATGTTAATTGTACTACTCCGACAGGCCATATGTCGCTTGATACTAATACATGTCATTATCTGGGCGCTTCTGATTATGCAATGGTGCTTTATACAACGGATAATTACACCGTGACTCTAGCGCGAGTTGATCCGAATTATAACTCTTCCACGGTTAAACAGACAAACATGTATTTATCATTTATAGTGATAATATGTATCATGTTGATTACCCTATAGCTGCACGGCGTATTTTTTGGATCATATGATTTTTAAAAATGATATTTTGTTCGTAACACACCATTCTAACGGAGACATTCCTTTCTAAGTAAGATCCCGCCGGAGGGGTAATCTATGTTCTAATATGCTCTCTTATGTATTTATACGCACACACCATTCTTTTCATTATACCATTGTCGTTTAAATACAAGGTAGAGTATGCTTTTTTGCACTGGAATCCACTGGCCCGCTGTTTTAAAACATCGATAAACGATTTTCCATGTTCGTATCGGATCATCGCTCGCTCGCTCGATGCGAGAGACCCGACCGGTAAGTCGTAAGAATTCAAATGCCTGAATGTATATTATACAACGAAAACGCAAGATGAATAAAAACAAAAAACACGGACCGATCCATCCATGAATGTAATGCCGGTGATCCGGCACATCGCAAGATCGAAATGAAAAATGGGAATGGGGCATCTTTCGATAAATGTGATGTAAATGGATTTTCCAGCGGAACTTTGACTTTGGCATTTAATCTCTGAGCATCTAACCCTATCAGACATGTTTGAGCTAATGAGGGTATCGAGGCGGCTCAACTCCGCTGTTTACTCCTACAAAGGATGTCTGTTTTGTTTATCGATGATGTTAAACCTCTCCTGAACCGAAACTGGACGATCTTCGTGTATCGATTGTTAGGCTGTCAGGAAGAAATCAATCTATCTAATATCAGTATACCACTCCACGAGATCGTAAGAATTATAGATCAATTTCGCAGTATTCATACGGTGACCGTGACAAATATAGTCAAAGAAATCGTCGTTATCGAGCTGTTATGTATGTATGCCAGTGTAGATACCACCTACCAAAACAGACACATACGCATCATTTTAGGAAACAACAAAACAAATACGTGACAATCGCATCAAAGACTTCTATAATGCTGTCCCAAACGGCACGCTCTATCGCCGGTTCTGCCCCAACCGCACAAATCGATTATACGTAGGATATCTTAACCAATGTCATGAATATCTTCGGCCATTACAAGGAGTATACGTATACAAGACCTGCTTCGAATGTAACTCAAGATGCTGCACAGAATGCCTCGATTATATCTTCGCTACGACATGCATCGGATGCCAAAGCGAGATTGCTCGCCGCCGATTTTAAAACATCTGCGAATTATACAATATCACATCGTTTGTGTAACATGCAAATAGATATTTTTTCGACCGCATTATATGTGGTTAGATGGGGGATAAGATTAAAAAAGCTGGTAACGATGCGAGTTTGACGGCCGTTGGGGCAGGAGTCGGCGCCTTAGTAAGCGGAACAAGTCATCCGGCAGTTGCGGGCGGCGTGTTGGCAGCAGGCGTGGCTGGCTATGTTGGTAGCAATTATGGCAGTGAAATAGCGGAGGGAACTAGGAGAGTAAGTGGCACGATAGCGCGAAGCGTCGAGCGTGTCAGTGGCTCGGTGAAACGAGGCGTGCAAAATCTTAGTGGCGTCGTTCGCAGAAATCCGCCCAACGATCCGCCCAGCACTCCAGGCGGAATTGTGTAACGTTTTAAATTCCACGAATAGCATGCAATAATTCGCTCAGATCCGGGCGATCCTCGGGTGTGGCGGATAGATAGGGTGCTAGATTCGGTGTGTTTTTGATTTGCTTGATGGCCAACGCTAGCGAATAAATATCCGACTGGATAGTTGTTTCAAAATCGTCTCCCAATTCCGGTGCTGCATATGCACGATTAGATAGAATATTCGGGCTTTTTTCTCCGTTAATAAATGACGACACCCCGAAGTCGACTAGAACTGCATCGTCATCAGGTGTGAGCATGAAATTATCCAGCTTAATATCCCCGTGAACAACATTGCGCTTATGGATGTCGATCACTATTTCTACCATGCGCACGATCACTTTGTCTTTATCAAATGTCGAGTGATCGTTCATCGCATCTTGCAAATTTATTCCCTTGATATATTTTGTTGCAAAGCCTATGGCCTGGCTATGTTCGTTTATGATCATGTGCATAAATTCAAGCACACCCGGGGTGTTGTTCAAATGCCTAAGTATTTTTGCTTCTAGCAAAATCCCTTCGACGGCATCGCTGTCACATATTTGTTTAACAACCATCGCCGGGTAATCATCACAAAATGCCATGTAAACCGATGCGTATATGGATATCTTAAAAATATTTCCAACGCGGAGTTTATCTTTTTGTATTGCATCGGCCTCCGCTGATTCGGGACATACAATGTTGGGTTGGACAATCGTGTTATAGAACAAATGTATCGTGTTCGTTTGTGTTCGAACGGCGAACTGAGACTTAGTACCTCCCAAGGCTTTATACTGTTGGATGAAAAGTGTAAAATGTTGAATCTGATCATCGACATGATCAATCGATAAGACGTAATTTTCGATGGAATCTTCGATCCTCTCGTTATAATCTAGTCGGATGTAATAACATTCGCCACGATAATGGATTTTGACGAGCTCTTTCAAATGTCCTTGCCGATCCGCATATTCTATCCAAGTTGTCCATTTTCTTAATATTCTTGCTAACCACATTGTCGTGATAAATAACGGGTGGATGCTATCAATCAATTTTCGTTCGACACGGATCCATGGACAGCCACACATTTTGATGAGATCGCTTTGGTCGGGCATATCATATCGACCGCATGTTGAGCGCCTTCTCGGAAATTCGATTCGATATGCATCGAACGCGGCCCGGAGACGATTCGATGAACAACGCAAAACATAGTAGCGCGATAACGGCTTTCGTGTGCGTTTGCTTTATATCGTAAAAACGTGTCACTAGAACATACACCGATAACAATTGAGATGATCTATTTAAACTCCGAAATAGTCATCCCAACAAAACTTTATTTTTCGAACTCCGCTCGGAAAGAAATTACCATCATGAACTTTATTTTTCAAACTCCGCACAGAAGGAAATTACCATCATGAACTTTATTTTCAAACTCCGATACGATGGTAATTTACATTAAAGCGGAGTTTGAAATATCGCTCAGAAAAAGTTTTGTCGGCCGAGCAACATTTTAAACTCCGACACAAACATTACACAAAATAAATCAAATTGTGTAACGATCGTCGATCACAAAGTAATAATCGCCATATATGGTAATATTATTTTTGAGACTTAGTGCGACCGAAAAAATATTTTAAAAACATCTATCGTCATAGATATACCGCATGGGAATAGACGGAAAAGGAAAGCCGAGCACAAAAAGAGTTTGCAGCGGGTGTGGAGAGGAAATAGGAGGAACCCATGGTACATGTAAATGTCAGAAAAAATCTTCGAGTAAGAAACGGAGCAATTGCATCGATTGCGGCACGCCGATCAGCTCTTCCGCCACGAAATGTAATCCATGCAAGAAAAAGAAGAAATGAATGTTGTGTTTTTAAAAAATGTATATGATGGCATGGCTTGGTTGGAAAAGGTGAAATCGATTAGACCGAGCATCTTATCTCTTGTTGGCGATCAATCGCATCAGATTGTCAAAGATGATTTTAATACTATTGTTATGATTACGGATAACCGAGTATATAAAGCGTATACATCGAAAGATGCCAGAGACAATTGCATAGGCGTATCGAAGCATATAAACATATCTATCCCCAAAATATTAGAATATGGCGATATGGCGCCATGGTATTATTTAGTAGAAGAAAAATGGGATGGAGAAGTGTGTGACGTTGCGCACGAAGATGACATGGACGAACAGCTTTTAGAAGAAATTGGACGCATGGTAGATAAATATCGAACATTAAGATTTGACAAAATCGGCAATTTTGATATAAATGGCAATATCGTAAAACCGCACGATACTTATTCACTATATTCATTGTGGGATGATGTCAATGATTATAACACATTTGATACCGTATCTGACTTTAATAAGCAGCGATTTAATAAATCAATCAATCGAATAACGTCTCAGAAACTTCGGTCTGTTCTTGGCCCTATGTACAGCGACGATAAGCAATCATTTATAACACTAGCCCATAACGATCTAGCACCGAGAAATATTATGTGTGAAAATAATCATCTTGTCGGCATTATCGACTGGGAAATGAGTGGCGCATTTCCAGATACATACGAAGTGGCGAAAAATAAATTTTATCAAACCGGGACGCTCACTCGTGTTTTTCCACCTCTTCGCGAGCCGTCATGGACTAACGAAAGAATCATTTCATGGAATATGGAATGATCCCCCGATCATTTTAAAACGATAAGGTACGACGATCATGCAGTCGCCATGTTTTTGTACGTCATACCGAGCAGATAGATAAAGTGTTTATCATCGACATCGGAAAGTAAATATTCCGACTCTTCATATTTTCTATTGTCATAATAGTATGTTCCGATATCCAATAATTTCGAAAGGTTAAAATCGCCTTTTTTATTTTCGTTTCGATAGAGCTCCAACGCTTGCGAGTACTTTGTATTTTGGTGGTAATAATTAAACAGATCTATTTTAGGTGTGTTGTTTCCGAATTCGTATGCGATTTGATACAATTCCATTTTTCGTTCCGTATTCGAACACTGTTTTCCTAATTCATAAATATGGGCACTCGATAATTGATCGTTTTGCAACTTGATGGCGCGTATTTGGTTGTATTTCATCGGCTGATCTACGAAACTATATGACAAACCGAAAATCGTATACGGTTCCAGATAGTGTTTTATGCTACCGATGCTGAATTCACGTATCTCGTCCACATCAAATGCGATGACATCGTGGTCACCGTCCGTTTCCAATGACGAATAGTGCATAAATGCTTTTTCTTTATCCACCTTAACACCTAAGCCGTACTGATAACATGCAGCCAGCTGCAATTTATTGTGTGGATAGTCCGGATATTTATTATAGTAATCACACGCATTGCCCGGTATTTTGCCTATTTGCGCGAAGTAGCCCATTCGCCAACTTATTTCTTCGTTCATAGGGCATTGTTGACAATATGCGATAGCCTTCGATAAACATTTATTCGTATAATATTCATGCAAAAATAAGTCGTAATTTGCCTCTCGATGTCCCAGCCCCGACAATTTAACATACATATCAATGTCTGTTTGTTTGATTGTAGCTATCTTATAAAGAAGTTCTTTGGAGTCGTTATTGGTGTGTTTCCACAAGCATTGCTCGGCGCGGTCGATGTCGTTGTGTATCTCCAAGTGAATCTTGCCCATGCGGACGTTGGCTTCGTCGTAGCCCAGCTCGGCCGATTGTGCATACATCCGCATGGCGTCATCGAATTGTTTGTGCTGGTCATATGTACTCGCGATGTTAAACGCATCTTGTCCCATTTGATCATGGCGATATTTTTCCGAGCGGCACACATTGAACAGCGTGTCTTTCTCTTTTACGGTCAATTCGGCCGATCTCGACAATGCATACAGCACAGACACGTCCATGTCGGCGGTTACTTTGCGATCGAAACATTTAAACGCGGCCGACATCTCATTTAATTGGAAGGCGACACACCCGTTGATATAATGGAATATCTCTTTGTCAAAGGATGATGATATTTTCGACAGATAGGTCATTGATTTGCGATAATTTATATCCGACACGCCTTCGCCGACAATATATGTACATCCTAGCATAAACGCCGCGTCGGGATTTTTGTCGCTTATTGGTTTGAGTATGTTTACCGCCTTTTTTCGATGTAATTTATTACCACCTAACACTTTGAATCGCGATGTTCTGAAATAATGGTACAAGGCCAATTGAAATGGGTCACTCGATTTGTCGTTGTTCGGAGCTAAGGACGAATACGTTGACAGGCATTGATTTGCCAATTTTGTTAATGTATTTATCTGAGCACTGTTCATTGTTATCTGCACCATTTTAAAACACATTATTATTACATTTCAGTTTGGCGTGGCGAATCTTGGATCTGGAGCTGCTCAACATCATCATCGTCGCCCATTCGCAACGCATGCTTATCCCGAGCGATGCGGTGGTCGTCGTATTTATTTTCCCGACCCATGCGATGGCGATCTCGGGCGATGTAGTGGTCGTCGTATTTATTTTCCCGGCCCATGTGATGGTTGCTCACCGAGGCGGCGCGCTCGATGTAGTGGTCGTCGTATTTATTTTCCCGGCCCATGCGATGGTTGTCCATAGACGCAGCGCGCTCGATGTAGTGATCATCGTATTTGCCTTCTCGGGTCATGCGGTGTTTATCTCGATGGATGGCGTGGTCGTCGTATTTGCTTTCTTTGCTGATGCGATGATCGTCGTATTTGCGCTCTCGGCTGATGCGATGATCGTCGAATTTGGCTTCTTTGCTCATGCGGAAATCATCGCGTACAGCTGATCGTGTTCTTTTATGGTCGTCTACGCCCCATTGATGTCGTTTTGCCTCGAAGCCGAAATCGTCTTTCTTGCGCTGTCGATCGAGATGATGCCGTTTACGTTCGTACAGGAAATCGTCGCTTTTCGTCTTCTTGTCTATTGTGTAGTTTTCACGTGCTAGATTGATCGTCCGTAAATGAGTGAGTTCCCGTTCTTTTTCATTGATCATATACGTCCTTATATCTTTCGATTCCTCACGTTTGGCATCATTGTCTTTTTGCAATTCGGCGATTCGCGATTGATGCTGCAGGGTTCTACGGTCGGTTTCTGCTCTGCGTTCGTACGACAAATCATCGACGTTGGTTTTGTACGCATGAACGTCCGCTTCCGTCCGCATTTTCTCCAATTCCCGATCGTGCTTTCGCTGATTGAACGTGTCTTCGATGCTAAGATCTTTGAATTTATAATTTAAATCCACCTCTTTCATGCGCACGGTTTGGTGATACTCCAGTTCGAAATCTTCGATACGGCGCTTGATTTGTTTGATCCGTTCATTGTTTTCCTCGATCTCGTCATTTAGTTTTTGCTGTGTTTTGTGTCTCCCCATTCGCAGCGTGCTTGGTTTGTGACCGCCGGCCGACGAATATTTATAATATGTTAGTGCGACATCCATGTTTTCTAGCTCGTCTTCGCATTCGAGACCCAACGCAAAAATATTATTAAGAGCCTCTGTATTGTCGTAATCCTCGAAGCATCTCTTAAAATATTTAAACGCCAACTGAAGATTGCTTGAAAAACACACGGTTCCGTGCTGATAAATACATCCCAGCCGGAAGAACGATTCGGGCACGTTGCGGCAAATGTCCTGATACACGTCGATGGCCTGCTTCGTATCGGTCCACTCAAATTGTATTAGCACCAGATTGTACAACGCGATAGAATCGTCCGATAGCTGATAGTAATAAAGCGCCTTAGAATAATTATGAATCGATTCATAGCATGGACCAATGTCATCCAGAACGGCTGTATATCTCTTTTGGTACAACAGCTCGAGCATGCTCACCCGCAACGAATCGTCGTCGATTTCGTTCGCAATGCGGTGGGTTTTCCGGGACAGATCTTCCAGCTCGTCCCACGACGAGGCGCGCCCGAGGCAGATCTGCAAGTATTTGACGGCCTTGGGGCCATCGATCATGTTGGCCAATTTCAGCACGGAGTCGTAATGGTCATACTCGTCGGCCAGATAGCCATAGATATCAACGGCGTCGTCGTCATTGCGCGATCGCGATGCGATTTCGAATACTTGATCGATCACGGTGTCGTCCTTTCCATGGGCCGACAAATATTGTTTGAAATAATCATACGATTCATCGTCGTTGCCCATGTGCATGGTACATTCGCCTAACATCCTCACCACGTTAATGTCGTGATTTTCCATGTACGATATTTTGTACAATTGGTACGCATCCGTATGTCGTTTGTCATACAGATATTGACGGCCTATGTTGGTCAAATAAACATGCAAATCAGAAATGTTTTTTCCGGCGAGCTTGACGAAGATGGCCTTCGCATCGTCGTATTCAGTCGAGTCGTAATAGAAAACCCCGATCTCCATTAACTGATATTTAGCGTCGTCAACGTCTGATATCACGTCAGAATTCAGCTCAACCGACTTCGCCAAATTCTTTGTAATTCCTCGTCCATGATGATAGCACAACGCGAGCTCATAACTTGATGCAATATGCCCCATCGAATGGGCCCTTTCGAAACACTCGAATGCTTTGCGGTTATAATCCATGATGAATTAATATTAAAACCGTACACATGTCTTAATTCAATATAAATGTTACACGAAATCAGGTTCACACCGGTCGAGTGTCCATATACGGGGTAGAATTCGCGGTGTTGTGCACAAATGGTATTTTACAACGCGTGTAGCGAGCGAAATCGAGCAAAAATGCATAAAGCAT
>Ga0123352_10017693_pt1 | contig 11354 bp, 9 predicted proteins | sample TergutLab28metaG_FD_89700 | JGI IMG/M metagenome (GOLD analysis project Ga0123352, IMG submission 89700) | Labiotermes labralis P1 segment gut microbial communities from Petit-Saut dam, French Guiana - Lab288 P1 | ecosystem: Host-associated > Arthropoda: Insects > Digestive system > Gut ... | reverse complement strand
TGAGGAAGGGCGAAATTATCGCCCGAAACATGTTGAGCTGATTGAAATTATTAATAAAATTATTATTGTTGCTTCTAGTTGGCTGTTTGTATTATTGTATCAATGATGTACGGCCACACAAACATCAAAAACGTATCCTGTGTGGGTTAAATTGCTGCTGTGATCATCGAATACTATTCTGGTAGACATAGTAACTAACTGCAGATGTATATCACACTGGTCGGCGCAATGTAGCTGACACACTGATAGAGGTTTCAACAAATTACAAATAAATCAGTATTAAACATTCAAAGCAGAAGTCTTGTTTGTGTCTTGATAGCATTCTGCAGTCTGCATCACTGTTCTATTTCAGCCAGCCTCATGGACATATTCATTTCGATGCAGTTTTCAACCCGAAATGAATCCAATTCGAGTATTAGTTTCATAAAATGTTTTACCTACACGTTTATTCAATTACTGATAATATTTACCTCCAAATTTAACTTCATGTTTCAATTCTTTTTTTTTTAATCTTTCTATCCTCCAGATATGAAACCTGGTATTAAATTGCATTTTAAATTACGTTATGCTGTTAATAATTACTACTGTCAAAAATCCTATTTTTAATAGAAATTAAATTTCAAAAATCAACATCGCAACTCGACCTCATAAACGTAGCAATTATTAAAGTACTCTAACCATTCCAATTGTTTTACGTAACTGGAGACATATGTTGACATTTACACATTCTAGAATGTAAAGTTGTCCCTCTGAATGTCCTGATAGTATATAACCGAGTATGGGCATTAATGGCGGCCACTCATTGCTAATCTCGGAACTAGGTGGGATTAGCGATCATCGTGACGTCACGACCGATTTATCCACGGGGAAGAACCCCCGGTAACTCCCGAATAGGGGACTGGGTAGGTCGCATAGAAAATATGCACTTTTGCCTATGACAAGATTCGAACCTATAAGGTAGATTCGTCGATCTTTTGGTCCGTGGCCTACTCACTACTCCGACTTTTTGTTTAGCCATTCCGGTTCCTCTTTGTAACACATACTGCATAATAAATGAATAAAATATTACAATTATCGACATAAAACATTTGTTGGTTAATTAGCGTCACCCTCTGAGTGCCCACTTACATAAACCCTAGATTGTACAGTCTCATAATGAAGCTGAATTGCGCCAACAGTCCACCGAAGCAGTCAGGTTCTCACACTAAAGAAAATTAAGACTGTGTTCTTCTGGGGTATGACACAGTATGGTTTTTTTTAGGCGTTACGAATGCCATGAAAATGAAGGTAGCCAAAATATTTGCGCAGATTGTGTGTTATGTGGATCGTAGCGATGCTGTACCACTTGACGAGCTAAAGGGTACCTGCTGCGTACTAACAAGTAGCGTCCCGCAGGCTAATCAATTATGAATGAAAGTTAGGGAATAATCAGGCTGAGGGTTCTATACGCAACATACAAGTTACAGCCTTCTTCTACGTTACGTGAAGACATACTGCAGAAAGCCACGATTTAATTCAGCTTCTCCATACATAAACGCATGTCAGAAACGAGTGTGCACTAACGGGTACGATAGGCCTCACATAGCCACTCATTCTTTTGACATGGTGACTGTAAAACTCACTGAATAACCCAGAAACTGACTCCCTGTTTCACTAATCCACTTAATTTACTTATTAACATGCTGTTCCCTGACTGGCTGACCGGAAAAGAAACTAGTACTCTTACAGCCTCACTTGCCCACCAATTAAATTGATAAATGAAGCAATGATTGGCTGAGTGATAGACAACATTCTAACACAACCAAATAAAGAAGAGTTTTGCATGAATATATTTTTGTGGATGTGCTTCAAAATAAATAATGCCCTAAGCCTCTGTAATGTAAAGGGTTCACTGGTCTTTGCAAGGCAGTGAGTGGGTGGCCTGAACAAGTCGTACAATCAATCAGCCATTCAAACACGCAAACAGACAAACACGAGACTGAATCGAGTCACGAATATAGGCTAAATCATGCAGGTCAACACAGCAGTAACAAACACTATGAAATTTAAAACTTGGTACCATGACGATCATATATAAACGCGTGAATACCATTATATGAAATTTACTAAAAATACAATTTTATGAAAATTACTAGCACTTTATCGACACTGCGACTGTTGCAGTAATACTTATGTTTACATATTTTTATGATTCAGACCTTCTATTTATACCTTATGTTAGACGGTCACTACGGAGAAAGGGTTTGTGGAGTATTTGCTATAACTGATTACTGTAATACGAAGCACGTAGTAATACAAAGGGTTACAAATTTGCAGCGTCGTGATATGCGCTGAAATAATGTATTACTAACACAGCAAGCATATAAATCGAGTGAAAACCCCTTGAAAAGTGATTTTACTTTATATTAATTGAGATTTATTAAAAATGACCCTCTTCTATTTCACTGATATTTTCCTCTGTGTATGATGCATTTGTACAAACAGCATCCAGCTACAAACCCATGTCCAAAAGCTCGTTAACTAAGCACGTCGACTAGCAAAATTAATGACATTCCAGGCTATGTGCGCCACTGCTGAATGTCCAAGTATCTGTTTGGAAAGTGAATATCCTTTAAGTGAGGCTTCCAACAAATGACAGCCTCAGGGAGCTAATGTTTTGCTAGTGTCACTGACGAAATGGGAAGTGCCTCACTTAGCAGATTTTGGCAAGCTTAGTCATTCTAGTGACGAGGCTAAAGCAGGATGAAAGAAGAATTCTGTTGACAATTCTGGACAGGAACAAGAGGGGTTTCTCTTCTCCGAAACGTATAGACCTCTTTCTGGACCCACATATCCTCTTAGTAAATGGGTTCCGAGGGTTTTCTCCCAGGGTGTAAAGTTTTCAACTGACCTCCATGTACTGCCGAGGATAAGAATGGGTGGAATGAAACCTCTGCTCACACACATTCCTTCACGGCATGTAGACGGACAACTTTACCCATACCTTGACTGGTTTTTCTCTGCCAGGTCACATTTCCATGCAGCTGATGTTCTAACTCTTTGACACATGCAGTTCGTCTATTTACAAATAATGCCTCTCTACTAACAAAGACAAGTCGGTTAATATTGTTTTTGTAAAAATCATACAACACATAACTACTCATTTTGGGCAAAATAAATTATCTTTTATACTGAAACGAGCGGTAAATATAGTTACCACTCTTCTTCAAAGTTTTAACATCTTCGATGTGTGTGGCTGCAATCGACTATACATCGAAACTTCATTACTTGCTTACGTACTCCATGGAGAAGAGTCCTTTTTGAGAAGCTAACCGGTTTTCAGCGAGTCAAGAAATTCTCCGCATATTATGGAACCGAAAAGTTCATTACCGCAATCACAAGTGCCCGCCACCTGTCCCTGTTCTGAGCCAGATCGATCCTGTCCCTACCACCCACATCCCACTTCCTGAAGATCTATCTTACTATTATCCTCCCATTTACTCCTGGTCTCTTTCCCTCAGGTTTCCCCATCGCAATCCTGTATATGCCGCTCCTCACACCCATACGCGCTACATGTCCTACGCATCTCATTCCTCTAGATTTTATCACCCGGACAATATTGGGTGAGGAGTACAGATTACTAAGCTCCTCATTATGTAGTTTTCTTCACTCCCCTGTTACCTCGTCCTTCTCAGGCCCAAATATCCTCCTCAACACCCTACTCTCAAACACCCTCAGCCTACGTTCCTCCCTCAAATGTGAGCGACCAAGTTTCACACCCATACAAAATAACAAGCAAAACTATAGTTCTGTATATCGTAATCTTTTAATTTTTTGATAGCAAACTGGAAGACAAAAGATTCTGCACCGAATAATAGCAAGCATTTTCTGACTTCAGTCTGCTCTTAATTTCTTCCTGATTAGAATTTTGATTTGTTACGGTTGTTCTCAAATATATAAACTCTTCCACCCTTCACAGGAACAATTATAAATCTTTATATGGTGATTTCGTTCTGCATTCTGATCTCAAGACATGACTCTGTACTTAGTTTTATCAGCATTTACTTCTAGCCCAATCTCCTTACTAGCCACTAACAAAGCTTCTGCGTTTCCCTTTACAGTACGTACGATTCCTCCCAACATATTAACACCTTCCGCATATACCAGAAGCTGGTGTGTGCCATTTAATTTCAAGCCATCCTGGTTTACTTGAACCATCCTAATCGAAATTTCATTAAATGAAAGTGAAACTGAGGAATCTTAAATGTTACGTCTGTAAATCGTAGTGAACACAGCAAGGTAGTTACAGTTGTCTCTATGGACTCCATGCAGGCGTATGTGGGAAATGTAGATCCCCATTCTTAACGTCGGCATTAGAACACTGATTGTTCTCCTTTTCAACCAGACCGCTTTACCCACAGGGACAGACCCACTAACCCACTGGATAGGACGCTGGAAGGGTCCCCCAGCCAATGTGGATGCTTTGGAGAATAAATTAATCTCTGCCCCTTCCAGAAATTGCGCCACGATTCCTCGGTCGTAAAACACGTAGCCTAATCACTACGCGCACTGAGCTAAACCGGCTGCCACAACTCCACATTTATATTATTAAAAAAACCCCGAAGGTCACGTCGCTGAAATACTTATATAGGCCCCTAAATATACAACCGCGATCTTTAAACCTGACAGAGAAAACTCGCTGAATCAGCCACACGACCGTAAATGCGGCAGTTACTATCGCTTCACCCACTCTTTCAGCCAGCCTAGAGCTTTGTCTCCCACTGCAGTTACCATTGGGAATATTCTACATACAACAAAACGAAGGAAAGCTAGCTGGACTGGTGACATCTTGCGTAGGAACTAGTTTCCAAAACACGTAATTGAGGGAAAGGCAGAAGAGACGCGAAGACGATGAAGAAGACACAATCAGCTACAAAACAACATTAAGGAAAAGAGAATATATTGGAATTCTAAAGAGCACTCCCTTTTTAAAAGGGTACGGACTTGTCACAAGACAAACTACAAATGATAACTGAAGAATAATTAACCAACTAGATGCCACTTATTACTTTATTGTACTGCTTATAGGCTCAACATGTTTCGGGCATTACTACGCCCGAAACATGTTGAGCCTATAAGAAGTACAATAAAGTAATAAGTGGTATCTAGTTGGTTTTTTATTCTTCAGTTATCACAATGATGCACGGTCCAATAAACATGAGATTTACAAATGATAAATATCCTGCAGTTCTTACATGATTAAAATAAATTTTCATTGCTGGTTATTACAAATATTCGAGGAGGGTGAGATGGACGCGTGAGAAAGGCGATAATTGAGTATAAAATTTCGGTCTGAAACCTAAAGGAATAAGACTGCAGGAGACCTAAAAATTATTTTAAGTGCTTTATTTTACGACACCGTCAGTTGATGAGATTCTATGACTGAGTACAGAATATGGATGGCATGTTAATGACAGAAGAAGAAAGTATTTGAAGAAATACGTGTCACCGTACCACTCTGTCCACCACAAATCCTACATACACTGGCATGGACCTCCGCAGTGAGAAGCCGGCAAGGCATGACCGTGTAGAAGTTACATGGGAACGTAACACGCACAATAAAACGTACTTTACGACACACTGTGCGAAAATATGGAATGTAGGCCTATTTGTTTGGCTGAAGATAGAAGCCATTCTCCATAAGAGAAGAGATATTTATGACTCTCTGAGCGACTATAAGCTTGTTAATGACTGTCATATGGAGTTAGCTGTTACAGTGGGTCACTGAACGTGACTGTTGTTGTCACCCCTGATGTTAGAGTTGTGTTATCCACGGATTACTGTTACAAGCCGCTGTACCGTGATACCTGCTGTGCTGATCTGCATTGCACTTACCATAGTAAAGACCAAAGAACAGGGTCACTCCACATGTCCGTCCTCATGCAAATACCAAGAGGCTGACAGTGTATTCTTGTATCGAAAAACTGCACCTTTTCAGAGTACGTGAAAAGAATTTTTGGGCGTGAGTGTACAGGTTCGTGACGAAGGTAAGTTAGTAGGCTGAAATAAGTTTTAGACGTTTCCCGTCGTCTCGTTTTGGATCAAGGAACACAAAATTTCGGAAACTGGTTATGCTTCGATAATGAGGACCTGCAGAAAGACTTATATCTACCTGATCTACTCAACGGCACAGGTTTCATACGATTTTCTCACGGCGGACGCAAAGCCAGCTTCCACAATTTTGAACTAATTGAACCAAAATGAGAAGACGTTAAAAGAATTGTTTTTTTGCAATGAGCGTGTTCGAGTCTAGAAAAGGTGTAACATTCGGCACGTGCATCTAGAGTACATTACTATTATAATAGCAGGAGTCAAAAATAAGAGATTTGTGTGTAGAAGAAATGAGATTTATCACCGAAACCTACGTTACAAATAAAAGCGTATCTGCCCTTCAGAACACTACTGTACTCTACCTAATGTGGAGTTGATGCAAACATCAAGTTTCCTGAGCCATTGATAATCAGGGTTTAGTAAGAGATAAAGCTAGATTTCGAGCTCATTACCTAGGAATTTCAACTACAAATATTTCCTCAACCCACTGAAGCCTTGAAGTTACTATACCACCAGGATTAACGCTAAATCATTCTACGTTATGTCCACACAGTGCATTTGATTGTGTTGTATGGATCTCAGAACAAACAGCGACTATCTCTTGACACAGCATTAACTGATTTATATAACTCAGGCTATGTGTTTAATGAGCAGTACGAATTGTATTCTGAAATATAATTGACATTATTTTTCTTCTTCAGAAGGTTAATGTTATCCCTACCATAGGCGTTAGAACACATTGTTGGACTTGGTGTTCAGTCCTCGCCACCACACCTGTTACAGATTCGAATACGCTGTCCACTCCGAATTCGATACTAAACAATACAGCCACTTCATTTCTGGCAACTGATGTGGTTGACAAGTCGGCGTTCGTGTATCTAATTCTGGAGTGTCCAGAGTTCGAACCTGGTCCTATGACCAATTTTTTTGGCCAAGAGGTTACCTGGCTTTCCTCAGTCCCTCCAGGAAAGTGAGGGGACAAAACCTCAAGTTGGGATACAATCGTTTCCTTCTGCATCCTTTCCCGTTCATTCTTAATTAATCTATTGTCAGTAGACGTTATAACGTTTCAAAATATTAATCGAGTCGTTAACTGGGCCATAAAAATAAAATCTGGAAAAACTATGAATGAAATTTGATACCAGCCATCCCGTTGTCTTTTAGGACTAACTAAAATGTCGTTCAGTCAAAACACAACAATATATTCAGTAATGTAAAATAAGGTAAAGTGATCCCGTTACAGGCGCGGTGTGGCCCAGAGGGTGGATAGAGGTATAGCTCTACTCTTCCGTGACTGTGGCATTAGAAGGGAGTGAGTGGTCAGCAGCACGCCCCGGCCGCACTGTACCCCCGGGAAAGATCCGGTACCCATTATGCAGGAGGCTTATGTGGGCCCCAGGGCCGGTCTGGACGGGCGTATTCAATAATGTAATGTCTGAAATTCTACACAGCAAATGTAAACAATATGGGATCCCATAATGTATGTCATGTCCATGTACTGAAATGTCTGCCTGATGATGGTTACTGTAACTGAAACATGTAGCAAACTTTACATTATTGAATATATTGTAGTGTTTTGACTGAACGACTTTTAAGTCATGAATTAAATTGGTTATGCATTTAACTTTACGACAAAGAAAAGAGTCCTTTTGTTACATTGTTACAGAAAAACGTCAAGGGATGAAATCGCACGCTAACCAGACGCACATGTGATAATAATCAAAAGGATCTCTGTAAAACAGTTGAGGATGCGTGGGCAAGATACAGTTGACTCAGCGTAACGATCGACAGAGAGCTGCCTTCGGTTCCATAAGGGCGTTGGGGGTTTCAGAGAAAGTGAAATATTATCAGCCTCTAAATAAAACTATGTGCCATGCTGGTGCACATGATATGCCGTAAAATGACACCAGAGTGTTCATACGCACAAAATGACGTAATGCCCTGGCCCCACTTCCAGTTCAACAGTCTGCCGTAACTTGCCAATCGATCGCACAGAAATAACATTACTGGCAGGAAAGGACAATTGCCGATCACAACTTGCACGGTGACCTAATGACCTACTGAGGAGATGCCGAACAAACGGCATTGAATAACTGTCGGTCGGCACGAAAGTGCTGAGAGAAAAATGGACAAACGTTTCCACTGCCATTTTAAGAAATTTTCTTGTATTTTGTGTTACCATTGCATACCTTTTAACACATACATCAGTTATTTAAGCACCAACGGCCTGTACGTTCAGTTATTTCCGTTATGTATTAATAAGCAAAGGCTGTTGAATACTCGGAGAATTTGTGCATAAGGAAATTGACGTTAGTTGACTTTGATTCAGTTTCGCACACACTTACAAAGACAAAGATTCGTCCGCTGGAATATGACGCCGTGTAAACTGGTACATAGTTACCAAACACTGTAGGATATTACGACTTTCATATTGACTGTACTCCAAGAAGAATGTAAAGCCCTGAAATCTTTCACAGTTATAAATGTGGCTAAAGGAATCACTTTCATTTTGTGGTCGATTTAGAGATGTTGCTAAGGATGCGAAAGAAAGTGGTCATGATATTACTTCAGATAATAGGGCCTATTACAGAGGCGGAGGAAAGTCACAGAAAACCTCAGCTAGGATATTTGGAGTACTGACATAATTAGAACAGGGTACATTCCGAATAAAATACACATGCACAAATGATTTGGGTCCACGCAGCAAGTACTCACTGTATTACTGTAAGATATGGGGCCACATAACTACTGCATAAGTTTATCCCTGTGGTTCGCCGTGTTTCCTTACTGACAGAAGAACTCAATACTTTACGTTCGCACATCGACGTTGACTAAATGGTCTAGGGTGACAGCAGATCGATTGACAGTTACAGAAGTTCCTTACGAGCTTGCTGCTCTCTTCTTCAGGTCTATGTGTTCCATTAACAATTAAGTCAGCGGTCTCCTTCTAACCGTCGGTAACTACGTAATAATCGATCGAAGTGACATCATATCCCAGTGGGCTTAGACGTTCAAAAGAAATATACCTCGAAGCTGCATCTAAGTTCAAGAAAAATACTGACCCTTCATCCAGAAGACGAAGCTGTATAAGGGACTTGGATAATGTGGCTTTCAAGTCCATGAGTGTCGAAATTAGGATCTGCATGACATGCTTGCACAAGAATCGGCGCCATTTACTAAACATTCTCACACTCACGCAATGAAGATGATACTCTTAACAATAAGGTCATCGTCAAATAATAATGATTATTGTTATCATAATAATCATCACCACCATCACTATCACCATCAATGAAATTATCATCATTAATCCTTGAGTCGATTTTACTATATGGTTCACTTTCCTTAATTTTGCTACTAACTCTGTAAGGACATGGATAGAGGTCTCTCATTTTGAAAAAAGAATGAAGTGCTGGAAAGAGGAAACACGGGCAAGTGTCTGGACTTAAGGAGGACGACGTACTTGCGCAAGTGACGACATTACATAAGACAGTTCGTGACTTTTGTAGGTCATCTGGTTTTGTGAAGAGAGTAAAAAATTAAACAGAAAAAGAACGGAACACATAACTGGACAGGAATGAAATTATACAGGGACTATTATTATTATTATTATTATTATTATTACGATGGTGTGCTGATAAGTCCTTAGCCCGACCTACTTCCCGATGTCGTAGGGCGGAATCGATAGTGTCGTTGGTAAGAGGGGTTTGTTCATGGGCCGAATTGTCTTTTCTTCTTACAGAGGCTGAAAGGAAGAATGTCAGGCGACGCGCGCGATTTCAGCAACAAGGAGACGCGAGCTGTCATCAAGTTTCTTTTGTTCCTGTAAGGCAAGGCGCCGAAGGAAATTCACGCCGTTCTGAAAGAAACATTAGGGGAACATGCACCATCGTATGCCACCGTCAAACACTGGGTGATCCAGTTTAAACGTGGTGATTTTTCCACCTGTGATGCGCCTCGTCGTGGAGACCCAAAACAGTAACCACCCCGGAGATTATTGATCACATTCACGAGCTAATCTTGAAAGACCGCCGGATTTAGGCTAAATCAATGGCTGAGCAACTGGGTACCTCACGTGAGCGGATTGGGTCCATCATTCATGAAGATTTGGACATTCGGAAGCTCTCCGCGAAGTGGGTCCCGAAATACCTGAACGCGGATCACGAACATCAACGGTGCCAGTCGTCTGAACAACGTTTGGAATTCTTTCGGCGCGATCCACATGATTTCCTGTCGCGATTTGTGACCATGGACGAAACCTGGTTATATCACTATGATCCGGAAACAAAGCAACAATCAATGGAGTGGCGGCATAGCGGCTCACCACGCCCCAAAAAAAATCCGCTGGAAAAGTTCTCGCCTCGATTTTTTGAGATCAAGACGGCATTCTCCTCATTCATTATCTTCCAAAGGGCTAAACTATCAACGCTTAGTATTACTCATCTCTTCTGGTGCAACTGAAGGATATTTTGAAGGAAAAACGCCGCAGGAAAGTCACCAAGGGGGTCTAGTTCTTGCATGACAATGCCCCAGCTTACCAGGCACTTGCAACCCAGAAGAAACTGGCCTACCTGGGCTTCCAGTGTCTTGATCACCCACCTTATTCTCCGGATCTGACCCCGTCGGACTACCACCTGTTCCGTAGACTTTTAAAGCAATTGAAAGGTCTCCATTTTTCTTCCGACGCGGAGGTCACTGCTGCCGCGGAGACCTGATCGGACGGACAACCTTCTGAATTTTTTTGAACGCCTTGCAAAAGTTAGAGCAAAGGTCTAGGAAGTGTATTGAGCTTCGTGGGGAGTATCCCGAGTTTGGTTGCCGTAGTTTGTTTCCTTCCTGGTCGGGCTAAGGACTTATCAGCACGCCTCGTATTATTATTATTATTATTACAACTACTAATACTGTGGGTACTCAGTGGAGCAGTTGATTGAGGGTACAATTCGGAAGGCCGCGGGATCGATTCCCAATGGTGTCATTGGAATTTTTTATTGACATAATCCTTCCGGCCGCACTATGGCCCTGGAGTCGACTCAGCCTCTAACAGAAATGGGTACCAGGAATATTTCCTGGGGGGTAAAGGCGGTTGGAGCGTAGGGCTGAGAACATTGATACCTTCACGTGCCGATTGTCTTGAAATCTGGGAGCCTCAACCTCTTGAAACACTCAGGGCCTGTACAGGGACTGCTTTTTACTCCTATTTATACTACTACCACTACTACTACTACTACTACTACTACTACCACCACCACCACCACCACCACCAC
>Ga0123352_10017692_pt1 | contig 11355 bp, 7 predicted proteins | sample TergutLab28metaG_FD_89700 | JGI IMG/M metagenome (GOLD analysis project Ga0123352, IMG submission 89700) | Labiotermes labralis P1 segment gut microbial communities from Petit-Saut dam, French Guiana - Lab288 P1 | ecosystem: Host-associated > Arthropoda: Insects > Digestive system > Gut ... | reverse complement strand
TCGCAGGACCTTCCGAATACTGACTTCTAGCCAGCAGTCCGGCATATAAAGTACAAAAAAAAAACAGCAGTACACAAATACACATAAATAACTACAACAATACACACGACCAACCAACAACAATTACAAGACAACTTAAAACTAGCAACAATACACACGAGACAAATTAGAATTTTACAACATGTACAAAAGCTAAAAACCGCCAAGCAAGGGAGTACTGCATTTCTTGTAATTTTTTTTACAATCATTAATTCACACAAATTTTCAACCCATTCCTTCACTTCTCATCACTTACTGCTCCTATAAACCTTTTCAATAAAGACTCTTCCCCCCCCCCCATACTGCGCACTTCACTTCGCCTCATTCCAGTTTACTTTGCTTCATTCACTTCACTTTAGACTTTTCACTTCACTAGACTTCGCTTCTGTACAATTTTCGATGATTTCCAACACACTTTACTTCCTTTTAATTCAACTCAATTATCACTTTCCTTACCCTCGTCTTAAAAGTGATCAGATCGTAAGATTACGTTACCCATTAGTGAAAGGCAATATTTTGCTGGAGGAAGCCGACAGTACACAATGAACGTTTTTTTTTAAACCTCGAATCACGTGAACGCGAACGCAAAGCCGGCCGCCGTCATGTATCATCAGAATTTGAAATATAGCGAGTTCAGCATTTCTAATAACGGGACTTGTGAACTTTTTTGATCTACCCCCGAATGTGTATTATATAGGAGCATGGTTCCGCAAGAGAAAAAAAAATAATTTTGTTATTTCAGAAAATTTGATAGAACTTTTTGGGACACACTGTAATTTTTTTGCCAGGTGTCACTGACGGAAATCGCGGGCATCCTTTCATGACAGGCAGCGTTATCGCCGAAATTCGTAGCAGGGACATTCCGAATTCCAAGAATAAACGACTGTGCTGTGTACAGGAATATTCAGCTTACGAGTGCTATTAGGAACACAGGGTGGTCGTGCTGTCCGATGATAAAGGCGATTATTTGACATAACACAGGTTCTTGTCATTCAGATGTTTGTTTGTTTGTTTGTTTCATTCCTGTAGTACATAATCTTGCTGGCATGCGACTCATACTGCGCAGCGGCTTGTGTGAGTTGTGAAATCGCGTCACTTCCTGTTAATGCAGCATGCCTTGCTGTGCTACAAACATGGTTCCTCCGTTTTTCTTGACCAGTCTCAAGCTTCTGTGTCGAGAGTATACATACGCACTAGAGCTCCGTTTTTTTAAACCGCATGCCACTGAGCCAAGGGGTTCCTTAAGGGTTTGCAAAGAATTCTGCGAGCACTCTTGAATTGGCACAATGTACGTGGTACCAGTTCACTTATTTCACCCTTTAAGGTTAACAAGTTTAAAGCCATCCCTGCCCACACGTTGAAGGCATGAAAGGGGTTTAGAGGCGCGAGATGGAGGTGAGTTTTGAACATCACGCCAGAGCCGCTTTCCCCCCCGTGAAAGCATCCCGGTACCCATTAAATAGGGTGGGTGGACCCCGGCGCCGGTCTGGACGTTTTTGGAGAAGAAAAATCTCTTCCCCAACCGGGATTCGAGCACCCCACCGTTCGGCCCCATAGCATAATCAGTATGTCGACTACACTGTCCCTGAAACGTGTTTGTGTGTGGATTGGATTCGTGTGGCTCGTTTGGGTGTTCATTGGTAGTTTCTAAACACGTTAATGAATTATGGGTTCCATAAATAATGTTGATTAGTTGAGCGACTGTTAGCTTATCGTCAGTCTGCTGTGTGGTGGAGTCTAGCAGGATGGAGCTTTACGGGTAAAGAAATAACTCTTTTGGATGGGAAATAGAAGAGACCTGCTTTTAAACTTAAACGAGCGAGGTGCCTTTTCCAGAATCTTCTGTTCAGGTGCCTCTTGTCATCCATTTCGACGGAAGTCGTGCGGAAATGGTTTTCGAGGTTTTATATAAATACGCTCATTCAGCACGCGTACCGTGCGGGATTCCACTTTAGGCGACGTGTGTGCGGGTGTCTAGGTCACCAGCCTTGCGACTGACGGAATGGCCCAAAACTTAATAAAGGAAACTTTACTCGTACAGAATCCCCGCTAACGAAAAGTATGCTTGGAAATGGAATGCACGTGTTCTGGGGCCATAATTTTATCTTGTGTCCATTGGTTGACGGCTACGGGTTGGACGGTCCGGGGATCGAATCCCGGTATGGGGGCGAGATTTTTCGCACCCGTCCAGACCGGCCCTGGGGCCCACCCAGCCTCCTACACAATGGGTACCGGGTCTCTCCCGGAGGTAAAGCGGCCGGGGCGTGGCGTTGACTACCCCTTCTATTGCCGAGGTTAAAGAAGGAATAGAGCTGTACCTCTGCTCTCCCTATGGGCCTTCGTGGCTTGTTGTAGGGTGAACTTTACCATTATCCATTGGTTGACGCGTCCTGTGGCCTACCTTTTTTTTAATATAAATTGACCCGGTCGGCCGACCGCACCACAATCGCGGCGGAGTAGCGCGGGGAAGTGGCACACGATAGTTGTCAGATAAAATAATTCTGTATAATTTACTCATAGATCTTTGAAGTCCCCTGTCTAATTGTTATTTCTTACAGGCGATATATTCTTACAGTGTGTTGTGGATTTTAGAGTTTGGGTTTCGTCGGTAGATTTAAAGGTCGAAAAGGTTGCAAGTAAGGGAAATAAAAGCTCGCGAAATTTGGACATAGTATGTAAGTAAATGAAAACCAGAACGGCATTGCTGTTCTGTTCGTGCCGTGCTTAATCAAGCCGTGGGTAGGGCTGCGGCGTGGTTAGACGTTATTGACAGGTGATGATCAGAATGAATAGGCGAGCTGCTGTTGGCGCCTTCTTTTGAGCTTTGGATTTCACACCCTCCCGTAGAGACAGTGCAGTATTTAAAAAAATGAAAAAGTTATGTGCACGTTCGCAGAAAATGTTTCGGCCCATGTTTTGTTTGTTACGAACAGGAAGGCGGTAGTTGAAACTGGAAGGATACTGGAGAGCTGTGCGTTCAGTTTGGAATTTTTCATTGAGCGTTAAAATTTTAAAGTGTGGGATTGCATTACATTTATGTTGCTCATCATTGTGTGGTTGATTGATCGTCTTCCACAAGTTCAAATTTTATATGAATGATGTCCGAATGTCTTTGTAGAGTCGATGGCGCTGAACCGTATCGAGACTTGAAAGGTTCACACCTCAGATCGCTTGTCTTGTGTTTTTTTTCGCGGTTTTCTTCAGGTCTTAAGGCAGATTCCGGGATAATACCTCAAAGTTCACCACAAATACTTTCGTCTCATTGTCGTAGGTAAGGATACCGCAGACCCCGCGGCGCCGAGGGCCCCTTGTGATGTGGGGGCACAAAAGGTACAGGATGCTAAAATTTGTTGTATTCCGTTCTTTTGACAGAAGGCAGTTTTCTGAGACATCTTGGAGTGACTTTGTTAGTAATTACATCGGAGCCCTCTGGTTATCGAGTCGTAGGGGCCCCCGACAGGCTGTATACGTCACTGTTTCATCTTCATTATTTCCCTGTAATTTATTGACTACTATCCTACCGTTTGGATCAGAATTACCTGGGAAGTTTTGAAAGAAGTGTGATGTTTGAGAAGGATGGGTATTAGTTGGACCGACAGTGTGAGAAATGAAGTATGCCATAGAGTCAAAGAGGACAGTAATATCCTACATACAGTAGAAAGAAGGAAGGCTAACTGAATTGTTTACATCTTTCATAGAAACTACCTTCTAAAACACGTTAATTGAGGGAAAGATAGAAGAAAGAATAAAAGTGACGGGAAGACGTGGAAAAAGATCTAAGCGTCTACTGGATGACCGTAAGGAAAACAGAGGACCTTTAGAGAGACGATAATGTAATTTGAAAGAGGAAGCACTGCATCGCAGTCTGGAGAACTGGCATTGGAAGATGCTATGGACGTGTCCTAAGACATACTTCAGATAGAATGAATGAATCCATGAATCTACCGTTAGAAGCAATAGTTGTGATGTTGAATGAACCGTCAACAGAAGAGCAATACCGAGTATTGCATTCTGTATTTAGGAGTTAACAGCGGCGTCTCTGCTTAACACAGGGCACTTTTTTTTCCCTACTGGACGGGAATTTAAAGAGATAAATTCACGAATGTCTGTATTCTGCATTCGTTGTGGCGGTCGGATAGGTCGATCGGACTTGTGACAGAATCCAGTGGGACGTGGACTATATATAGTAACATAAAGATCGGTAAGAAATGAAAACGTTTTACTCAAAGTAAAAATTGCGTCAGCATACATACCAGACCGACGGTGTTGAAAAGAGTACTTTGTCATGCGCTATGAAAGTAGAGCTGCTGTTATAAACAGTTCAGTGACTGTTTATACTAACTAACTTGTTGTTACATAAGAAGTAAGAATAATAAAATACATTATACAACAAGATCGATGTTTTCTGAATTTATTAAGAGCTATTTCTGTTTAAAGAGCAGGGCGTACAGAGACAGCACACATGCAGTGGTGAGATGTAAAGCGGTAGGACAGGTTTAATGTATTTTTTTCACGGTAACAGCAGTCAACATACATTTTGAAGGAAGATTCATTCGCAAAATGATGGTAAGAGTGTGTTAATCGATAGTCTTGAAGCTATAATAAATTTTAAAGACCGTTTGCATGGACTGTAAATACATTTCAGATGGACATCGTGGATAATGGACGGTGCGTATTGTTTGTCAATGAGCATGGCGGCTTTGTCGCGTTATAAGGACTTGGTATACGCCAGGACATCGGTGACGAACTGTGATACCTGGGGGGCACACTGCTGTCACAGTAGTAGCAAGGGGCACTGAAGGTTGGAGCATCCATATTTTCCGGGGACGCTGTCTGCTATTTTGTTGACCAAGATGACAGTGGTGCAGATTTTTTGGTGGCTCTTTTCCAATTTTTCTATCACAAATGACCGTATAGTTTTTTTTTTTGCTTGTACTTCCGTTAGATCGGTAAACGTATCAGTAGGTTGTGTTAGGTCTTAATGGGATCAGTAGTTTGCTGGTAAATCTGAATGAAAGAGAGAATATGAAAGACCTAAGCTTAGGCGCGAGGCTAATGTTAAATTGTTATTAAAGAAATGATTGGAGGGCGTGGAATGGATTCATCTTGCTCAGGATAAGGGCAGTTGGCGGGATTTTGTTAGTACGGTATGACAGTGTTTCTCAACCTCTGTGAGAGCTCGGACCGGTAAATTCTTTTGTTTCACAAGACGAGGGCCCGGTCCCAACAAATTTCCACGTAAATACCTTTCCGTTTTTTTTAAGTTCATACTTTAAAGTAACATAAGTATTAATAATTAGTTAATGGTATAAACATAAAGAGTATTAGTACACTTATGCGTACGGTGTGGCATGTTGACACATATATAATTCCAATTAAATTATCAGTCGCTGGACTAATGAAATCTTGTAACATATTGTAGTTTCCTCAAGCCAACATCTGGGTCTGAGTTTTTCGACACATTCACGAATATTTTTTCTCCTCAGAATTTATCCACTATGAAGCATTTATTCATAAAAATTGCTTAGAAAACTAAAATAAATACCAGGACAACCTCTCGCGGCCCGGCGGTTGAGAAACACTGCGTTAGTAGACCTTCAGGGTCCATGATAATGCGCAGGAATTCTTATTAGCTATGGAACTGCTGTTTTCTCAAAAAAAAAAAAAAAGATAATGCTGTATAAATTCGTTACCTGCTATGTTCAGAATTCGTTCCATGCTTTCGGAGCTGAAATTTGCTGACGAACAAACTCGACATTAATGCCTGCGCACTTGTTAACGTAAAGAACCCATGAAAATGGGAATGTTTTGGGTACGAGCCTCGGATCACAGTGCAGAGCGTGGAGCGTGTTCTTAAATTGACAGTAACGTACATTTGAACGGGCATTGCCATTACCTTTATCAGTATAAGTGTTTTAGGTCTTTTTTCGTAGGACTTAAATGGATTTTCAGTTTTTGGATCGCACGATTCCGCCCAATTTTTTTTTTCATTAAATATATGGAGGCTGTTTTTTTTGCATCCCAGTTTACATCTTTGCACTCGGCCTTGACGCATAGTGGAATTTTTTTTACCTTTCAGGATTCATAAATAACGCCTTGTTTTGAAATAGTACCGTCATGTCTGTCTGGTAGATGTTTGACGTGCATTACAATACACTTGCCTCGTACCAGATGTCCCCGCTTTTACGGTACTGATTCTTACTTGTTTCTACGGGTTGCATCATTTGCTTCTTATTCGGTGTGTTCGTAGAATTGCGAAAAGCGACTATTCGTCTTGTCTCCGTTCGTCCAACCGCACGGAAGAACTCGGTTCCACAGGAAGGATAGTCATGAAATTTGGTATTTGAGTGTTTTTTTCGAAAATCTGTAGAGAGATTCATGTTTCATTAAAATCTGACAAGAGTAACCGGTACTTTACATGCAGACGTATTGGCATTTATGATAATATCTCGCTGAGTTCTTCTTTGCATGAGAAATGTTTTAGGCAACATTTGTTGAGAAAATCGGAGTCACATTTTATGTTCAGTAACTTTTCCCGATAATCGTGTCTCATGAGGTAATGTGGGAAAATAGGGTAGAGCCCGACAGGCCACGGATGTCAATACAATGTGGCGCACGCGCTTTGCATGCTGGATAACTAAGGCTACAGACACACACACACTCAGAATACTCAATACCTACTGCATTTCCGTGGCAACACTGGTTACGCGAACGCATAACATTTTTACGTGTATATGCACATTGACTGTCTTGTTCTTCATCGTTTTGTCACTACAGTTGAAGCCATTTTAGTTGACGCTACGACACAGCTTAAATTTGAGCGTAGAGTTGCTCAAAAGAGTAGAAAATGTTCTGGTGGACTTGTGGTTATGGAGACAGGATGCTACAACCTTGATGCCGGGGTTCTTTTCCCACTAGGACACATTTTTCTCATTCTCCATAGCGTCGGTACCCGATACATGTGCCTGCCCGATGTCATATTGTGTGCGTACCGGGAGCTTTCCCCGCGGGTAGAGTCGCCGGAACTTGAAACCGACCACTCAGCTCCATCAGCCGCAGAGGTTAGGATTTTGTGGTTTTGTATTGTACACCAGCTTCCCGCTGTTTTCATTGCATGTAGCGAAATCAGGCACACGATATCTTGACTTACCTTGGTTAAAAAGCAAATAGTACTCGTCCTATCTTTTGATCGCCCAGTGTGTTACAGCGTTTTTGTGTCTCCATTAATTTCTGAACGTAAATTCGCCAGTAGTTGGTAACCCTTGCAGACCGAATGGTTATTTTCTATGCCACCAGGTTTAATGTAAGCAAGACACATATCGTATGTGTAACGTAACATTAAGGCGCCTACGCGTATCCGTTGCTACCGTCTTTATAAACAATATGTATTGCATATTGTGTGTATGTGTGTGGCCTTAGTTACCCAGCATGCAAACCGCATGCTCCGTATTATATTGTCATCTGTGGCCTGCACGGCTGTACCATGTTTTTTTGCACATATCTCATAAACTGAATTATCGTTTCTGTATACAACATTCCAGGAGGTGGGATGTGGGTATGTGGACTGGATTGGGCTGGCCCAGGATAGAGACATGTGGCGGACGCTTGTGAGTGCGGTAATGAACCTTCGGGTTCCGTAAAATGCGGGGAATTTCTTGACTAGCTGCAAACCAGTTAGCTTCTCAAGAAGGACCCTGCACCATGGAGTAAGTAAGTAAGTATGCAACATTAACTTACTGTTTCGGTCGTTGACGGCCATCATATTGTTAGCCCGATTATGGCCAGTAACGAACGAAACGTGTAGCTTTGTGTAAATTAATAAAGGTACTTGTGTTTCGACAGGCTGTAAACGATTTGCTTTAGAATGTTCCACAAACACAACGGGCTTTTATAAGCGAGAGAGAGAGCGGTGTTTACTGTGCGGTGCGAGCTGACTTTTTAAATAAAGTTCAGGTTAGTCTCAGCCTTGTAAATTGGTAAATAAAAGGAATAAGCCATTGGTAAGACTGTAATTGTACTGATTTCCCTATGCCCTCCACCCCAGTTATCGGTGAATACACACTACAAACCTGGTACAGGTTTGCGAGTTAGGTGCAGTGGAATTGCTCGTGAATTGAATGCCTGCAGTAATCAGTGTATACATTCACAAGGTCGTGTGCTGATAACTGAAATATTTTCTGTAGCCACACGCGGGCTTATTTGTATTGTCTGATCCTTATAAATGCCTACTCTACCTACTGGAATGTTTTAAAAGTGTTTTGAAACACGTGTATTTTATGGAGAGTAGATAGTGAACTTGTAAATAAAATCAACTTGGTGCACAACTTTTTCTTTGTATGTTCATATTTATCTATTTCTACATGTTTCGGGCGTGGATGACTGGTATGCAGGAGCATATGCTCCTGCATACCAGTCATCCACGCAGAATAACAAGTACAAAGTGTCGCATGAACACAGTTCTTCCTCCTGATGATGGCCCCGTACTCGCCCGAAACATGTAGAAATAGATAAATATAAACATACAAAGAAAAGGTTGTGCACCAAGTTGGTTTTATTTACAAGATTGTACAGAGATGCAAGGTCAACAAAACGTAAAATGTAGAGAGTGAACGTTCCGTTATTGTTAATTTTGTAAATTCTCTATCTTGTCTTTTTTAAGTTTATAAAAGACTTGTCTGTGCCGTTTTTGCACCACGGTTTTAAAATCTGTAACAGGTTCGACCTCTGTTCCTTCAGCATTTAAAACGCCAGTCCGACGCCTCTGTTTACGATACCGTCGGCATTCCAAAATGACGGAAGAGCGCGCGCACAATATAATTTTTGTCGAGATAACAGGATTGAAATTCTGGCATCTTGTGTGTGCCTCCTTTGTGGAGAAAATAACAGCGTTAGCACCGAACATTCGGAATGTTTACTCCTTTTTAAACGCGGAACGTTTTTCATGCGGGTTCTTGTCATGTGGTATGTTATCGTCTTGTCTTTTGGTAAATAGCTACAAACGTTTCGAAGGTACATACCGACACGCACACGAGACGTCCAAGAATAGACGCTGTATAGTGGCGTTTCAGAACGTCCCAGAAGATTTGGGTCTTCAGTAACACCGCTGTGAGATTCTTGCCTAAACCTTATCTTGTAGCCCATCTTTTAGAAAATGCGAGGTGATTGAATAGATTTTACATTCATTGTTCAGTGCATCATTACAATTGTTCCAAAATAATTACCAACAAGATGACACTTTTGGACTATCCTTTATTTCAGGGTTGGTCGTCCTTCACTCTACATGTTTCGAGCTTCAGGGAGCTCATCATCAGGAGTTTAACTTTTTTTTACTGTACAGGCAGCCTCTGGCATACTGTGTAATCTTTTGCTGTATTGCACCCGTGAAGGACGACTAACCCTGAAATAAAGGATAGTCCAAAAGTGTCATCTTGTTTGTAATTATTTTGGAGTAATTGAATAGGTTTAACATTGTAACTAGTGGGGTCTGGTGTTTAGCGCTGTTGTATCTTTGGAACCTGTTACAGTAGCGACCTGGTTATGTTGGTTCCATAGACCTCATTGGTTATACGAAAATTCTGCTCCCCAAACGTTCCTTCTGCTAATAAACGTCGCTCGCGCACGCTCGTGTAATTTGCGCCGCGCCAGCCTGCCTAACAGCACGTAAGGTACAGTGAATATGAAACAACTTCCCTTGTCGCTGTATTATGTGAATATACTGGTGGAAGCTTGAGTGTGTGTGTGTTGATCGTTTTTTTAAATTCTTATTAAGGTAATTTTGGCTAATGGGTCCGCAGAATTAGAATGTTAAGGAACGGTTGTTTAAATGATGAATGGTAAAGAGGGCACTGTTGACTCATCAATTTCCATAAAGCCTCGCTGTACCCTCGTTACCACATTGAGCCAGTGCAGCGGTGTTTCGAAACCTTTTTTTGCTGTCCATCTCCATTTGGTTCCGAAAAATGTTCATGGATCCTCGCATCCTTGCTCACGTAGATATAGCGTAAAATTAAAAATTTATATCTTAGAAGTGATTGTAGATAGCTGCAAATATGTACCAGTGAAGTGCGCGTCAATGTATTGCGTGTTATGACCTTAATTAAACTTTTGGCGCCGGAATTATTTTTTTTTAATTTTAGCACATCCTGTATATAAAATGTGAATAATACAGGAACCAAATACGTTAGAATTATGAAACAAACTGCATTTTGAAGAGAAAAAGCGGAGAGTATATACCACGTTTAAAATATTCGGTACCTATATTTGTTGAATAAATATATAAAATGCAACTTTAGAGGTTAGCGGTGCGGTACGACCACTATAGTTGACGTTAGGCGTCTAAAGGTTAAACTGATTGTCGCTCGCTTCGCGGGTACACGGGGCTGGTTTTGTAGATTAGATATTCTAAGTCATACCATATAAACATATCACCAATTAAAGAAGTTCCACGATTATTATTAACGATCAATACAGTTCACCCACATTTTTTATTGAGGAATGACTGCATGTTTTCGATGTTAAAGGACCGTCACCAGGCCACCATTACAAAAACTTTAAAGTATGTTATGATGCAGTACGCGGGTGGCGCAGTTGGTTGCGGCACTGCGCTACAAGTCGGAAGGTCGTGGGTTCGATTCCCGATAATGTCATTGGAATTTTTCGTTGACATAATCCTTCCGGTCGCAGTATGACCCTGGGGTTGACTCAGCCTCTAACAGAAATGAGGACCAGGATTATTTCCGGGGGGTGAAAGGCGACCGGTGGGTAGGGTTGACAACCTTACCACCTTCTTGTGCCGAATGTCTTGAAATCTGGAAGCGTCAACCTCCTGCAACCCACTGGGCCTGTCCAGGCTTGTAATGGTATTGCGTATGTTATGATGCAGTACAAATTATGCTTGTTATGTGGGCTGCCATATGACTTGCAGATGACTTACAAAATTTATATTAAAATACATGAAAATCCTTGGATTGGTAATGTTCTGGCCTGTGATTTGTGTCCAGGTTGTGTACAAAAACGTCAGATATGGGTGGACACTTTTCAACATTTCGAACGACCATCCGCATTGGTTTTAAAGAGAAAGCTTATTGTGCTAAGCGGGCCAGGCTATCTGATCTTGAGTACTGCTGTAGTAAATTTGAGGTTTGTGTGACCGTGCATCGCTGATAACAATAACATAAACAGCCAACTAGAAGCAACAATAACAAATTTTATTGACAATTACAAACAGCTCAACATGTTTCGGGCGATAATTTCACCCATCCTCTGGAGCACTAAGACTGTGTTTACAGCTTGTGGTATAATGCACCGACGATGCTA
>Ga0123352_10017691_pt1 | contig 11355 bp, 10 predicted proteins | sample TergutLab28metaG_FD_89700 | JGI IMG/M metagenome (GOLD analysis project Ga0123352, IMG submission 89700) | Labiotermes labralis P1 segment gut microbial communities from Petit-Saut dam, French Guiana - Lab288 P1 | ecosystem: Host-associated > Arthropoda: Insects > Digestive system > Gut ... | reverse complement strand
AACATACACTCCATCATGTGTCTGTATGTATTGTTGTTTTGCCAATATTGGGCATGCTGATATTATGTGTTCTGCTGTCTCATCAAATTGTTTTGAGAGTCTGCATTTGCTGTTTCTGTTCGTGGTATTTTTTTGCATAATATATGGTTTGTAATGCCTGATCTTGTGCTGCTCCTGTTGCTGTTATTATTATTATTATTATCATTATTATTGGTGGTGGTGGTAACAGTAGTGCAGACCAAGCTGGGTCAGAACATTTAGTTGATAAATATGGTTGTTATCCATTTGCTTGTGTCCTCTGGTCATTAATATTGATATGTTATATACATATATGTACAGATCATGATATTTCTGTGTAAAAATGTATGTACATTATTGTTATAAAATACAGGAATGTAACATCAAGATGAGGTGACAAACAAGGTGGTTGCTTTCATTACAACTCACTGCACTACAGTGTGTAGAATATTTTTCTCCTCAATCTTAGGCCTGTATTTTCAAATAAAATGTCAGTTGACTGTTGGTCAGTTGGTGTCAAGATTAGAGTAATTAATTTTAATTTGATCACAGTTTCAGTGAGTCAAGGGGGAATCTGATTGTAGAATGATGGGAAAATTTTATTGTTTCGTATCTTCCATTTTTAGCTATTACTAGCTTCGATTTAATTTTGTTATTATTCACGTTTGCATTTAATGTTACACAATGCCCTACTGAATTAACAACACTGAGCTACCTGGAGGACAATGTAATATCAAGTTATGAATTGCAGATACCAGTTAAGAATATGTACGTTACTAAGTATAAGTTCCTTTATGTATGACTGTAATTTATCCCTGATTATGCAAGTAAATGTTGTGAGTTTTATCAAAGATTGTACATAATTTCTAAAGACTGCAAATCCATACTGAAATAAAAATAAATATGGCAAATGACAAAATAAAAACTGCTTGGTTTTTAAAAGTATGACACATCATGCATGTCACTCATACATCATATGTTTAATAATGTAGCTGATGAAACACAGTGTATGGATAATTACTTTAACAGCAATAAATTTTCATTTTCCCAGACCTGTCAAAATTCTTTGTGTAATCACATTATAGATGCATTATGTGTATATGTAAATATCCAGAACACTTTTTTTTTGGTACAGATACATATTTTATTGTATTTAAATGCAAATATGTTGATACTTTTGTATAAATGTAGTTTCTTTATTATATTATTAAATGTTCTTAACATGTTTACATAAATAACTAATCCATTTCCTCCTTTTACTTAATTACACAATTTCCATACAGTCTTCTCATCACGACTTGAACTTTTTAAAGGAGACCCCAGCTGACCAGGTACACAGACTATCTGCATGATGAACGCTTGTTGTTTCCATCATGTAGGTTGTTTTTTCAACCGTTTGTGTATCTACATAGTTGAATCACTGTAGTAACCAGGGCAGAAACAGGTTTCATTTTTAAATTGACAGTACATTATGTGGGTGCAGTAAGATTTGAGCCCCCAGTGTTTTTATTGCTCTTGTATGTAGAACTGGAAGAAAACTGTGTCATATTAAAATAATACTCATAATGACCAATTAACACTTGATCATTTAAAATCTTCAGTAACAGGAAAATAAGTTTCTTACAGCTTGACTAACATCACAAATCATAAAGAAATCTAATATCATCATAATTACTGTCACTATGCACTGTGGCAGAACTGCCATCTACATCTAAATTTGCACTCTCATGGAAGCAACTGTTCACTGAAAGGGACAAAAATCCTTTCAACTTACAATACCTAAAATCTAAATGTTCGCTATACAATAATTCATACACTAGGATTTTAATATACCTGAGATATGAATATCCTACAAAATATTTTCTGTTTGGGCTGGGTTTATGAGACGGAAGTGGGTGGATTTGAATACTGAAAGTTCAACTTCTATACCTACAATGCACTCAAACTAAGACCCATTACCACTGGCACAAGTTAAAATGTACAACAGTCCCTTGAAATTAAAACTTATGCACTCATATGTTTGTGTTAAGCAAGGTATTTTTAATTTCAATGTCTACAGTTATTTGAACTGATAAAACATTGTTACTTTTCTGGTTAAAGGTTACCTATATTTTTCCAATACTGTTCTCTCTACAGGATACATCCCAAGTTACAATAAATATACATCAGTTACTGAATGTTAATGTACTTCATGTCCTACATTCTGTTCTGAAACTAATGATGGAGATATGGAAATCAATGGACATACGTCTCTATCACCATTATGGTTCATATTCTCTGCTCTTACATAAAGTTTAGCACAAACTTTTATGAGTAATCCTTATTCAATTAAGTGCCTGTGCATATGTTTATGTGTATCCAAACTTTCCTGATCATGTGCAAAACACAACTGAAAAATTAGTTCAAGCACTCATAATTACACACTTTACTCAACACACCCAAAGACTGTACTTAAAATGTCTGAAATAACACATTTAATATGGATGGACAAAATGTAATATGTTTTTTTGTGTTAGTTTTGGAATAATTTTCTGGTAAAGTCCAAAAGAACCTGAAGGAACAAGTCAGCTACTTCCGTCCTAAATGTATATATGTGTATACTTTTATGTACAGTACATGCTATTTATATTTTGGCTGCTCCCAAAATCATGGCAACTACCTTTTGACCAAAAATATGGCACCACAGGAAATGAAGAACATACATTTGAAAGCACATGGCAAGTACTTGTAAATGTTACCATCAGATGAGGGTAGTATATATACGTGAGTGAACAACATTTTGTGCACAAACATCACTGTGCTGGTGAACTTACACAGGACTAGTAGTCCATAAAGCAGAACAGCATGCATACATGCAAACAGCTGTTCTCTGCAGCAGAAGTGCATTGAAGTGCCATGCTGAGCTACATCAAGCATTGGGTGACTGTACCCTGCTGTATCAAACAATTGCAAGGTGGTTGCAGACAGTCAAAGTGTCAGCATGAACTGGTGACATGCAACACAGTACATGTTCCTTGTCTGTTCACACAAACATGTCAGTAGCCATAACTGAATAGTGCATGGATGAAGTTAGATGCTGCACTGTGACAGAATTAGCTGAGTGTTTTGTGTGTGTGCAAGTACTAGCGAATGTTGTCAAATTAACCAATACATGATAAGATTAAACTTTCTGAAAGGTATATGAATTATGAATGCACCATGTATATTTTAGTTCTCTTATTCAGTAACATCTAATTCCCAATATACAAGAGCTCAATCCTCCATTTTTATGATACCTTCAGCTCTTGAAGGTGTTCCATTAGAACCCTACGAGTAGGAAAATATGTCAAAAATTCTCTTACACACACACACAGACGTATGCAGTGGGATTAATTAGCATTCTTAACCAATTGTGGCCCACAAATGCTAAGACAGTAAAGTGCAACTCCCTGTGTGGAACATTGGATCAGTCCATTTCAGATCACATTTAAGCACAATGGTTTCACAAGTACATTCCTATTTACTTCCTGTGACAATTTCCATAGCAAATAAAGCTTCCTGTTCTTAAAGAACTTCTAAGCTGCCTGCATACTGGTCTTTCAACGTCAATAATCTCTCTTCTCTGACATCAAGTTGTATACACGATAAACAGTAGAGCAACAAGTAGTACATACTCTTTCCTTTCCGTCCAAAATATTTTACACATATGTGAAGAAAAAAATTCAAAACAAACAATAATGTATGTATATTTATGCCAAGTGGGCTGATATAAACAGAACAGAAAATTTATAAAATGTTCCTTAACTTTTAATAACCATCACTGGGCTCTGGTAAAGCCTCAGCTACTAAGCCAGTCAAATTCAGATAATCTAAAAATTAAGCCTAATATACAAACATCTACTTCCATCATATGCCAGATTCTTTTAGAATGCAAATACACACAGCTGTCATAAAGACACAATTTATACATAACCAACCAAAAATCAACAGCATGAACAGCCTTTCTCAAGAAGCTAATAGTTGGTAAGGTAATCACACAATTCTCTGCATTAGATACAATGTTCACAACAGTCCTCCAACTATCCCTGAATTTAGCCAAGTGCATCTAGTCCTTGTCCTCCCATTCAATCTCTGATTAATTTTAATACAGACACTCCCCAACTTGCATAAACATTCCATTCCACAAACCTTTATATAACCTGACTTTCATGTATGTTAGAGTTCAACCCACTACCCACCAAACATATACAGAGTAAATAACTCTAGTTATATTTATTTATATAGTACATGCATGCATGTAGTATTGATCCTACAATGTTTACTGAGGTGCCAAGCAAAAATTGTGTTAGAACCTTAAAAATAATAGTGAATACAGTAAATATGGCAATAAAAAAAAAAGAGTATCTGAGTTTGTGTGATGCAACTTTCAGTTCAGGCATGTGTTACTATTTAAAAATATCCCAAATAACAGCAGTCTACAGTCAAAAAGTAACACAATATTTATACACCTTGAATTATTTTATATGCAGTTTACAGAAAAACTATGTGATGTTCAGCTTATGTAACACAGGGCTTACATAACTTGGGAAGAATGCCATTACTGTTGTCCCTTCCATGCCTAGATCTTCCAAGAAGTCAATCTCCTTCAGGTTTTCTGACCAAAACTGTGTATACATTTCTATTTTGTCCCATACATGCTACATGCCACTCCCATCTTACCTTCCTTAATTTGAATAACCTAATGACATTGTAGTACATAATACATCTTTCAGTTCCCAAATTTTAAATGTCTTCCAATACAGTTGATACTTGTAGAGGCATTATTAAATCAAAAGTATAGAAAATAATCACAGGAAGTAATACGACAAAGACTAGAACTGCTAACATATAATGTGTGAAGATTAAAACTGCTAACACATGATATATGAAGCTGCTTGGACTGAAAAACAAGTAATTTTACAAAATATAAAACTTATAGGTATATTTAAAATAAAGGAAAAATGATGGATTATTATCATATATCCCAAGAACACTTTAAATTACAAACTACAAGTGATGAGAAATATTGGAAGACCAATAAGAGAATGTATCTAGCAAATGAACAGTTTAAATGGAACAGAACAATGTATGCATCCTTGTCCACAGACTGACAACACAAAATATCAAGGACCACAATTATGAAACATCACTATGCATGTATTTGTGAAATACAATGTATTCAACAAGGAATATATCTTTCCACTCTTGTGGCAGTCCTTGACAGATGAAATTATGAAATGCTACATCAAAACGCACTGTCAAAAAGAACCAGTTACTAGCATACAGACTGCAATGCTTTTCACATTGAACCTACAAATGTTACTACTACTAAATAACTCCAGCAGTCAAATGGTTAGCACTCCTGCCTCATATACAAGAGGTTCCCAGTCTGGAGACTGGCTATTCTGTCCAAGGTTGTCTGTGATTTTTCTCAAACCCTCCAGCCGAGGCTAGGGGAATACCCCAAAATATCTGTGACCCCATCCTCTTCCATCCATTATCCACAAAATCATTCTATCAATCAACATAAATAATCACTGTACCTGAAGAAGCTTTATAAAATTACCACAGATTCAATAAATCAAGCAATACTGTGATAATGAGGTACCATTATAGTTCAGAGACAAGAGAGAGCAAATTTCAATTCTGTGAAACTAAATGTCAATTTTAAAAATGGTGTCCATCCAAAACTTGAAACAAGAATGAGAGTTTGAGATAGTGGTTGGCTTTCTGAACCACATACCCATGTAAACATTTTCATTCACTGAGACACGTAACTGCTGGTATGTCCAGTTTCAGAACATGTAATATCCATCTCTGGTGCTGTCTGGCGAGTCGCTGCTGGTGTAGCTCATCTGGCCGACAGCTGCTGATGAGTTTTACTTCATTCCATATCATGGCTCCTTGCAGGTGACATAAGTCTCTGTCCAAAGCACTAAGCTCCTCAGAACTAAGCTTCTGGTCTTTTTCTAATGGAACACCATCAACATTCATGTGACTATTAGACTTAACCTTCTGTGGGAGAGACAGTCCTTCACCAGGCTTCTCAGCACATCTGTTCCTCATTACAAGCACTTTACTGTATCTACAGCCCCCAATCCCATTCATGTCTACCCTCCTACAAGAAATGAACTTTTTGAATGTCATCAGTAAATACCTGCGATGGCACCACAATGCCTCATGCCCTGCAAACCTCAGGATAAGATCCGTATTCAAGAGAAGTTCAGATGCAACCAGTCCTAAAGATTCAATTAGAGCAGACTGCATAGTACCAATATTGTCTGCACTCTGGCTGCAGGACAGGAGCTTCTGTATTGACCGTCTTGCTGTGTCTACAATATCATCACTAACTGAATGTCTGAAGTCCAGCAAACAGTCCAGCAGAAACTGTCGGTACTGCATCCCACTGTAATCTGACACATGAGTTGACACCCATGCTTCAGATGCAGCCCACTCTTTGAGCAGACAATTTTTAGCCAATGGAGCAATATGGGTCAGACACCACATTCTGTGACTCCATGCATGGTAGTTGTTGGGATAATGATCAGCTGCATACTGGGACACTCGCAGCTCCTCTTCTAGTAGCTCATCCTTATCTGCACCAGCTGCACAACAAAACATCTTCTTCTAAACACCATCATAATTACAAGTAAAAAGAACTTCCAGCTGTACAGATATTACCTGCCTAGGCTTGCCATAAAACTGATGGGGATTACTTAACTATCCTTAGGGTGGGTAAAATATCAAATGAAGGCATACACATACACCCATCTTCACATTTGAACAAAATCAATTTCCACCCCTCTACCTTTAATATAAAACTTTTACAACACATAAAATCAGCCTACGATCAATATGACTGTCTTAAGGCATGTAAGGAATAATTCTCTGTTAACAACTTAAGTCACATGATATTAATACATTTTGTGTAAGAAGTTAACAAGGAAAGTATAGAACTTTAGGCAGCTTTGAGAATGACTGTGCACCTTCTACTTAGTCACTTATTCATTTCTATTATATTTGACTACATAATGCTTAATAAACACAGTATTTGCCTTATCAGTTATTACGATCCTACAAACAACTGAGACTCAAAGGTAATGCTGTGTTGCAGTACTGCAGATTAATCTGCATCTTTAAAGATCTCAACTTACAGAGACTAAAATGGGCAAGAAAATCGCGTGGCACAATAAAGTAAAAATAAGAGTAACAGTGCTATGCACCTAGCAATAATCTTCTGACCACCCACTTGCGGTGAGCAAATGCATCAGCACATTTTGGCTTGCGAGACAGTAGTACTGCTGTGAAGTGCAGCTCCCTGGGCATGTCCAGTCTGCTGGATTGCAACATCTCACGGCGCATGTTCCAGAAAGTTGTCACATCAGGATTGAGCAAGAGAGCACCCGACAGTAAACGTGCCAACAAGGCAGGATCTGAAGCAAGCAAACATTAACCTTGTTACACAAATAACCAAAACACAACTGAATAGTGCTCAAAATGCAGCAGAAAACAGCATATCAAAGATCACTTTCGAAAAAGTTAAAATGGATTTTACAGAATAGGAGTGGAAGGGTGAGGAGTAAAGTAAAATACATCAGGACAGGCACCACAGCGACCCTTGCACCCTGACTGATTCTGATCTTTCCTAAGCCCCTTTGCTTAAGCAATGGTGAGGAATAAATGTATTTGGTTCTTGATAAGGAACAATGGCACAAACATGAATATAGTTACAAGCTCTTGCATTCCATAAAATGCCAAATATTTCTTTTTGTAACTGAAAGACTATTAGGTTCTCAAGAAGGGCTCTACCAAATGAAGTTAGCTATAATTTCTGCAGTCCATGTAATATGAAACAACTACTTTAAGAATGTAAAACTAATGTTCCTCTGAACATTAAACTTAATGAAAAATGAGTGTAAGTCATACACAGTCTTTTATGCACCACAACTCACCCAGCATTTTACAATTCTATAAAAACTTCAAAACATCCTGCCCATACTATGACCACAAGATACAAAAATGTCGCATTCATGATGCAAGTCCCCATTCCCACGGTTAATTTTCAGCTTCATACTCACATATTAATACACAAGGATAAATTATAATGGCCTTACATATTGTGTACGAGGGCACAGGCTTAAATTTCTGTAGTGCAAACATGTTACTTTATCATCAGTGCTAGGACTATCAACCTTGCTAGAATCTGATGCATTGAAAATCACCTCCACATCACAGAGTGTTCTTGGTTCATATAACAAAACTTTAACAGCACTGATCATACAGGGTCACATTAAAGGACATTATATATTACAAAGATAAAGAAAATGCAGTCAGTCTAATTTGATGTGGCAGCCCATACACCAGGAAGGTACAAGGAAAATGCAGTCACAGTCTAATTTGATGTGGCAACCTAACACTTACCAGGAGGGTGTGAGAAAATTCATCAAAAATGTTACTCAGGATAAGCAGCCTCATACAAGATTTGAACACAGACCCTCCTAAATACAATGAGGAAGTGTCAACCATTCAACAACACCCAATCCATTAGTAAGTAAAATTCCACAGCTTCATAGCCCTAATACATATGCTGGATTCAGAATTCAGCAAAACAGCGACTTTTTCAGGACACCCAGAGTTGTACCTCTGAGTTTGAGCCTCCTAACAAATTCAGTCTCTCAAAATGTACAATGGGAAAAAGACATGATCTGCTTCCAACCAATTTTATTTTTGTCAGATCTTAAGTGGAATGGCAAATACTCCAGTGAGTATCAATACAATCCCCTTAAAAATGTTTATGACGGGTACATAAATTACGGGTGCTAGGTTGTCCAGGCGACTAATTTTTTTTACAGTGGTGCCTAACATTTGTGTGTTCTCCATGTGGAACTTGTTACACGTAACCCATCTAGCACCTAGAATTTTGAGATGGTTCCTACTAGATGTTTGATAAATCAGTGTACCCTGCTGTAAGAAAAATAAATTCCTCTTCTTCCTGAACACTACTGTTACTATAACACCACAAGTAATCCAACATGTGACTACAGAAGCTGGAGAAAGCCAAAAAATGAAAATTTCAATACATAATTCAATCTAAAAAACAGCAGCACACTTTGAATTACAACATGCAGTTCTACAACTAACTTAAAAAAAACATTTTTCCACACAGCTGCAAAAATAATCTATGCCTTTCACAAATCCTGGTCGTTTCACAGCAACATCTGAACATTTAACTCTTGCCACAAAACACTTTTTATCAAATCATCCCTATCACTTCTTGCAGCATGGGATGGAGTTAAACTTGCATAGCAATTCTTACACAAAGCCCAGCTCAGAGTCAATAGTTTCTGTTCAATAATCACACAATAATAATATCTTAAAAATAACAGAAAAGGAGAGGTTTTCCATTGAACATTACTGTCAATTGCTGAGATTATAAAGTATCAGTGGTAGATAGGTGAAATATGAGTATGGTGCATTGGTAGAATGTTAATGACAGGGGAAAACTGAAGTACTCAGAGTAAAACCTGTCCCAGTGCCATCTGGTCCACCATGAATCACACATAGACCAGGTGGGGGGAGATCAGCAACTAACCTCCTCAACTGTGGCACAGCCTTTAACCTAATAAATCAGCCATTTTGAAAAAACACTCCACACAATCCTGCCAGATAGAATGACAGCAGGATCCTGAGAAACAGTTTAAGTATGTAATAGCAGTGACTAACCTTCCCTGCGGGTGCGCAGCTGTCGGGCATCCATGAGACGGTGGTATGTGTAACAGTAAACATGGCGGACGCACCAAGACTCCAACCCCAAGTAATGTTCAACATGAATCACAGGTGACTTGTTATGGTTCACTGTCACTGGCACAATGTCAAACTCTTTTCTATAATACAAACACACAAGACATACTTGGGTTGGATTTTCAAGAACACCACAATGCTTAACACCACAATTAAAAAAAAAAAAAGACTTTACAAACTACCACCAAATGGACACAGTTGTGACACAAGAAAACTGTGGGGTTCATTATTTTACTGCAATAAAACCTACATCAGAGACACTCAATGGTCTAGTGAAAAAGATAAAGCATACTAAAACTAAGACTTTGACAATAATGTACCAAGGTTTCTGTATGAAACAATCTCTGACATGGCATCACTGGAATAAATAATGAACAGCTACTCTATTGGCTTATTATCACCTTCTTCACATTAGCCTCTGAAGTGAATGTACACAGTCAAACAACAAAGTTCCAGGATTGATGCTAACAAGCAAGTATGGAATGGTACACAAAACCAATTATGACCAATCTATGTTACTTCATGTTACAATGGCCAGGGATTAGTAAAAATAAGTTCTACCTCAATCTTTCCACGTGCAGCAGCATTTTGCATTAGTTGTGTTCTTTGTTGTCACCGAACAATGTGAGCAAACATCCAACTTGTTTCAAACACAGTAAAACAGCCACGAAAACATACAAAATGTTTAATGCTAATTTATAAAAATAAACTGTATACCACAATCATGTCATCCAGTGGTTCAACAACTTAGAGAAGAGGGCCATAAAGAGGATCCAAGGAATGAGAGGCTGTTAACTGCTCAAAATCAAGAAACAGTCAAGAAAGTTCATGAAGTGGTGGCTAAAGACAATAAAATAACCCTCAAATTGATGGAGTATCAACTGAATGTTAACATAGTAATGATTTGTCAGATTTTAAATTAAGATCTCAGAAACAGGAAAACCTGCACAAAGTCTGCTCCACACAGTCTCAATTTGCCACAACAGTGTAGTGCTTACAGGCATATTGCAGCATTGTAGATAACAGCCAGTCAGTCAGCTTTTCTCTATTCCCTGCAGTCAGAGCTACCTCATATGAAGACCATTTCAGGTCTTTAAAGACATCACCTCCACATAACAGCCAACTGACACACAGATCCCTTGGATACCTTCAATGACTGTTACACAGAAATTCTTGAAAGATATGTAAAAACTGCTTGCAGTCAAAATAGATTTTGAAAGAAAATACAATAATTTTCCTCTTATTTCATGCATATCTGTTCTTACAGCATTAATCCCGAAACTTCACTCTCTGACTACACATTTGATTTACTCTGAATGAAGGCATCATGATGTGCTTGAAAATCAATAAGTATTACACAAATGTACATCAGTACATTCTATTTATTCTATAGTATGGCTACATGTTTTCACTAGATGTTAGTCATCTTCAGGCCCCTACAATTACTTTACCAGATGCTTTGTCCACTTTGGGATCCCATAGTGTTTACATGTGGATTACTTATTTGCTAGAGCTTTT
>Ga0123352_10017690_pt1 | contig 11355 bp, 5 predicted proteins | sample TergutLab28metaG_FD_89700 | JGI IMG/M metagenome (GOLD analysis project Ga0123352, IMG submission 89700) | Labiotermes labralis P1 segment gut microbial communities from Petit-Saut dam, French Guiana - Lab288 P1 | ecosystem: Host-associated > Arthropoda: Insects > Digestive system > Gut ... | reverse complement strand
CGGCCGCACTTTACCACCGGGAAAGACCCGGTACCCATTTTACAGGAGGCTGGGTGGGCCACAGGGCCGGTCTGGACGGGCGGAAAATCTCGTCCCCACCGGGATTCGATATCGGACCGTCCAGCCCGTAGTCAGTCGCTATACCGACTAAGCTACCCGGCCACTCGCATACATTACATACATACATAATACATACATACATCGCGTACTTACAAATACACGTACATACACAAGTACATTCTTACGCACATCCTTGCACACATACGCACGTACATTTATACATAAATACGTACATACACACATACACAAATGTAGTTCAAATTGCTTATGGCTAAGTGATGACACGTGCAGTGTGACCAACTGTACATCAATACACGTTTGTTTATGTGCAGCAATATAGCACCAACTCAGTGAAGCTTCCAGGAAATGAAAAAAAATTCTTCAAACTGGCATACATTTTCTGTTGCTGTTGTATTTGCACAGCGACTGGTTTTGCTATGTAAGCACTGCAAAAGTCGTATGAATAACTTATTCCTGCGGGAATTACGTAACATTCGTTCAAATGTATCATCTATATGCGGCACGTCGTGTCGTAACACTCACAAAAAACATTACCACAGCGACTAACAATAATACAGTCTTCCGAACAGCACATTATTAGAATCCCTTCCTTCCTAGAAAAACAAGGGTAAATTTATTACGTGAATATTGTTATAGCAAAATATCATGCAGTAAATCAAACTGTCGTTGGTGATATTGGTCAATGTACTCAGCATACTTATAAAGTATACATTCAAAGAGGTCTGACGCTTACATTTCAATAGGCCAAATGATTTGAGAAAGTTTTCACTATAACTCACTAATACATAGATTTGGTAATTACAAAAAACAATACATTATGAAATCTACAGGCTTAAAGTGAACCTTATTAACATCAATAACGTAATTAAAGCAATATAATTTTTCCTGCTCACACGAATTTGTAACTTTTTGTATTACTTTGACGGAGGAATATAAGCTGAAGCTTTTCAAGAATGGGGTGCGGATTAATTTATTTAGACATAAATGGAAGGAGTCCACAAGGAACCAGACACAATGTTCTAAGGAACAGCTTCATAATCTCTACTCCTCAATAAATATCATTCGGTGATCAAATCAGGGGTAAAATACTTGGGGCATGTGGCACATCCGGGGAATAGGAGAGGTGCATAGAGGGACGTGATGGGGAAGCATAAAGCAAGAAATTCACTTGGAAGACCTAGTCATGTACGACTGGATAATATTAAAACTTATCTTGAAGAAATATAATGAGACGAGTATTCCATTGACTTGACTCGGTGTAGGGACAGGTGATGGGCTGTTGCGAACATGAAATTCGGGTTCTAAAAACGCGGGGAATTTCTGGCCTAACTTATAAATTGTAGCTTATCAAACAACCGGGAATGTATTTATTCATTTATTTATTTACTGGGACTGTAACATCAGAAAGCGATTCTCTGAGTCCCAAATAATGTGATGAATTGCTAATATTATGAAAAGCATAGGAATTTTGGCTGAAGAAGAAAAGACAGAAAGCATGCTGCATTGCAGAAGTTTGTCTATTCTTCCTCCTTAAACTTCGCTTGCAAGGCACACAATTTCTAACCTTGTTTGGAGACATCCTGTTAGTAATAAAGCAAGCCGTGTCCCGCATACCGTTACTCATCTCTCTACCGCAGTACATGTAACAAGGCCTGCGAACAATTATGCCATTTCTAGGCTTAAGCAACGTCTCACTCTTCCCACATTCCGTGCATGCACCTCCGAACTTGCAGAGATACTTCGACATGAGTAAGTATAGGTGCTGGCGGAAATGTTGATAAAGCTTTTTCACAGTTATTTATCATGGGAGTCCCGGGATTACAAGCCGTAATTCGCTTCCTGCTGTGGAGAACTGGGGGTATCTGCGCGGAGGGTTTAGGACAGTGGGTCATAAATCCAGCGGCCGTTTACAGCTGTGAATTAGGAGCAGTCTTGAGAACTGCGCTCTTCTGGGTTATTACACAACGAGTAGTGGTAATTTCTTACCGAAATTTCAGGACAACCTATTGGATCGATGGGTTCTTCCGAAACGACGGTAAGAAATTGTCACTACTTGCCGTGTAATAGCCCAGAAGATCACAGTTCTCTTTCTGCTTCGCGACGGAAGCCTGAAATCATGCGTAGGAGCGGTCTTACCTGTGTTAGACCAAAATAATTAGATATTCCATTTTAAAACAATGGGATTCTTGAACATTCTTAGTTTATCTGATGCGTATTGGACCGTGCATCATCTTGATATTTGTTGTGGTTCAGCCTGCACTCGGATACCACATCAACAACAGCCAATCCTGCTACATACCACCAACACGCCTCAAGTCAGCACAATACGGCCTACACAATAACGCACCAAGTAGTCGCAAGCTCCTGAAGGTGGATGTATTAACATCCGAAGCATGCTGAGCAGTAAATTGACATAATAAAGCAAGTGTCATCAAGATGTTCTATCTTTATTCAAGTTCTTAGTTTATGTTATGATTATTAAGCTCTAAATACAGATTCAGAGCTATCTCAGACGTACAACACATAAATCTAAATAAATAAACAATAAGGAGAAGAACACAAATGCAAGAGCAACAATATGGGAAAACAGATCTCAGCAGAAAACAAATAAATATATGTTTCAAAATAATTACCAACACGATGACACTTATGGACTATCCTTTATTTCAGGGGTAGTCGTCATTCACTCTACATGTTTCGAGCTTTCAGGAAGCTCGAAACATGTAGAGTGAATGACGACTACCCCTGAAATAAAGGATAGTCCACAAGTGTCATCGTGTTGGTAATTTTTTGAAACAATTATAATGATGCACGGAACAATGAATGTAAAAAAAAAACAAATAAATATATGTTTTTGTGTATAGGCGTGGAGAATGAATCTTCGATTAAGAACGCGTGGGAACACAATGAATGTACTCGGCCTAGCAGCCCCGGCAGGTCGTTAAATGTCGAGTAAGTCAACGTTTCGAGGACCATCTGTGTCTCCGAAAGGTCGGTTTACTCGCCATTCATCCAGCTGCTGGCCCTAGAATGTGTCACGGGATTTAGTTGCCGTGAGAGCTTTAAATTATACGTAGGAGTATATCTGAGAAATGATGGCCGAAGAGGCGTTTCCAGCCTACGAAGAGGAAAGAGCAGATGAATGATAGCGCATGATAAAAGAGCTTCAAAATTTGAAAATATTTTTCACAAACATTATTAGGATGAGGGCAACAGGGTTTAGACGTGTGAGGCGTGTGGGGGGAATAATAAATTAATTCACGTAATATTAGTGCATAACATTAAAGTGACCTTAAAGAAAGAATGTGATAATGGGATCGAATTTGTCAATTTGGTCCTAGTATCCAAGGCCACGCTTTTGTGAATACGGCACTGAACTTGATGTTTCCATAAAAGGTGTAGAAATCCTTAATATTTGGAACGACTATTAACATGTGATATAGGGCACTGCCCCACGTACTTAGTTTGCTGAGAGAATAATAAAGTTTAAACATTTCGTGCAAATGGGAAGTAATAATAATAATAATAATGATAATAATAATAAAGATTCAACACTGAAACTAACGATACAAGCACAATGAATAGTAAAAACAGAATATCTGCAAAACACTACTCCCTAGGGACATAGTTTGTCTCAGGAATATAAGTATAAATACCCTGCATAATGGAGACGATGATGATGATGATGATGATGATGATAATAATAATAATAATAAAAGGCAGCACAAGTGATCCCCATAGTAATATCAACTACGGGAGTAATTCCAAAGTCACTATCACAAAGTCTAACACGACTTAACCTGCACCCCAATACATATACACAACTGCAAAAATCTGTAATTCTTGGCACATGTTCAATTGTAAGAAACTTTTTAAACTACAAATAAGATCACCGAACCTAATCGTGTTCATTACTACAACCCAGGAGAGGAGAATATTTCCCAGCCAAAGCTGAGAAGTGAGAAATTCGATAATAATAATAATAATAATATCTTATTCATTGAGGTTTCTTAGGCTGAAAGAAGTTGAATTTCGGATCTCACTGAATTTATGGATTTCTGTGTGCATAGTTGTCACAGAGGTGTCGTATGGTTCTTCAGTACTGCGGTTTTGGGCTGTACCACATTACCGAAGGAACTGTCCACGTAAGAGCCGTGTAAAGTGACACCAGAATTTGTATGGAATTAGGATACTGCAGAAAGATATTCGTTCCGAAAAAAGTAATCATTCATTAAAGGTAATAACACACAAAATAGGCACGGCTGTGCGTTCGAAGAATGCTGTCTTGTGGAATGTGACGCCGTGTGGTTATATAATTCAGTGTATCTGGCCAGGATCCAGTGTCCGAACCACGGACCGCAATATAAAAAATGATACCATATAGTAGGGACTTTGACAATTAATACGGTTTGTACAAATTACGAGGATGCCGCCAGTAGACCTTTCGACACAGTGCAATTCTGTACATTAGTTTCTAATTAATCGAAGTTTTATTGTTTCGATGAAGGAAATGCGGCGACTGTTTAAAATTGCGATTCTGCGTTGAGAGCAGCTGGACTAATACAGAGAAGGCCAGTTGAAATGTGTGCCTGTTTGAGGCCAGCTTAAATATATTATTGCTGTAAAAAAAAGACACATTTCACTGGGTTCTGTCCCGAAGATCACGGGCTACGAATTGGAGAGACTAGGCAGCAGTCACAAATTTATGTTTGAATTTAGGTGTACGCAAGATGGACGTTCGTCATTAGACAATACATCATAACTCGGAGCAGTTATTATATATGCCTCGCAGTACATTTTTCAGTTCTTTCTAATATAACCGCCATTCTTTCTTAGTTCTAACATCCTGTGAAAAATTTTAACCAGCATCTATAATTTAGGCAGTGAATTAGTCCTAACCTCAAATCTAACCCCAACACGAAGTGACTGCAGCTTCTGATTAAACGACTGCAGTGAATAAAGTTGAGATGCTTAACTGTTTATTTGCATAATTGAGCACTTATCCTGTGGGTAAGTGTTCGTGATTTGTGATCTGAAGTTCCACAATTAATAATCTCTTTGAGAAAAACCTTCGTGGACCAAAGTAGAATACTACAAATGGTAAACGAAGGCTGGGACACGAAGAGAAACTCTGGGGGGGGGGGGGGTACACTTGTTACAAACTTTCAGAGAAACTTGTTTACAAAACTTCCGTGTAATAAGAAAGTAACAGAAGCACGTTCCTTTTGGAAACGTAACGAAGTATAATGGTAAACGAGGTCTTACCCCAGACGATAAGAGCCTTCAAGACAACACAAATTACAGTATTACACCCATCCCTTTTTTGTTTATCAAGACCAGTGTGTTATTCGGTTGCATAATGTGAAAGGAGACATAAACAAGTGGACAGTCATATAAGATGGTCTTGAAATGTATTCTTTAACACTGACTGGTATTTCACATAAAATATTTTCGCATTTTTTCCACTAGTTGGTTATGTATTATGGTATAATACATAACCCTTCATTTCTCGTGGGAGAAAAGACCGGAAATTACCGCCAGTGTTTGGTAAGGTTTTTTCCCCCCCCTCACATGTTTTCAAGGTAGATGGGTCAGGGAATTCCCCTCTATTCTTACAGGCTCATATGTCCCAGTTCAATTAATCGAACAGCGAGATGCACAAAATTAAATGCCATTTTGTCTGAAATTCAGAAAATTACATTTTTACTAGCGCTAAAAAGTAGGAAATGCCCTGCAAATATTAGAATTATAATATTTTTTACGTAGTCGAGTGATGGAAAAAATATTTTGCAGAAGTAATAAAGGGTAATTTTGTAAGATTTCTCAAGTACATTTATAATCTTCCTCTGGTACATAATCCTCTAACACTGACTACTTCCTTCATAATTATTTTCATAAATTTTCTTTCTTTCCCACTCTCTTACTCTTTGATATCATAACTTTTCCTTTTTTGTCTCTTTATCTGATGGCTACACCCCTCTGTATTACTGTCCTCATTCATCTCCTTTATGCATACTTCCCTCCTACTGTATTTAATTTTTCGTCTCTCTCTGTCCCTTACATAAATTAAAACACTGATTCGGTAGGATTTCTTTTCAAAGAATACGAATAACTTTAAATGCAACATAAGATAAGGGACTCTAATTCTAAAATGAGCCATCCCCGTTGTGTGTATATAAACAATAGGTGTGGGTATCAGTCAATAACACAACAATATCTAAAAAGATGTTTAATAAAGGATGAAGTAAAACATGTAGTTTACTTCATCCTTTATTAAACATCTTTTTAGATATTTTTGTGTTATTGACTGATACCCACACCTATTGTTTAAGGGACTCTAAGTTACTCTTGCACTGACATCTGCTGGTATTTGTCCTTGTTGATATTCACAGCTCTTAGCACAGTATGGGGTAAGATTATTAAATATGCATTTTAGCTAAGTCATTAGAGTAAGGAGACTACAGAAAGAATGGCTGCAAAACCGGGATTCTATTTCAGGACGTTTAATTGTTGCTTTCAGAGCGGTCCTGGAGCCCTAAAAGTCTTCTCCGTACTGGGTACCAGAGGGACCCTTTCCTCGGATTTAAAACGAGCAGGGCGTGAAGATTTCTCCTTATATCCATATAGTACCGAGGAAAAGAATGAATGGCTTTACACCTCCACTCAAAGAAGTCTTCATAGTGGGGCTATAAATTGTCCAAGCAGAGAGACAAGTTAACAGTATGTTTACGCAGAAATACCTCTCTTCTCCTTATCCATAAAAGAAATGCAGGTTGAACGCTAAACTGGTATAAAGGAACCGACGTCTGGAAATAACGTCTTACCTTCCATAGGAATACTGTAAAAATTCACAGCTTCATTCTTTCAAGAATATAAGCGCATGTGGGCAACAGCTGTGAACGAAGGCCTTCTGTATGAAATCCATCAGTCATAATCTAAACTTTACGTGAGAGGTTTCAGGTTCTAATCTCAACCAGGACATCGTCTATCCTGAAGAGTTTTGTGTTTTTCAACATCCTCTCCAGTCAGCTACGGGTATGATGCTTCGATTAGCCTACGACATACTTCCGTCCAAATATTCACCAATTCACCATTCATCGATCACCCTAAAGTCTGACACATTAGAGTTAAACTCATTCTCAGGATCGTAAAATAAAGCACACATGTTGCCTACTGATGAGAGTAACGACAAAATGGAAGAACAGGCCCACAATCACACTACATTTATATCAGTCCTTTGCTTGCTACATGTTTCGTCCTTTGCGAAAATCTATAACCATGCAATTAGAAAGTGCATAAAGAAAGACTATTTAAATCAATCCATTAGAATGATACATTCTAAGATGGCTGAGATCTCAACTTTACAAAAATTGGAGTTTTTTTAAGGCAAAACGCGATAAAAATCGAGATGTTGTATTTAAATATTAAAATATAATATATTATTGAAATATTAAAATAATTCTTAAGTCCTTTGAGTGTGAAAAGGGAGTTATTTAGTTCTAAAATATTTCTCTTGGGCTACAGTCTTTTGAAGTTATCAAGATTTTTGTTATCAGATATTACCTCACAAAGTTTAATATTGAAGAAATACAGAAACCTCAGGTTTTGTGAGGTCGAGATCTCAACTATCTGAAAGAGTATCATCTAATGACTTTTTTAAATTATATTCTTACGCACATTTTAATTATCTGATGATGGCTTTTCACAAAAGCCGAAACATGTGGCGAGCAACAAATGTATTTGAGATTTCAAGTCTGTATTTCCTGCTTGCTCTTCGCTTATCACAACGGTATGTTATTCGTAAATATATGATAGTAACAATTACATTACGAATGATTATTATTGGAGTAACAGCTGCATTACAACATAAGCGGAGAGCTGACGAATGTACCATTTGCACTACACAATTATGCTAAAGTAGTAATCGTTACAGCAAGGAGACTTCTGATCAGCGTAAAAATTATACCAAAGGACAATCTAAAGTAAGAGCTTACCTACTGTACTGAAAAGACTGCTGGTAATGACACTTGCTACAGTAAAATAGACAACTCAGGAGCATACCCATTATATTACAAGGGAGAACTGATAAATACACCTGCTACACGAGAAAGAGGAAACGATTATTTTACCTGTTACATTACAAAGGACAACTGACGATTTTACCTGATACGCTACTAAGGATAATTAATTATTGTCGTTATTATAATCGTTAGATTTTCAACCACATTTTAAGGCAGAAGAAGGTTTCAGTTGAGTTACGAATTTAATTATTTAGCTAACACGAGTTTTAATTTAAGCAGTCGGTCTATTTTTGTCAGTCTATAGTGGTTTAGATATCTTCAGGAAACAAATTATCCCACACTGTCTGATTTGATTATTACGTGTAGTTTACTGTTACAAAATATGCTAATTAATGATTTAAGTTTTCTTTCGTTTTTTGTGTATGTATATGTTTCATATGTGTACTGTTTATTGCCCTTTATTATCTATCATTTTATGATGTTGCTCTTCCATAATTGGCAATCTGGCTGTTGATTTGACACGTTAATCATCATGAATAGAATAGAATTATTATTGTTAGTCATATTAACTTGTGTTTAACATAGAGTCATAACACTTTATGCGTTTAGTAACGAAAGTAAGGTAAATACGTGTTACCACTGCTGTAATGTGCTGTCACCTAAGATATTTCTGATATGTTGCAAGTATTTAAGATTTGAGATCTTTGTGTGGTTACGTACTGCAAATCCGGTAAATACAGTCGCTTAAGGACATCATGCAGTGTATGAAGAATGATTTCTGCATCATGTACATTGAGAGGTATAGTGTAAAGTGTATACCGCTTCTACTTGCCACTGTTGCTTCACTTCAATGCTTAATTCTGCATATTTTCTCATTTCTTCAGTACAGGGAGTTGGCACATTGCCCGCATTTGGTATGCAGACACCAAATAAATGCAATAATTTATTGGTTTTCTCAAAGAGTGTGATGGCAGTGTGGTTATGCGGCACAGTTTTATCGTTAAGTATTCCCTGTCCCAGCACAAAAGCGTCAGATTATTCTCTCAGAAATTTGATGGATTTTACTTATAGCAGTGGTTGCTTTCATTTCGTACAGAGTACTTCAGAGACGGTTTCTCGGGCACTATTTTTGCAACATTATCTTTTCTTGTTTTGTAGTCCAATTTTGTTCATGTTTGGCTTTCGAATATTATAAGCTACAGGTTTCTTACGGTTGAGATGAATTGTCTACACGAATCATCAACAGCGTCTTCTTTTATAAGAAATTTTATTATTATCTATTTTATTATTTTTATTGTTTATAAAATAGTGAAATGAATGATCTTGAGATTAACGAGAAAACCTGCTCTTACTGTTACTCTGCTGAAGACTGACAGAAGTTGGAACATACAACACATCAGATAATAACATTTTCAGTAGACCTTTACAAAAGTTGTAGACGTATTATGATGCAAGGATCACAGGCGGATATTTCCGTCTGCAGGCTTGCAAAATCTTTCTTTCGCTCGCCAATCAATTTTTAAGAGGAAGGAATCGTTTCAGAAGGCGGAGAAAGAATGACACCGTGTAGAAGCGATGAAAGAAGAGAGGAAATCTTGCTGCGGGGATTAGAGGAACACGAGACGGTGTGATATTTTACTGCCCCGAACGATTGACAGGTTTGGAATATCGTGCATGGCGAAATGATCGGCATTCAAGCGCAGTAGTCAATCTAGATTGCGGCACATCTCTCTCCTTCCCTCGTCACAAAATCCTGACAGATCGCTGCTTCGCCTTTTTCCTTAGAGTCGATCCCTTAGGCAAGAGCACGGCAGCTACCCTTGTGCAGAAATATCCGTTGCATCTAACCGAGAGCTTTTATCAGTCATGTCTCTTCTGTCAGATTTAAAATCACGAAGTATATACATTTAAATTTCTTTCAAAATTAGAGAAATTATTTTATATTTTAGGGCTTGAAATTTTTAGACTCCTGGTTTTCTTTGGTGTCTAGTTGTTAATTGTCGACGCTGTCATTAATACAGAATTCACAGCCTCGTTGACAGTATGATTAGTGAAAGGTGAACGGCTGAATCTTGGGAAAAAGGAGACTGCTATATCCCGGTCTTGCCTAGAGGAAGTGGGAAAATCCTTGAAAGCTTCAGTCAGGATAGGCAGCTTCTCGGTTGAAGGTGCAACCAGGGATAGCCCAAAATAGCCCAAATACAAGTACGGAGAGTACGTGTTGTTTCATATAGCGAAAGGGTCACGAACATTTGTGCCGCTGCAAAAGCCTCAAATTTCGAGACAGTGTGTGTATTATATAGAGTCAAGTATCTTCTCAATCTGTGGGATCCGCAACCAGTTTCCAGGGGATCCCTAGATATATTTCTGTAAAGGCTGTAAAGAAGCTTACTTATTTAGAATTAAATAAAAAATGTTTTGTTAAAACCAATCCTGGAATTTCTTTAATTTGCGATATGTTTATTTGGTATGACCGTTAGAACAGCTAATTAAGAAATGTCAATTCTGAGATAATTTAGTGTACCCACCGTCAGGACAGTCTATATTTACGTGAGTAAGGGTGTGAGGATCTACGGTTATTTTTCGAAACCAAAAGGGGTCCGCCAGCAAAGCAATTTGGAACTCTGCTCTAAATATAATTGTACAATAGGCGATCTTTGAATTTTAGGATTTCTTAGCTTCCTTGCATGTAGCCGAAATCTCGACTGCATGTCGCATAAGGGACATCCAGACGTGCGAAATTGTTCATATGTGTGCTGCGATGCTCGGGATTCGGTGCCCTGACGGAGAATTTCACGACTGACACAAATAAAATTTCTCTCTACAGAAAATCGGCAAGTTAAACTGTAAAACCCCACATTTATTTTTATTTTGCTCTGAAGTTTACACGCAATCGGCTCTGGGTTTATTTTCAGATTAAATATGCAAGAGTAAATTATTTTCATGTGTTTAAATATTCTATATTTAGAAAAAAATTTTCCCTTTTAAAAATTTGTATTTCACTTTAGCACCTAAAAGTTACGTTTTCGTTTTACAGAGGTTTGCTCGAAAATACATATGTTACAAGGGTTCCACAGACAACAATCTCCTGACGACATTTCTTCGAGAGAATATAGGAATAATGTTATATTGGTATAGTGGTATAATGGCACAATGTTATGATGGTATAGTGGTATAATGGCACAATGTTATGATGGTATAGTGGTATAATGGCACAATGTTATGATGGTATAGTGGTATAATGGCACAATGT
>Ga0123352_10017689_pt1 | contig 11355 bp, 4 predicted proteins | sample TergutLab28metaG_FD_89700 | JGI IMG/M metagenome (GOLD analysis project Ga0123352, IMG submission 89700) | Labiotermes labralis P1 segment gut microbial communities from Petit-Saut dam, French Guiana - Lab288 P1 | ecosystem: Host-associated > Arthropoda: Insects > Digestive system > Gut ... | reverse complement strand
TTTAATTGACCTGACATAACTTTTATGAATAAGAAAACAAAGAACACCTTTTTGATAGACATAGCTGTCCCAAATACACATAATCTCGCCAAAACAATAACCGACAAACAAAACAAGCACCAAGAACTGGCGAATGAAATATGTGCTATGTGGAAGCAAAAGGCAACACAAGTGATCCTGATAGTAATATCATTTACGGAAGTAATTCCAAAGTCACTATAACAAAGTCTAATAAGGCTTAACTTGCACCCGAATACATATATACAACTGCAAAAATCTGTAATTCTTACCACATGTTCAATAGTAAGAAATTTTTTAAACTACAAATAGGACCACCGAGCCTAATCCTGTTGATTACTACGTGCCAGGACAGATGATTATTTCCCAGCCAAAACTGAGAAGTGAGAAATTCGAAGATGATGATGGTAATAATAATAATAATAATAATAATACATTCTCCACGTTCATTCTTCCAATGACATAAGACAAGAGGTTTCAGATTGATGGGTGCTTGGATTGATCTGGCTCAGGACAGGGACAGATGGCGGTCTGTTGTGAATGCGTTAATGAACCTTCCTATTACGTGAAATGCTGGGTGTTTCTTGACTAGCTGAGGACCTGTTATCTGCTCAAGAAGACTTTGTTCTGCGGAGTGAGTGAGTGAGTGAGTTAGTTAGTTAGTTAGTTAGTTAGTGGTGCAAGGAAAACACATATGAATGGTAATGGCATGGGCCCCCCTTTATGTATGGAAAAAAGAAAGACATGAAGACATTACTAATATCGTCATATAATCGGTGCTGTCAAGGAAAACTTTACTAACTTTAGTATAAAGAATTCTGAGTCAGTGAACTGCATGACGTACGGACAAAGGTGAATGTGCTCTGCTCTGTCAGTGAATGAGCAAGCTTCAACATTGCCTTGTGGGACAGCAACTTATGTACAACCACTGGGCAGTTCGCAAGTTTATAATGAATGGTGTGCACTATGACGCAGCACACAGACTTTACCAAGGTGTTCTCTAGTTGCATAATTTCAAAGTTTCAAAGGTACACACTTACTGTTTATGCCCGTAAGGATATTGCAGTATTCCCTGGGCTTATTTTCACGAAGCTGGCACACGGCTTAGTAGGCAGAGACCTAGGTGAGATTCTGTTATAACGAATTTTAACCTCATCGGGCAAAAAATATGAAATCTACGGATACACATTTATTTACGCCCGTACTTTACCGATTTTTACGAAACAAAATTTTACGTATATTTCTTGTACTGACTTCTATCTGAAGCGAGAGAAGTATGTATAAAATAGGGTAAAACCTTTATAAACGCTCTGTACGTAACGAATGGCTTCCGCCTTGCCACATATCACTATATTCACAGTCACTTAACGCAGTTTTGAGGACATTTCTTGTAATGAATTTATCTGCATTTGGTGAAGAGTATACATAATAAGGAAAACTTTAATTTAGGCCACTTAGTAAAGCATGGCTTTCACTGCACTAATTTTCACAAAACTAACAATTTCCCAACGACATTACACGGATATCTGTGCCGGATTTCGCCTGTACTGGTCAAGGAGTGAGGAAAGTATGGATTGAAATTCATTCACTCCTATAGATAAAGTATGATTGTCACTGGGCCGATTTTCACGAAAATCGTGCTTACGCAATAACCTTTCATAAAGAGAGTCTGTATCGAATTTTATGAAAATCTGACATACGGTTTTGTCGCAGATGATAGAAAATTAGTAGAATGGCGGGCGGACGTTGTCTCCACACACACATGCTTCTTATTTTACATTGTAAAGTGCGCCTAAGTAAAGTTCTTCTGCTCAATTTCATTTTGTTAAAGTGTCAGAGAATGACGTTTTCTATGATATCAGCAATTAAGAACGATGAGTAAGATGTTTTTCGGCAAGCTTAGTACACCTGTCATGTCGCAGCACTTGTTGTTCCTAGTTTATACTTATAAATTTACACAAAGACCTTTCACTATTGCCTATTATTACCGTAAGGTTGCCATATCCCGTCCTAAACACCAAGGTATGTGGTCTGATGCCATTCAACCGATTTTCAGAGCTGGATCCTTTTTCCTCTCCATAGCAGCGGACAGGCCTGCGACGTCTCTCCTGACGGTGCACCGTTGTCGTTGAAATAATCAATTGTTACCTGTCGACTGTCATCGATATGTCACCGCCATCGAACTTAAATCCAACATTAGCACTCAGCCAGAATACTGACAATTCGGATTTTCTTCCGCCCGTCGTGGTCCAGTAAGTTTTATACACCTTTTTAAATACAATCCGTAGTTGTGATGAACTGAACTTAATATCGATGTAACAATTCCAGTCCTGTAGCGCTCTGGAATTTTGGAGTTAACTTTCGGTTGGTCGGAAAGTCGAACTCTTTGCGCAGTATTCGATATCAGCTGTTGTTATCACACTGTGGATGTAGCACTGACGTTTCGACTTGGTACGACAATTATGTTCGGCCAACGGAAAACAACTGTTCGAATTTTGGGAAGTGACGTGTTGCAGGCGGTATTTACGAATCGGTACCACTCTGACTTCGAAACGGCCGTCGTGATCAGCGTGAGTATTTCTGAACACTGCGGGATCTATTCTCTGCGAGAAGTTGAATATGCTGATCTGCCAACAGCAGTGTCTTCTTTACTGGCTCATGTAGTTCAATACTCTGCCGTTCTGTTGTAAATATCTGGCGCTGTTCTAGTAACTCGAGGTTTCTTCTCGTTTTGTAAGTGTGCCAAAAATTGGGGCTACCGGACAGAAAGTAAAGAGTAAAGCGTGACAAGACCAGGAACATGTAAAAGACAATGAAAAGTGACAAAATACAGAATGAATTCGCTGCCAGAAACTGTCCTAAGAAATAACAGAGGCTTACATCACTAATAGACACTTGACATGTCACGTTTGCTTTTTCTTTCATCACAAGTGACTAAATATTCCTTCCAGATTAATACTCTAGTTTCATCCAATGCTGCACAGGAGCCCAGAAGACGCACCGTTATTGTTTTCTCTTAACTTACGAAGTTGGATGTTTGAAGAAACTGCAGATTTTTTCATAGTAGATCATGTTCTTTCTCCAAACATTCTAAGCAAGCATACTTTAAAGCTGATGATCACAGAATGCGAACACGAGTAATTATGGCATTTCCCAAAACTTTGTCAGATAGTGCAAATATGTGGGGAAACTAACGCGGTGTAGTTATTTTAAAGACCATCTTGGACCTTATAAAAAAAAGCATTTTTTAATAATTCGAATTGAATTTATTCAGCTCATGGGTTCTAATGATGAACAACTCCTGCTGCTTTTTTGATCGTGCAGGTTACGTATTGTGTAAATGCGGGCATGTTTGACAAACATTTCTGTATGCATGCCGCCTTCCAACTAATCTTTTGAAATTAGCAAAGATAGTGCGTGTAAGAATATTGTTGAACATAATGACGGCAATTTATAATGAGCTTATATGATACTGATCTTCTTATGTTTAGTGGCATTCATTTCAGTACATATCATTTATAGTAGATTGATAGGATCAGGATAACTTTGAAAGGGTAAGGAAGAAGTCCGTTGTGGTCTGATGCGTATATTCGCAGTATTTCCCTCCAGCTTGAGAGAAATCTTTGCGGAAGCTATACAATCAGTCTTTTGGGCTGTGCTTCGAACCGGAATTTTTCAGATTCAAAGTAAGAATACTAACTGAATATTAGATTCTGGGATGTGGCACTGTATCTGTTGGTAAATCGTAAAGCCAATTAGAGCGGCGTTGTATCTCAGAATCTCAGAAGGCTTGAGTTGTCACCTGCATAGCTGTGGATACCTTATTTCTCGCACCAGTACTGAATATGACACGATGACTCGCTTGCATCGGGTTTCAAATGCGATAAATCTATTTCTAATGCAGTGACTGTGCGTGCCATCCTGGTACTTGAAGTTATAACTATTTGCACTCTGGTAATTATTTGTTTAAAAGCGTACATTGAATGTTTATTTGACATACAGGACTTTGAAACAAATACGGACATGTACATAAATATAGGACACTCATATTTTACAGCCTCTATATAAGGCAAGGACAAAGTTAGTGTTGCAGTGGACGAGAACACGTTCAAAATGTGTACTTCCCGTGTACGGGATTGTATTCACTACCCGCATGTCAGGAGAGGAGAACTGAAATTTTGATATCTTAATAGAAAGTGCACCTTCTTTCAAACCTTAAAGAGACAGGACGGATAACAATATAGCAGGGATGGCATAAAGAAAATAAATCGAAAGTTGCCACATAGGTTTATTGCCTAGTGATCAATACTTAAGCGCAACGCTCTAGGCATACAGTAGAAAATTACTCCTGTTATATAATTTTGAGAGTAAACACCGAGCTATGTAAATCTGTCCATAAACCGAGATTGTGTTGGGTGTGAAGAGGTGTATGAACTTTATAAATCACTCTGAAGAAGGCACATATTTATTGCACGAAATTCGCACAAGGATCTGTACGAACTGCTTATAATGCAGACAAAACAGAAGCAGCAAGATTCTGTGCCAGCGTACAGCTATGTGCGTAGGCTATAGAAGAGCCTCTTCCATAGTATACTTCTCCGTTTATAAACTTGTGTCCTCTACCTGATGATGGTCGAATGGAAAGACTGAGTCGTAGGAGAATAAAAATAGACCAGAGTATAACGTGCGGGTGTTGTGTTTGTTTAGAGTGGATTTCGAATGATTAACTATCACAACGTGATGGTGATCATCAAAACAGGCCCACGAAATGTTCAAGCAGTCGGTTAGGAGCGAGTCGCTGTCAAAAAGAGTTGTTTAATTTTTCTTCTTCTGCTTGCATACAAAGAACCTTGTACCTGATGTAAGTTCCTCGTATACAAGTTGATGATTTTTTAAAGACATATTGTAAAATAAATAATATATATATTAATCATTTTATTTTTGATATTCGTGTGTCCCTGCATCGTTAGTGTGATTTTATAATTACAACAAATAAGATGAAACTGTTTTTGATTATTTATTTTTTATATTCGTGTGTCCGTGCATCGTTAGTGTGATTTTATAATTACAACCAACAAGATGCAACTGTTTTTGATTATTTATTTCTAAAAGGCTCTACATGTTTCGGGCGGTTCCTCCGCCCATCATCAGGAGCACATAACTGTACATTCAGCTGCAGGTATTGTCAACCAATACTGCTGCAGGCAGGTATCGTGGATGAGATGGAACTGACGTAGTCAGTTCCATCTTATCCACGATACATGTGGAGCCTTTTAGAAACAAATAATAAAAAATAGTTGCATCTTGTTGGTTGTAATTATAAAATCATAATAATTTTATCTTATAACTTAATATTATATCTTCACCATTACACATCTTACGAAGACTGACAGTTTTACAACTGGCAACTAGTTTTCAACCAATTTTTACAGTTTTATAAATTTTGTATTTTAATTATTATTGTCAACTTGTGGGATCCCACAGAGCGACTACACTTGTTCTGCATGTTGCCTTACATGAAAACGCTGACCTGGTGGCCCGAGGATGGTCGGAAACGACCGGAACATGTAACTGTGTCTAATTAAAGAAAGGTAGTTGTGTTCGATGCACAGTAAATGATTTGTTTTTTAAATAATAAAGTATTTGACAATTTTAATCAAATGCACGTAACACTGATCATCTTCTCCTTCCTCGCATTCGTCATATTCGCTGCCATTGCTGCTGCTCTTTCAATTTTCTTTTATTAGTTATGTTTTAAATCCTCTCCTGTATTACACACTCGCATTCACATTACTGCTTTCGTAGTTTGTCTGCGTATTGACAGATACTGAGAAACGTGTCTAAAGATTTTGCTAAACGGCTTGCTACTTTTGAAAGAAAAGTTTTAAGAAGAATATTTGAAGGAAGTAAAGTCAATGAAAATTGGGGAAAGCGATATAGTAAAGAATTAATGCAATTTTATGGAGATTAGATATAGTTTCATCTGTAAGAAAAAGTCGGTTGAATTATATTGGTCATGTTAACAGCCTGGAGAGTAAAAGAAAAGTAATTGAAGAACTTAGTAATACTCCCCATGGAAGCAGACTAAGAGGACGACCAAAAACAGATGGTGGAATTGTGTACAAACAGATATTAATAAATGCAGAATTGCAAATTTGAAAGAGAGGTCAAAGAACAGAGCTGACTGAGAGAAGTCCATTAAGGAGACGAAAGTCCGCATTGCACTGTAGTGCCATCTAAGGAGAAGGATGAGGAGAAGGAGGAGAAGTAGAAGAAGAAGAAGAAGAACTTGTCTTCGGTTTCGTTGAATCTATTCTGCTAGCACAGAAGTTTCACTTATTATCCATACAATTCCACATAAACGCACTTACAGGTAAAAAACATACAGGGGTGCTGATAAGTCCTTAGCCCGACCAGGAAGGAAACAAGCTAATGTTCCTTTCAGAATGTAGTGAATTTCCTTCGGCGCCTTGCCTTGCAGAAAAAAAAATAGATAACAGCTCGCGTCTTGATGTTGTTGAAATTGCGCACGTCCCTGACATGCTTCCGAGCTTATTTCCTTCCTGGTCGGGCTAAGGACTTTTCTGCACCCCTGTATATTGCATTATCTCACGGTGTAACTGTCCTGCTTGTTTCGGCTTAAGTACGTCATATTCAGAGAGAGCTGTTTTTTTCTCTTCCAATCTCTCTTGTTCTTTCACAGATGTTTTCCAAAGTTTGTATCTCTAGGCTCTTGTGGATGGTATTTAGTGCGTTTGATTGGTTTTCAGGGTTGAGCCGCGTAGAGTAATGAAGTTTGATCGACTTTTCGACAAAGTATGCAGTTTCTATCCTTAGGGTGGAAGAATATTACGATTGTCACGAGGGCCTTGCCTAGTTCCGGCAGCAGTCGGTGTTCGCGAGGGTGATCGATCATACCGGGATACAGAACTCACTTCAATAGCTTAACCCCACTTTGCTTTTAATTGCTGCTTACTGCCGTAAAGGCAAATTGCATAGTAGAATTTGTCGGATCGAAGGACGAAACGAAACAAATACCCTGCCCTTGCGACATCACATTCATCTTCGTGCATTCCTGCACCGGACAAAAATTTTGCGACAGCTGTGCAGTTACTCTGCCTGCAACCGCAGCAATTGAAGCTTCAGTTGATTTCCCGTTTTTGCCAAATTTACGCCGCCGGAAGTCCGTTCTACAAACTGGCGCTTCATGAAATTATAACTAACACAAATTAAATTACAACGTACAGATTGACGGTGTATTCACGTTGTCATTCAAATTCAACTTATATTACATAGGCCATTATTTCTTCCGACAACTGGCGGTTGCCAGTTCCTGTCGGCTCGTTTATCGTATAAAATTAGCCTACTTATCAGAATGCCTTACACACGTGGCGGAGTAGCGGCGGGAAGTAACAAACGATAGTTGTCAGATAAAATAATGATCCTGTACAATAATTAAGGGAAATTTCCATAACAAAACTCAACGAAGACGAAGAACTAAGCAATGTGAGACGAGAAACGTTGCCACTTGATCGGTAACAGGGCCTGGGTGTCGTTGCCCGGACCTTGTATTTTACCTGAAGTTTCAGCTGCCGAGGCCGGGATTGTAATACCATCTAGATCAGACGAAATTAATGGAGATGTCGAATGCCAACCGAATGCTTAGCGTGTGATGTGGGCTGTGAAGCCATGTAATCCTGTAGCTAAATAAAACTTTCCGCAGGGACATGCTATCTCCATCTTCAGGGTAGCACGAAAAATGAGTGACTGTTGCCTACTTATGCTCATTTACTTGACTATCTTAACGTAGTTCGGTATTTACTACCCACTCGCCACTTTGTGTCTCGACAGAAACCGGCAGTGCGGAATTAGATGAAGGCAAACGGGAGTTTGAATATTGCGTAAATAGAGTACAGGCTTAAAATAACATAGAAACTATAATTACAGTCATCCTCCCGTATTGGTTGTTGTCGAGATCGCAACAATACGTTATGGTAATTTATCTTGGAAAATTGCCCGTTGTGTATTTTGCAATCTTCGCGCGTTAGGACCACGTCACTGTCTACCAGAGATTGCCCTTGAACGCTGTAACGGACGCGTGGCGAAGCATAATATCTTCGTTTGTACTGTCTACACGTTTGTGCCTTTCGAGGGACACTTAGTGATGTTAGTATCTATATTGGCAATAAGAACATTCAAGCGTTACAATTCTGTCATCAAATATGGCAAGGGATCTAGTTATGGAGGTACTTAGGGATGAATCCTGAAAGCATGAATCGTGTCGAAAGAAAGTGCGAATTTATTTTTAATATATGTTTTAGTCTCCGCCCTTGATGTTGCGGTCACTTGTTCTCAGATTCAGAATGTAGTTGTCTTTCTTTTTTAAAAAAAATGAAATGTAACAGAATATCTTCTGACATTTAATGGCACTTTTCACTGATGCAAATACTATTAATAATATACCTAATGGAAGGTGAACTCGAAACTCATTTGAAATCCCCGCAATCCGAATTACATTGCATGCTCAATGACCGTGAACAGTTCACCGCTTGCGTGCCTGTATGCTTGATATGAGTAGTAATTTTTTCCCTTTGCACAACACGTTTTTATCTTTCTTTCTAATGAATTTTAAAACTGTAAGTTCGTTCAATGCATAAGTACAGATTTTAAAAGTTACGTGCATTAATTTTGCGTTGAAAGTAAGACAGCTGTTTGCAACACACACTGTCCTATCCAACACAGTGGATTCCCTCAACAGATACTGCTGCCGGACGAAGACACAGTCGTTAAAAAATAGCATTGTAACTACATCTGTCTTTACCTTGAAAAATCAACTCTGTGGACAGTTTGATCTGCGACTAGTGCCCAATCCACATTTAGTTACCTTACCCTGTAACAAATCATTCTAAATATCATGGAGACGTGTGCCAGGTAACAGGTTCAGAGAAGACTGTCGCTTTGAACCAGTCTAGAGGTTCATATCTTAGTCTATAATGCAACCTTGACTTTTGCCGTTAAAATTATCTGTATAGTATCTCTTATTCTATCAAACTCTCTCCAGAAATATGCAAATTATTTCACAGTGTTGTTGGTACCATGCATATCTGTCACGCTATTGTCTACAAGTTGGTCCAACACTAAGCACATACTTATACAGACAAGCTGTACTTAGTCAAGTTGTACTTAGTCAGTCAAGCTATATTCCGACATTTCGATGGCGGTCATTACCGTAATCAGGGACGAAAACACCCCAGACCAAAAACCGCCGCTCTTTCAAGGTGTGTTTCTTGTCACGCACACACCACTATATTTCGCGTCCCCTTCAACACAGAGCTTTTTATGTCACACTTCCCACGTGTTAGTTTTGTGCATCCTCAATGAAACCGTAATTTCATTACGTCACTCAAGGGCTGTAAATTAAGAGTTTTCTAAACGCTGGACTGAGTACTATGTAGAGGACGACGTCATCTGTCGGTATGCAGCAGTCGACGTCGTCGGCTGCACGAAGCGCAGTCCAGTGTTTGCGCGGTACTCGCCGAACTGAGAATCACAGGGCGGCGGCCTAATTGATAACCATGAACCAATGCAGGCATGAGCGGATTCAGCTTCAACCTGCACACTGCGTATAAGAGTGGACAGATTATCTGCAGGAATATCAAGATTTCGCGTTGAAATTTCAACAGGAGTTACACTGTTAATATTTCAAATCCGTACGAAACTCTAAGTAGAATCACAATTTGATGTGAAAGAAGCGAAGGTAAGACGAGGAAGAAGACGTAAGCAGCTGCTGGATGACCTTAAGGAAATTAGAAGATACTGGAAATTGAAAGCGGAAACACTTCGATCGCACTCTTTGGACAGCTCGCTTTGGAGGAGACTATGGGCTTGTCAGGAGACAGAGTGATGATGATGATGATGATGATGATGATGATACGTTAATATATACGTTTTTAGGACACCTACCTGCAAGAAAAAGATGCTGAACTTTATTTTTCTACTTTAATGTGCCCTTAATGTCTTCGTCAGTGCATTTTTTATTTGTTAGTTTCATTACTCAGTCAAAATAAATAATTCATTTATTTTTTAGTTGTAAAAGAGAGGTAGCAGTTTTGAAACGAGTAGAAAAAAGGTAAATAAAAAATAAGTAGACATAAGCAGACCGAAATGTGTTTATAATGTATTAACTAGGAATAAGACTGGAGCGTCAGACGTCATTACAGGAAGTCGTAAATTTTATCTTCAGTTGCTGGAACGAGGTACCTTCTGCATGGAACAGATTGGTCTTTCTTTTACACTGAGTAATCTGTGCAAAAGAAAGAGATTGTTTCATGACATGCATCTACAATCATATCGAGATTATTGGCAGTTTCTTGCAGCACTTCTCATATGTCAGTGTCTATCATTATACTTCGTTCAACACTGAATGTCTGTGACGTACACATATAGACGGAACCGCTGTAAATGTTATTGAATAAATCGTAACGGAATGAATGCATAAAAGAAGGATGGAGTAGTGCCATGTTGGATTTAGCCACAACGGAATCGACGCCATATAAATAAATGATTCCCAATACGACGTTATTAGACTATAATATTTCTTAGGTGTATGTCTTGGATTCACTGCTTAATCTTTTTTCTTTCAGTTTGCTACTAAAAAACACGAAGATATACAGAACTATAGTTTTGCCTGTTGTTTTGTATATGTGTGAAACTTAGTCTGTCATATTGAAAGAGGAACATAAGCTGGGGGTTTTCGAGAAGAGGTTGCTGAGGAAAAATATTTCGGCTTAAGAGGGTCGAGATAATAGGAGAATGGAGAAGACTACATAACGAGGAGCTACATGATCTTTAATCTTCATCAAATATTATTCGGGTGATAAAATTAAGAAGAATGGGATGGGCGGGGCCTTGTGGCACGTATGAGAGATAGGAGAAATGCATACACGGTTTTGGTTGGGAGATCTGAAGGAAGGAGACCACTTTGAAGACCCAAATGGGGATAATATTGAAATGGATCTTCAAGAAGTGGAATGAGGAGGTATGGACTGGTTTGAGTGGCTCAGGATAGGGACATTTGGCGGGCGCTTGTGAATGCGTTAATTAACCTGGGGGTTCCATAAAATTCGGGGTATTTCTTGCTTAGTTGAGGACCTGTTAGCTTCTCTGTAAGGGTTGTTCTCAATGGAGTTAGTTAGTTAGCGAGCTAGTTTGCTAGTTGGTTGGTTGGTTGGTTAGATAGATAGATAGATAGATAGATAGATAGATAGATAGATAGATAGATAGATAGATAGATAGATGGATGGATGGATGGATGGATAGATAGATAGATAGATAGAT
>Ga0123352_10017687_pt1 | contig 11356 bp, 5 predicted proteins | sample TergutLab28metaG_FD_89700 | JGI IMG/M metagenome (GOLD analysis project Ga0123352, IMG submission 89700) | Labiotermes labralis P1 segment gut microbial communities from Petit-Saut dam, French Guiana - Lab288 P1 | ecosystem: Host-associated > Arthropoda: Insects > Digestive system > Gut ... | reverse complement strand
TTCTCACTCCCAGCACTTGAAGATCTCTTTCTACTTCCTCTTTCCATCTTTTCCTGGGCCTTCCCCTTCTTCTCGTCCCTTCCAGTTCTTGAGTGAAGATCTTTTTGGGCATCCTATCCTCCTTCATTCTCCCTAGGTGACCTAACCAGCGTATCCTTTGTCCTTTTATCCATTTTACAATATTTTCTCCTTTACTCGTCTCCTCTAGTTCTCGATTCGTCCGACTTTTCCTTTCCCCGTTTTCATATTTAGGACCATATATTATTCTAAATATTTTCCTTTCAAAAATTAGCAGAGCTTGTTCTTCTTTCTTCGTCAACGTCCATGCTCCCGCTCCAAACGACACTACCGGTAAAATTTACAGTGAAACACTTAAAACGCTCCTACATGTTTCGATCGATCGCACGAACATCCTCAGGGAGCATACATTGTTCCTTGCTAAAGTTATAGCAGCATGCCGCCACAGCACCAAGTTAACATAACGAAGTAAATCACTGAGTGTTTTTAAAACTATAACTTTAGCATTTAACAATGTATGTTCCCTGAGTATGTTCGTGCGATCGAAACTTGTAGGAACCCTTTAAGTGTTTTAATGTAAATTTTAGAATTATTAAATAAAATATATATGTGCATTTGTTGGTGTGTTACTCAAACTACAGAATGCACGGTGCAACGATAAAGATAACTACTGCAATACTGGTAATGCTCGTGTGGGTGTCACGCTGCCTACGTGAACCGGAACAAGAATCACAACACTAGTGCGTTCCTTACTGCAACTGACGCTTTCACCCTACATTCGACATTAAGATTAAAATGCATTCTCCAGATGAGAGAAAGAAAACTTAATTTTATCGGCAAACTTTTTAACAAACTGGCTTTTTTAAGAACTAAGTTTTGAGTCCCCATAAATCAACTGGTGAGTATGACGTCGCATTCTGATAATCTCAGCGGTGGAAAAAACATGTTAGGGATAAATCAAGTTAGTGGAATATTTACGTAATGATATACCCTGGAGATTTATTTTCTTCTAAATGGAATTTCATATTTTGTAATTAGTCAGTCTTGTGCTTAAAAGAGCGTTGTGAAATACTCTTCCTTCCGTCTATCTCTAACGAGTATTCTGAATAATTTAATTTGAGAAACATGTTGCCCTAATACAATAATAAACATAGTAAAGTTTTTTTGTGTTTGACTGATACATCATTATATATTTATACTGTATATGTTAAGCACTTCGGGATGGCAAACCTTAAATAAAAATTAAAATTAATTTGAGACACTGACAATCTTGTAGAGGCATCTGATATTTATTTACTGTACGCCATTTTTATTTTTAAGTATGTAACAACACTTTCCATTTATAACATAATATAGCGTCGAGTTACAGTATGAACTGTGAATGTAGATGTGTAAAAGTGTGGAAGGAAGTGGCCTCGCTATAACTGACGTACTATCATGGACGTTTCTTAGAAGTAGGGCTGCTGAGGGAAATATATAAATCCTCAAACATGAAATGTAGTTTCTAGGCCGAGACTTAAACCCGGCAATTTGAGAGTGCGAAACGGAAGTTCTAACTTTTCACAGAAAGTTTCGATCAGCATATTTGTTTAAAAATGCTAACGTTTCGTTAAGAATAAATTCATGGAATTGTCTGTGTGCTCCCTTTATCTTCTGCCTCATAGGTACCAATATGTTCGTCACCTCTCTATTTCACACAACTTAATGTATGTTTTTGCTTCAAATTAATTAAAGACGTCAGTAAATAATATCTTACCCTAACATCTTGCACTCCTTCGCACTTTTCTGCAACAGATATATTCCTGTCAGTATATAATCTATCTAGTTATTCAAAAAATTTTTTTTCCTCGTTCTTAGGTACTGTAAGTTTTTCCTTATATCTTTATACGACGTTACCACCTGCATCCGCCAGCACCTGTACCAAATCTGCTACACATAAATTAAACACCTCCTGAGTAGAATAGAATGCAGAAATCGTCGTTTCCTTCACACCTTCGTCTCTGTGTTACATAGTACTTTCGTATTTGTCTTCGCAGTCACGTTCTCGATAATGAATTCGGTGTATTTTCATTTCCCCATACCTTCCGATTTAGCACACTTAAATGAGAAGTTATGTGAGCCTTGGAAAACAATCTTTGTAACGATTTGTGTTTGGCTAGTTTCTTATTTCAAGTTTTGTTTTAAATATTATCGCCATCACTTTTTCAGATGGGCGAAAGTAACTGCAAAATGTCACACCTTGAAGCCCCGTATGTTATTGTACGATTGCGATCGCAATATTTACTGTCGACTCCTGAAGAAACTCGCAGTGTTGTCATTATTTTGTTGACAATCCACACGACTGAACCCATTTCATTCGCTGTCTCCTCCAGAAGTGTCTGTTGACAGAGACTCCTGGTGGATGTGCAGTGAAATGAAATGATATTATGCCCCTTTACGTGTACCATCCCGTTTTGTGACAATGATATGGACCAACAAAATCAATAGCACACACAACACAACTAACTGTATTAGACAATAGAGCCCATGTATGTGCTTAAGCGACATTTTTCGATCTAAGTCAGGTCGTCTGCAGGCTCTTATACCTTAAAAACAAATTGAGGAAGACGATATACAATTATATAATTAATTTATGAAATTTATTAAAATTTTTAAAAAAGAATAAAATGTAGAATATAAAATAAACAATATGGAATAGAATAAAACATGTAAACGGAGGTATTTTATTACTTTTTACAACTATATTCAGTTTTTGTCCAAGAGTGGTAAAACATCGGTATCATTCAAAGTTCTTTCATGGCATCTCATAAATGCCGGAATGAGAATATCTGATATTGGCTGTACGCACGGCAGAATTCAGAATCGTCAAGTGGTGTTGATTTAACACATTGATGTAAGACGTTCCGCTGCTTCATTTGTGGTGGCTTTCTACCGCTGGTCACGCTTGTGCCATTTGACGTAATACTGGTGTTCCGCAAACGCTAATGGACTGGGACAAAACACTCCTGTACTGGAAGTCAGTCACGTTGGTTGCTGTTGGTGTCGGCTGCTTGTGCCACTATCACCGTAATTAGGATGTTAAGATTGTTTACTCATAATTAGTATATTCAGGTCTAAGAGTGAGCTAGGCAGATCTAATCCCCCTACTGCTGCAACAGTGGCGTCTCTATCGAGCTGGGGCACCCAAGCACTTGGTTGTAATTTTCTGGCGTAAGGATTTGCTTATAAATACTTTTTTTCTTTATCGTCCTGCTATGCAATTATTGAATATACCAACGCCATCCTTTTCCTTATCCCCTCAAAACAGCCTAAATAACCTTCCCAGAGTCAATTTATTTTTAACGAAAAGTAGGCTTTGGTGTATTGCAAAGTCAATATGGCTTTATTTTGCCTGAAAGAAACGTTCATTTCCCCATGGGATATAGCTTGAAAAGACCATCATATTTTCAAAGAACTCTGAGCTTTATTGGGAACTTTATTTTTCCATCCACTCGTAAGCTTAACTCTGCTTCAGTTTGGCTGTGTGTGTAAGTAGGTATGTAATAGTGTATTCCCTGCTGGAGAATTCGGTTAATGTTCTCTGGAGAGAAACAAGTGAACCATATTCGCAAAGAACGTATGAATTCTGCTGCCACTGCTTAGAATAACGGACTGCAGTTTGTACGGACTATGAACAGGGCCCTTGTGATTAAAAGTAAATGGAGACCAGGTGTGTTGTTGTAGAACAGTACGTAACGGGTGGATTGCATTGTATTGGCAGTAGCAGAAAAAGCCAGTCCTTATCAGACTTTTGTTTTCCGAAGATAGCACTGTGAAGAGTAGGCCATAGCACAAATACGGAGACTAGAATCCGCATTAAATGGCTTGTCAGTGATCATATTTCAGTAACACACATATTACGTAGGAATTCATTTGAAGTCACTTGCATATATTTGCATTTGCACAACACTATGAAGTTTTAACAGTGAACGTTTCTTGTTTTGTGGTGTAAGGCGCTGTCCGCGTGCCTACTGTTGTCATACAGAACTCCAGGCTTTACCTTACATTACATTACATTACATGTATTTGGAAGTCAGAAACAAATTGCCCTAAGAAAACAAAAGAAAAAATGAAGAAAATATGTTCATTAACAGAATAAAGAGGCTTTTACGAGTACCCTAATACAAGACTTTCTTACCCTGCATTAGTCTATGTCGGTACTGGAGATGGTTGAAAAAAAAACAGGACTTGAATACACGTGTGGGAAACTGGCTGATGGGACGAACATTAATACGCAGGTCATACAAGGGCAGACGGCAGTGTGTGTTCATGGCATCACTGAGATTTTCTCTTGGAAATGCAGGAAATGTATGTTTATTTAGGGTTATTCCGGTCAGTGCGGATACCGGTGGCGAAATAGACTACTAGTATTTGACTAGGCGTATGCCGTTTGTGGTAGCCACTTGTACTGATGTATACACTTGAACTTGCTTCAGATGCCTTTCCGACCCGACGTTTTGAACGAAGTAATATGCCAAGATTCTGAAAATATACGCGGAAAAATATACCATCAACATCATAAATTGTTATTCTTACCAAAACCGTATGCATATTTTTAATAAAATGAAAAATTTGCCGCCAGGCTAATTAACTTACACTGCCATAAATGCTTTTAGTCCTTCCGAAGAATTTTGTGAAGTGATTTCAATCATTCCGAAGATAATGGTATTTTAGTCTTTCCGAGGTCGCTTGTATGAAGTCATTTGGATGTGTTGAGACGAAATTACAGTAATACCAAATTTCCTTAAGTTGGCATCAGGGGATGACGAAAAGCGTCGGAGTGAAAGTTAGTATATGATACACGAAGTAGTGCATAAAATTTGGCTTTAATGAATAATGTAATTGCCATAAGGCCAATTGAAATTCAAACGGCAACATCTGACGTTCTCGTCATCTTTATAGAATGTGGACGATGCAGTCTATTGAGAAAACAATTTCTGTTCACGTGCGACATTTTCTACGCGAAGAAATAAACTTCATCAAATATGCTTAACAGCAGGAACTTGAAGAGAAGTTATGGAAAAGTAGCCTACTGCCTTTTCATTAGTTGGCCTACAGAACTTGATACAATAAGAGTACGCCTTATGCCATATTGCTGTCTAGAGATACTCGACGAAAACTTCGACACAGGTGAACATTGTTATATCGCCTGACCATACATTGCATTGCCATTTCTTTTCGCCATCTTGTGCTCTCCTACTTAACTGTTTTCTAATATACATATATTGATGGGAGAAATAAAAAAGACTTAATACAACGAATTAAAGAAGCTAAAGTCAAATTTAGCAATAAAAAGCAACTATTCGAATAACCTTAGATTGGGGATGAAAAAGAAACTTATAAAACTTGTGTTTGGAGTGTTGTTCCTTATGGATCAGAAACATGGGCCCTAGGAAAAAATGCGTTTGAAACATGGTGCTGGAGAAGAATGTTAGAAATAAAATGGACGTATAGAATAACGAATGATGAAGCTTTTCTAAGGACGAAAGAAGAAAGATTACTTTTAAAACTTTTAAAAAATAGACGCCACTCGTGGATAGGGCATACAATTAGACATAACGAGTTTGTAGTAAACATCCTTGAAGGAGCAATATTCGGAAAAAAAGACCGTGGGAAGACCTCGACTACAGTACTTAAAGCAAGTTGCCAGAAACACAGCAGCTGACAGTTATACAGCAATGAAAAGAATGACGTGCAAAAATTCCTTTTGGAAAGCTGCCAACCAATCAAAAGATTGAAGGATAAGAAGACGAAGAAGAAGAAGAAGAAGAAGAAGACGAAGAAGAAGAAGACGACGAAGAAGAAGAAGAAGAAGACGACGAAGACGAAGAAGAAGAAGACGAAGAAGACGAAGACGAAGAAGAACACAGTGACAAAATGCGAGACGATAAACTGGTGCGTTAGACAGTGTTTTATGGTAATTTTAAATATGTTTTGTGTGAAAGCTCAATGTTTTGTGACGATGTGACACGGTATCTGATTTTACTTGCTGCCTGCAATGAACATGCCCTTTGACATCTGTTTTTTTATATTCATCGCGAAACAACTCTTAGTGGGTCAGGGCCTCCCTGTCATCAAGGTTTCGCGATCACACTCTGTTATACGCATCACACTCTGTAGGAATCCTCTGGACAAGTGATACCCGACGCAGCAAACTCTATCTGACAAGACATGCCCTCAGCGGCTTTCGAACCCACAATCCCCACAAGCGAGCGGCAGTAGACTCACGCCTTAGACCACGCGGCCACCGGTACCGGCTGAGATCTGTAATGTGGGGGTGAAAATTGCCAGTGCAAGATACAGAATTGTAGTGCAGAATGTTGCTGTGGAAAATGTAAATTTTATGTGGTTGTTAGTAGCGTTCTTACGGTTACGTCGGACCGTTACACATACGTCATTTTAATAAAATATGGCAGAACGATGTTCGTATGTGTGTCTGTTAAATAGGAGTTCATAACGTGCTGCACCCACTAACGGGTGACTGAAAGGTCACTTGAGTTTACAGTTTGTGCAGACTGTAAGCGTTGTTAAATATTTAGGTATAATTTGAAGGTACTTGCATGTAGATTGATAGTTTGTGATATGGTATAAAGTATGCGCCACAATATGAAGTATATCACAGTAATATTAAAAAGAAAAAATAACCCAGTAACCGTTCGGCGTTTTGTACTGCAAAGTATGCTTTCGTTCTTCTTACTTTTCCAGGGTAGATGGAAGGATAACTAGGGTGAGTTTGTCTGACAGGAGAACTACGAGGGTATCGAATGGGATTATCTGGTTCAGGGTAGAGACTTGTGATAGACTAATTTTATCACGCCAGCGAAATGTTGAATTATGTAAAAAACGGTGAATTTTCTTCAATAGCTGAGCGGCTCTTAGTTTATTAAGAAAGCCGGTGCACCTTTTGGTTAGTTCAAAAGAACACAAAGGGAATGGCGGGAGAAACGTAAATTACTTGTGGCAAAGCAGACTGGTTTAAAATGGTGTTCGTATTTTACGTGTGGATATTACTTTATGTCGGTATATGTCCGCTGAACGCCCAGGTGGCTAGCCACAAGGGCAGCGTCACTAGGTGTCGACCAGTGGGCCCCCGCGATTCAGCCCTCGGTCCTTTGAGCCGCCGAAACTCGGAAAATCGGGTCTTGTATAGAATGATTAGTTTAACAAGAACAGAGTACAATTTAACACAGTAATAACAATTGTATTGATAAACTTAACAAGGCATAATGGAATACAAATGCAACAATAGTGAAAAGAAAAAAGAGAAAAAGCATGCTCCTACTAACACGCACTCGGTCGATCGTGTTTTACGTAATACAGTGATCGAGCCCATCGGCTTACGTAAGTTTACCTCGTACATCTACCAGTACACAATGGCCGGTTCACAGCAATCACAATAGAATGATTCAAAAATCGGCCCCTCGTAAACTTACAATATTGTAACATGAAATCATAGCCGATACAAAATACGTATTACAAAAGACCAGGTAGTCGGCCAAACAAAACTACTGCCGTGCGTAACCAGAATACAAACAGAGACTAATACATTAACTAAACATGGGTGTTTGACTCTTGTACAAAATGATACATATTACTCACGGAAAGGTACACCCGTATCAGCCTCTGTTCGAGGCGACGCTAGGCAGACATCGGGGGACATGTTCAAAGGAAACGAAAACGTCAATTCAAAAATACAAAGACCAAAACTAAACTTTTACCTTCCGGACATGCCCCGACGTCTGCCTAGGTCTATCTTGAAAACAAACAGCTGAAGAAGGAGCTCCTCGTTCCTGCCCCGGGCAGAAATAGAGTCGGAGACTTGAACCCAAGACGAAAAGATCAAAACAGGAGTTGAAACAAGAGTGATCGAGACAAAAGCGTTTCCAAAGAGCAAACCTCGGAAAGCTACGTCATGCCTTTCACTTTTTCACGGTGGCCAATCAACAGACGGTAGCCTTTTAAGGAAAGATAAACGGGAGGAAATGAAGCCTCGAACCAGGTCCTTCAGGGCGGACGGCTCACCGCGTAAGTTCATTACGGACTGTTGGCCCTGCATATGTAACTATGCCAAAGGTTTGATTCTGATGAAACCAAATACAGTTGAACGGCAGATTTAAGTTTATGATATGGACAGCTACGATTATGTAGATAAATACTGTGGTCTTGTGGGGTTTGACACATTGTGTAGGTGCTTATGCTGGTCCTAACGTTTGAGAGAAGTATACGACATTTATTTTCAAGTTCGAGAGATGTGTTTCTCTGAAGGATAGTACCCAAACAAAATGTTGTCATAACCTGAACGAACGTAATATAAATCGTCACTGCAGGAAAAGCATCGCGTATTACATAGTAAGGCGTAAGTTACAAATACAGTGTGTCCCACTCGCTACCGAACCCGGCATTTCTTTAATAATTCTAACACTAATGAAGATATTGCAACGAAATTTGAACAGGAGTGTGTTCGTTGTGAGAGAAATGAAGATTAATGTGTCTGTAGTCGTTGCAATATCCTTATTAGTGGTAAAATTATTAAAGAAATATTGGATTCGGTAGCGAGTGGGACACACCGTATAAATGAGCAAAATCTAATGTTCTGACTTTTTTTTAAAACTGGAAAACTTTCCTCCGTGCGTCTGAACTCATGATACATATCTACGTTCCCACCATTTGTGTTGGGGTCTACAGCTGTCGGCATTATTACTTTGTGAATACGCTATAATGGGTGTTCTGCTATAGCTCTATATGTTTCACTAGCATCATTCTCCTCGTAAACTCGGTTAAATATGAATGAAGTTGTACTTGGCCGTGCCCACGCCTTCCGAACATATTAGGGAGTGCAGCTGTAATTCCACTTACGCTTAACGTCCGAAGTAAATGCGTTCAGTGGTCAGATTCACGCACATTCGCTTTACTCCTGGTGACAGTTCTTGGAGTCCTCTGATTAAGAGGCTGGGTGGGTTCCAGAGCCGGTCTGAATACTTCGGAGAAGAGAAGTTGGTTTACTCCTTACCGGGAATCGAACCGTGGTTTCTCGGCTCTCCACTCCATAGCCTAGTCACTAGGCCTGTACCAGGTGGGCCATGCCGGCGCCAGAATCAATTAAGGAACAGCAGAAGTTGACAATAATGATAAATTTATTTTAAATTTACTGTTGCCTTGAATATATTTGGAGGTGACAATTTGCTCTGAACACCACTGCTTGCGCGGTAATCCAGCTGTGCTGTCAGCCACTTTATCGTAATTTAAAATTTAATTTATGCATGCCTTCCGCACCTTAACGAAGAAGTGGCCGATGTCTTCCAACATACACATAGATTCTGAAATTATTACACTGTAGGATGCTTACTCCGATTTCCACAGCCATTTTGACCAGATTCGACAGCAGAGAGACTTATGTACAGATCAATAGAAATGCTGACCAAGGAACGAGAAAGTAATTCAAATAACTGTCAGTTTGCTGCAGAGGATCTGAGTTTAATGACGTCGCCATCTTGTGCTGATTCATGTTGCTGGGCTCACGTAGTGCGGTTACAGTGGTTGGAAGGCCCCACGCGGTGTGGGGACGCATTACTCTCATCTCCCATGGCAACAGCCGTACGAGATTTTCTGAATTTGGTTTAGCATGTCTGCCTTTCACAGAATGGTGGTGAAAATGTAATCGAATGAAAAGTCGGTTGTATGTGATATGGATGGTGATTTTAAGACTCTTCCAATTTGCGCACCAGGAAACTTGGAATAATTTCCGGCTTGCTAATGAAGATAAAGATTTTCTGAAGTATGAAAACAGTTATATTCTCTGTGTTTTATGGTTTAACTACAATTATTTTTTAATTTGCTTAGTTTCGAAGTTGATTTAAGTGCACCAGAAGTGTTGCACGAGATTTTATAACGTCGGCATATATAAGTTGAAGGCCTTCTGTGATGTTACACAGCGAAGTTCGGTAGATACATTCCAACGTTTCTGAGTGACGTGTTACGCCTAGCTTGCAGATATCCGCATGCATGTAGCAGTTTATGCCTAGCATACCACTGTAACACATTCTCGCTACAGCGACTGCAGCAAGAAGGTAAAAAATTACGTCCGAAACGTCGATGCCTATCAACCAATTTTAATATTTTGTTGTAAGGGTTTGGTAAATTTCCAAGTTTATTCTTGAAAACACTTCATATCTCAGGGTCAGTTTTTGATATTTTGGGTTGAAGGCAGTTTATTTTATTCCTTGAAAAAGAAGCTGATTATCTCAATGGTAAAAAAGTTGTTTCGCTTATTGGTAATGCTCCTTACTTTGTGTGTTGGAGAAGAACAAGATTTGAGGAACTTTGATGTTTTGCTGACCGTGCATTTCAGTATAATCTTAGTAACTAACCAACTTAATGCACAAATTCTTGTTTTATAATAAGTTTATTATATTCCTCTACGTGTTTCGAGCACTATGTGCTCATCATCAGGAGGTCAAAATTGTATTGTACGGCATCTGGTATCGTCACACTCTGCAGGTGGCCGTCCGGTTGACAGGGCGGCTACTTACAGAGTGCGATGATACCAGATGCTGTATAATACAATTTCGACCTCGTGATGATGAGCACAGTAGTGATCGAAACATGTAGAGGAATATAATAAACTTATTATAAAACAAGAATTTGTGCATTAAGTTGGTCAATTACCAAGATTTGAGGAAATTTCGTATATTACAATTAGTTCCATTACTGATTTGCGCAGTTTTCACTTTACATATTACTGGACTCCATAAGCCTATAAAGTTCACTTAGCATTATTTGTAACTCCCAAGTCAGCTATATGTTATGCATGTCATGAATAGAGCAGAGTCCTTTTTGAGAGTCTGCTAGTCACCCCGCTGATGAAGAAGGTTTAGGTAATTAGTGCGAACTGCACGTAGAACAACTATTCGTAAGAATGTGTTAGTATCTGAATAGTTCAGAGCTGAATTTGTGCAGTCTGAGTGTTAACAAGAGTTCCGTGCTGGATCCTAATTTGGACAGTTCGATGCAGTCTGTTTCGTAATGTTATTCTTCTGAAATAAAGTTGTGTTGACAATGGTATAAAATACCGTTTATTTATTCTTTTGAAACCCATTTGACTTCTTTACTGACATCCGTAAGTGGTTACGTAACTTGAGGTTTTGTGGGGAAAGACTTTGTATGAATTGCAGATCCCGATAGACAAGGGGAGGACCGGTCATAACATATCCAGAAACATCGGGTACATGAAACGACATGCTGTCACCATGCCATTTTCACCATAAATATAGAACACATAAGTAACTTTAGTAGAACCTTG
>Ga0123352_10017683_pt1 | contig 11357 bp, 7 predicted proteins | sample TergutLab28metaG_FD_89700 | JGI IMG/M metagenome (GOLD analysis project Ga0123352, IMG submission 89700) | Labiotermes labralis P1 segment gut microbial communities from Petit-Saut dam, French Guiana - Lab288 P1 | ecosystem: Host-associated > Arthropoda: Insects > Digestive system > Gut ... | reverse complement strand
CCCCACACACACACCCCACCCCCCCACACCTCCCACCCCACACACACACCCAACCCCCACACCCCCATCCACCCTCACCTCACACCCCCCGCACACACCCACACACCACCCCCCCCCCCACACACACACACACACACATATATATATATATATATCTTAGGATTTCGCGTATATTACATAGAACACTAGTCTCTGCATGGCTTGGCTTGGCTATCGGCTCAACGACCGACCTGCGCAGTTTACGGATGACGCTTGATATTCAGGAGGTATAGTAAACAGAACTGCAAAAATACCACATTTTGTGCGCGTCATTATCTCCGCAGCTGCCAAATTCGGGTTTTTGGTTATATCGATGTAAATTAACCTAAGAAATATTCTATTAAAGTACGCCAGATTCCTCCTAAAACTCTCTGTAAAATTCTTAATAAATCTAACCTTCATTTTTAAACTATCTTGGACGATGAACCTATTTTATGTATTGTTATCTACAACGGTAGCACGGCAACGTCTCTTTACTCGGGAATTGCCCCTTTAGAATCTTGGCCAGGACTTCATCTATTGTCAGTGGTGTGCTTTATGGTTTTTCTAAGTTATTCCTGTTAGATACGGAGACAGCACCTAAAACCAGGCCATGGTCACGTCCTCCTCCAATCTTTGCTACTTATTGTTCACCATCACCTTCAATTCAATACTGCTTATTCTGATTTACTGAAAGCGCAGTTGAATAAAACTAAAATAAATACAGGCTAATCAGAACTGCTTGACCTCTTACATAGTAAGGCCAGCTTCGGCAAATTTTGTCTGCATGGAGGCAACATGAAATTCATGACATAAATTAGAATGGAAGCATCAGGATATGCTTATAAACGTAACATAATACTAAACAGTGTACGTCAGCACAACAACTTTATTACTCAAGACATTTACATAGGCTACATGTTTCGACTATAAATAGTCACCTTCAGGCCTATTTTTGTCATTTAATTCACAAGATGCTATACATACTTTAGGATCCCATCGTGTTTACATCCATGGAATACATAAAAATGATTAAATTTTATGTATTCCATGGATGTAAACACGGTAGGATCCCAAAGTGTGCATAGCATCTTTTGACTTAAATGACAAAAATAGGCCTGAAGATGACTATTTATAGTCGAAACATGTATCCTATGTAAATGCCTTGAGTAATAAAGTGGTTGTGCTGATGTTCACTGTTCATGACATAAATTAATTAGTGAATAAGTATACGTGTAATCGTTCGTGTAATTTTTACCTGTCCATTTTTATGCGACAAGTGTAATACAATATCCTGATATTATTAGAAAGTAACCTCTTAAAAACACAATTCGCCGCCTAGACCAGGGTGTCGTTATTTTAGTAAATTTTTACAAATTGGATTAGTAATATATGCCTTCATAAATATTCAGCCCATAAAGTTTCAAAGTTGCTCCGGCCTTGCCAATGAAAGGGTTAAAAGGCGTTTTATCATTTCGAATATCTCCGCGAGCGACATAATAGTGTGTCATGGGCAGCATGTTTCCCGTGCGCTAAGGGATGGGCAGGTGTACGCTTTTGGTTTAATTTATTTATGAGCTATATGCAACATAAGTATTGCAGTGAATTTGTACAAACAAATATCAAAATCAGTTGGAAGTTGCTAACATTCTCACACTTCAACACATACCCATCAGTAAATCATATTTTGTATGCATATTACATAAGAGTTTATAGGAGAATATAATTTTGTATTTTTGACTCTTGAGATATTTAGATTGGTGTGGTGTCATTGAAAGAGCTGGTTTCTCATGTGAATAAGAGTCTTGTTAAGTAGCATTCTTGTGTAATTGGTGAACTGAAAAATATTTCTATGTATATTTTGCCTCCACATCATCTATTGTCCGTCTTATGGAATGTTGGGATAGAGGCAAACTTTAAACTGAATTAAAATAATACATAAATCTTCAATAACAATGCAATGTATCATTCCTAACTGGTCAGCGGCCTTTTCCGGTTATGTTCTAATTGCATGCATAATAAGCGTCGTGGTGGAGACCTTTATACTGCAACAAATAAGCTGCAGTGTTTTCGGTATGAGTAAAATTTTGTCGGTTTATGGTCGAACGTCAATTTTGTTACAACGGTATCGTTATTCTTCTATGTAGATGAAATTTGACGAATCGGGACATGATGGTTTATTCAAATGAAATACACGAAATATACTAATACGTACTGCTGGCACACCATGTACATGGTGACCAGAAATTTATCTGCGTGACTCATTATTTATGTATAGGTCTTAACATCGGAAATTACAGAGGCAATGATCCAATTTTCATCCTTGCGTGATTTAAAATTAAATTGGGAATGAAAATATGCAAATGGTGAGTAGTAAAATTCTGCCGATCATGCGTCTGGCTCTGCACTACTTTCCGCAGGCGATTTTGTGACCGATCACGGGTTATGCTTCAAGCCTACAGAAACGATTACTTCTTAATTTAAAATGTTATATATTGTTAAATATTGTAATTTTTGTTCTGTTATTAATTCCACCCCCTAAAACAGCCGTTATTTTAATTAACACAATAACTATGTTCCTGTGTAAGTGAATGTGTCGTAGTGTAGTTGGATGCATATTTTCCATTGCTCATGTTAGTGGTATATGAACTCTGAAAATTCAGCTAGCCGATTCTCCGAAACCCTGGAACCTATCCAATAGGTTCACCTCGTACGTTCTCGTAGTGTGAGTCGCGACGTGATCGGATAAAGAGACGACGCCGTTTGGAAGGTTGCTGCTTCTTCCATGTTCAAAAGGAAATAATGTGCGACAGTAGGCTTCTTTCAATTCATGTAGAGTACCCGTCTACCAAATTAAATGCTGCACATCGCGGAAACTGGTAATTGTAATATATTATTGGATCCGCTTCCACAAATAAAACTCGTTGTTTTTAATGATGACTTCAGGACCTACTTTACTGAACAACGATTTTCAATAGAGCCAGGGGAAATGTGATCATGAATGATAGATATTCTTTAAGTAGGTAATTGTTATTAAGAAATTTTGACGTTTTGCTGACCGTGCATTTCAGTATATTTATCTTAGTAATTAACCAACTTGATGCACAAAATTTTTGTTTTACAATAAGTTTATTCCGTAGCCTCTACACGCTTCGAGCACGTGTGCTCATCATCAGGAGGTCAAAATTGCATTACCCAGCCTCTGATATCATCACACTGAAACAAGTGAGTGGTCTAAAATTAATAAAATACAATTCTATAAATATGAACAAATAGTAGTAAAATTTGTAATTTTTCTGATCTTTTGGCTGTGGAAAAATTACCAATTTTTTAAAAAATACGAATATAGGCATGGCGTTCAAGACTACAACAACATTGCACTTTCTCATAAAACCCATAGCACCAACCCGGTTACAAGAACATGAAAAAAGTGGAATATACAAAATTACGTGCAAGACCTGCCACAAAGCTTATGTCGGGCAGACAAGTCGAAACTTAAAATCAAGATTCTGTGAACACATACGGTACATTAAAAACAATGGCCCTCGCTCGACATATGCACTACATATAATTAACTGCAGACATGAATATGGTAACATTGACGACACTATGACTCTTCTCACGCAGATCAACACACCGAACCTTTCGCTTCCATACGAACAAATGTACATCCAGTCGTTCCACCATTATAATGAACTCATCCCCGAACAACATCTGAACGAGGATAATCCTATGTTTGACCCCCTTCATTCAAATACTACACGTCATAAACCACCTGATGCCTAACCCACAATCCCATGCATTCCAACCAGTCTTCTCTCAACCTGTGCACGAGACGGCCACCTATAGGGTAAGCACGTTTTCATAACAGTCAAGTTGCATTTTCTGTATATTTAACAATTAAGGTAAAGTAGTTAGACACCGCACAATCTTAATAACTAGTCAAACACAACTTTTTTTTGGATAGGTAATGTACATAGACATCGTATTTTTAACAATTCTAACAGCCGGACAAACATAACCTTATAGATACAACTAATCAGCAATTTATACGATTTTATGACTTAGATAAACTAAGCAAACATAAATGTAAGTACACATAGTACCTTTCTAATAAGTTTAATAACTGGATAAACATAACCTCTACATGACATAACATATTTATAGTAAATAATACACAGTAATCACACCCGAAAAATTCACACATAAATTTTACTACTATTTGCTTCATATTTATAGAATTGTATTTTAGTAATTGTAGACCTCTCACTTGTTTCAGTGTGATGATACCAGAGGCTGTGTAATGCAGTTTTGACGTCCTGATGATGAGCACATGTGCTCGAAACGTGTAGAGGCTACGAAATAAACTTATTGTAAAACAAAAATTTTGTGCATCAAGTTGGTTAATTACTAAGATTTTAAAAAAGGTTATTAAGAAGTTGATCGTGGGTTATTTCAAACGCTAGTGCGGCCTTTGTTTGAAGGGACAATAAAACGTTCAAATAATTTCAGTATAGCCTGTACCAGCACTGAAGTTCGAACCGTATGTAACCATATTACAAGTCCAAAACTTTGTCACTACGCTATCAACAACACGAAGCTGCCAAGTCCTAAGGACGTCCACGTAAACAAGAAATTATTATTAACATAATATCTGGGCTTGAAGCATATGTATGAACTAATTAATCACCTCCCACGATATAAAAGTCCAATACATACTTTTGCGCCCTTCTTTATTAAGTAATTAGCAGTCTTTCACCGCCCTATTCAAACGTGTTATCGGGATGTGACAGGAAATGGAACGGGACGTCTTGAATTTTTGAAGTTCATTGGAAAAAAGCTCGCTCTCTTGCAAAGTATAGTGATGATTAAAGCCTAGGACCCTGAACTACTTTTGTACCTCCTGTGCACTATTTCCATGTTCCCTTTCGCGTCTTATGGGGATTTCGAGGGGTGGAAGGAGAGTAAGAGTAAATATAGATTTCCCGTTACTCCTCCGCTGTATTCACTATGTGCTTTGGGTTGGAAATGGTTTGGGCTTCAATTTGGCGTAGTAATATATCTTATAAAGCACACTGGTAGTGCACAAGTAGCCTGTTTCTGCAAGAACTTGCATGAAATAAAAGTTTTACTCAGTGTAGTTTATGGTTTCTTTAATTACTTCCATATAAAAAATGACGTGATTGTGGAAAATTGTGTACATTAGTTCCCCAAATGGATAGTTTCCTGGATTATTGTTAACTGAACGCAGAGTTTACCCCACACTTAAGAGAAAAGAAACTAGCAGGATTCGTGTCCCGGTATATATGTGTATGTGTTTATATTATATATATGTTTTTTTTTTCTCTTCCGTTCAAGGTCTGGACAGGCCCATAGATTTTCAGGAGGTTGAGTTTCCCAGAATTTATAGGCAATCGGCGTATGAAAGTGATAGGGTTGTCACCGGCCGCCTTTACCTTCAGGAGATATCCCTGTTACTTATTGCTGTTACAGGCTGAGCCGACCCCAGGGCTGAAAGGATTAAGTCAATGAAAGATCCCAATGACGCCATCGGGAACCGAAGTTGTGACATTCCAGCTCGTAGGCCAGTGCGTCAACCAATTGCGCCACTGTGTGTGACCGAGTATAATTCATTAGAATATGAAATAGTGTATGAGCAAGTCTCATGTACAAAATCCTCTATCTCCAAAATCACATCTCTGTGCTACACCCATAAAGAAAATAATACAATCCCGATATATTTTAGCTGAGAAAGCGGACTCGTCTTTTCTCTCACCTAATAAATGCAGCGCGTGTCCCATTTTGTAAGCACACTCAATGCTATTAATTTATCCCGGTCTGGTGGCACGTCGATGCGGGCTACGCACGGCTCTTCAGTTGTTTGTCTACATCTGTCATCAGTATTTCAATTTGCATGCCAGTTATTTAAGACACTAGAACAAAGACACACACTTATTTAATACCTATATCTTTCCCACAGCAACAATGGTTACGTAAACACGCCTCAATGTTACGTTATACGCACATTGCCTGGCTTGTTGCTCCATTAACAATTCACTTAGTTACCGTTTGTTGATCCCCTAACCCGACACTGCTCTGTTTGTTTATGTACTCGGTAGTCATCCATTCCATCTAAAAGAAGCTTCCCGTTTTCTCTGTGTTCTTTCATTTAATTAGGTAGTTAATGTTTCCTAATGTGGATTACATGGATGCAATCATGCTTGTAGCAAATACCTACTTGCACCTTGCTCCCTTGTCATTATTCACGTTTCATTTTCATACATGATCATTAATGTTGTCAACCTGTGGTTAAATTTTAATTCGAATTCTTTTCTTCCTTCGTCACTAATGAAAACAAAGTTTAGCGCTGAGTCTTCGAAATAATGTGATGCAGTTGAGAGAGCTGTATCTTAGCTGAAAATTCACCGAACATGAAATGAGCTTCAGAATGGAATGAGAGTATTTAGCAGAAAAAATTCCTATTTCCTTACTACAAAATTTGGAAGTTAGGGTTTCTGAAGATATGTTACAGTCTTCCAGTTATATGTGTTAGATTAGGTTTACTCTTAATTGAAGTAGCAAATGGCCATATACTAGACTGCAGTTATCAAAAGAATTCAGTTCCTCCTGGAAAACTTAGCTACATGCCCTATCGTAATGTCACCTAACCGAATTATTGGATGTGGAGTGAAAAATGTCACGTCTTTTAAGGTTTTCATCATGACTCTTACTTGTGAAGCTCTAATAGGAAAATCGAGGAAACAGTATTCAAAATAAACTGAGATGACAAAATATTTGGCTGCACAGTTCACTACATAACATTTGCATTTAGACCTATTCATAGTCACTCCTTGGCTTCATGTAAAGGTGACTTAACTCCGTACGTAATCACGTACTTTTCTCTTTTTTGTTTATCGTTTTTTAATACCACTTTTCCTTCCGCGTCGCAAATAAGACATTGTGATCAACTAAGCAATACTGACGCATCTTAGGCTTTAATGTCCATATTTTTGGTGTCGTTTTGGTAAACAAGGCAGTCTGTAACGACCCCTTATGGAATAAAACCTTAATAATAATATTGTCAGCTTCTTAAGGGGTAAAAGAAGTGGCTGAGAAAAAAACAAATGTATGTAACGTTATTCCTATGAGTAATTGCCATGTCGTTGTGTACAAATGAAGTTCAGATAAGCTCCAAGAATCTTAATTTTTGCACTACTTAAAAAATAGTCATTAGCTTCAAAGTACGACCTCCTGGACTCAGGAGACTAACCTACTGATTATGAGGTTTGTTTGACCCAGAACCTTTCCAATTATGATCATGAGCGAAGCACGTTAAGATCTCTACTGACAAACTGTCTGTGGCCACTTCACAACCTGAAGCTATCGAGTGGTGACACCATTTCACTTTCCTTTCCTATTTTCTGAGAAACTGATGGAGACAGACGTGTCGTGTTGATCGGGAGCTCAAATAAACGTACACATTCAGTCCTTTGTAGAGTCTTTGCCTCAGAGCTGAAATTCTCGGAAAATAGATTACCCTCATGTTTTTTTCTCCGTAAGGTAATGCAATTTGTTATTGTTAACCGGATACTCACAAACCTAAAGTGGTCCTCTTCATGGATATGAGATACGCAGGGCTACACTGTGTGAATAGCTTAAATCGCAGCCCTCTGAAAGAGCCAGGGTACCGCTGTAAGAATTAGTGGTAGGACTGTGGAGGAGCACAGCCCCTGATACGTGATGCTCCATTATTCATTCCCTCCTGTGGTAATCCTGCCGCGCCTTCAGTGGCGTTGCACGTCCTCTCAGCAGTAATTCAACAGTGCTTAAATACCCCAACATTTGATTTGCCGTAGGGCTTGTCATTAGGCTACTTGGTACCTGCAGTGTCACGAGTCAGATCAGTCAGTGTGAGATCTGTGGTCGACAAAGCGGGAGGTTCACTGTTCGAAACTCAACCCCACCAATGACAATCCTGACTGACAAGTTTCTTGGTTTTCCTTAATACCTCCAGAGAAATTATGGTAAGCTACCTTGAAACGCCTCGATATCTGTTCTTTCTACATGATTTACAATTTACATTTCGACGTTAGGAAAAAACTGCTCGGCAAATTTTTTTCGCTCCCTTTTAAAATTCAGGGTGATTCTCATAGTTTAGACATTGCTGAATCCAAATATGGCAACCAGATTTCCCTTTCACCCACCAATGTTACGGAGAAGGGATTAAATTTAAAAACTAAGTTTTACCATTAGTTTTTAATTACAATATATTGTGTCAAATATTGAACAATGTCTCTAGGTAACATAATTACAAAAAAATCGTCATTAAATACTCACTTCGTCCTCTTTTGCGTCTTATATTGTCCAGTTGGCATCTGCCATATAAGACTCCAGCAAAAGTCACCAAAAATATCTGGACACCATTTTATATTGTCCAGTTGACATCTGCCATATAAGACTCCAGCAAGAATCACCAAAAATATCTGGACACCATTTTCCACTGTACAGCTTCTCCATTTGATCAAAGTCCTAATGAATATTTTCGCTGCGTTCATCGGAGAAGGCTGCCAGGTTTTCAGGAAGAAAATCTAAATGGGGATGAAGGAAATTAAATTTCAATGACATGTTACACCCCATAGCATTGTATGATTAAATTTGCTCTTGGACAATTTTACTGTGATTTTCCCCTTCTTTTCCCCCCCCCCTCCCTAGAAAGTTTCTGCAGACCTTTTAAAATGTCTCCTAGGCTCTTCTTTCTGTAGCGTTTAATTCTGTATTAAATCGTCGTCTTCGAATAGTTGTTTAATTTGTGGACCAACAAAAATTCCTTCTTTCATCTTGGTCTCACTTAGTTTGGCAAATGCTTGACTTAAATAAGCAAAACCTTTGCTTTCTTTATCCATCTCTTGTCAACGTCCTTGAACACGAGATGTATGAAATCATCGGCGCCGGAACTTTATCTTGATTTCCGACCTTACAGCCAAAATACAATACATAAGCATTTCTCACGAGTTTTGACAGTGGCTCCCATTGCGATTTTAATACCACCTCGCCGTAGCAAAAGCTACTCGGCTTATCTTGGCAAGAAAATGACACGTTGCACGCAAAAAATACTCCTCAAATACACAGGGTAACTGTTCATTTTGCACTTAGGATGGACGATGCAATCAGACTGAGATTTTGAGAGTAGGGCAGCGACAAATTTTGTCGCGACATTTTATCACGGACATTTGATCACGCCGACAAATAGTCACACCGACATTTTATCTCAGCGACACTTTATCACAGCGACATTTGATCACACCGACATTATATCAAAGCGACTGATAAATTTTATCGGTGATAAAATTTTGGTGTTTTTAGCGTCCCTGTAATTATCTGCAAATTACAGGGACGCTAAACAGCTGGAAGTAAGCCTTTCTAGTTTGATAGTTTGACACAATATTCTTCTAGAAATTTAAGTGACTTACATATATAAATAAAAATAATTGAACAACATAACAAACCTATAGCCCAGCCACAAATTTCGGTTTTTGGCCATTCAACTAAGGTATCAACTGGTTTCATCAAAATGGAAGGTGGCTTAAACATTTTCTTCACACATTCGAGTGTGTGAAACTATTCCGAATGAAAATCTATCAAAATTGTTGCAGGTAGGAAAGTGATGCCAAACACTGTAAACTGTACTGTTGAAACATCGTCGTTAAACAACTGAGACATAAATTAAATTGTCTCCATTTGAGCCACGGGTGGTAGATATTATACAGGCACTGTGATATTATTGTGGTGTTCGGTTTATGACACCGTTTAGTCTTGAGGAGGAATATAAAGTTTAAAACCCTGCAGACGGAGGCAGTATATTTCTCCGAACCAATAATGTCATGTACTAGACTCAGAAGTAACTCATTAGTCTAAGACATGAATGTTCACAACTCTGAATATGCCACGTTGTACAAAAAATGTCACGTTGAAATGTGTAGAGAACGTTATTTTTCCAATTACAATATATTTACAGCATAATGGAAGGTACTCTCTTCGTAGACCCTCATATCATTATCTACATTCATCTGGACGGACACGACGACAGTAGTGGCCATACTCGGGTTAATTAAAGGCTCTAAAGTAGATTTTCCTCTAGATTTAACAAGATTTACCGGTACTTAACCATATCAACGAACAAATCTAATTATTTATCTTAGTAATTAACGAACTTGATTCACAAAATTTTTGTTTTACTGTAAGTTTATTTCATGCCTGTACATGTTTCGAGCACCATTTGCTCATCATCAGGAGGTCAAAATTGTATTATACAGCCTCTGGTAACATCACACATATACCTATAGGTGTGATGATACATGTACAGGCGTGAAATAAACATACTGTAAAACAAAAATTTTTTGCATCGAGTTCATTAATTACTAAGATAAATACACTGAGATGCAAGGTCAGCAAAACATCAAAATCTAATTATTACCTACTTAAATTTCGTTGTTTGGATTCCAGTGCCTTCTGTCAAGTCACCGCCACTGCATTGTCGGGGCACGCTCTTGTACCCCTGTAGAGAACTTGCTAACACACTTAACATAAACCGCTTTCTTAAAGAACCTACACCGTAACTACAGAGCGGCCCATTGTGTTCAGAGAGTCTTCAGCACGCATCGTGCACAGTAACAATGCGTTATATGTTCAATTCTACAACCCTTTGTTCTTACAGCGATGTTCAAACAGTTCCTTTTTCTGCTTGCATGAGCTTTAAACATTCAACGGCAAAATAACGTGTTCAAGCTTTCAGTAATTAGTATTACACTGATTACAAGAAAGCAACCTACGCCAGAACACGTGACACACACACACACACACACACACACACACACACATATATATATATATATATAGTGGACATTTTCCATTTTCCGGTTTCTCTTTAAAAATACAACGTTTTGGAAGCTAGTTCTTTTTCCGTCATCAGGTTAAAAAAAATAAATTTTTTAAATTAAATCTACCCTGTTGGGTCCGTTAGTCTGAGTTAACCTCTTCCTGTGGACAGTGGTCATAAAACTTTTATAATGTGACAGGCCGTTTGAAGAACTGGCGCCTTCGAATTCATTGGATTATTTACATGGCACTGTGACTTTTATTTGTTTGCAGTTTGTTGAACGACTTTGTTGGTAACTCAGATTATATAGTGTGAAGGTTTGGATGACAGAGAATTATAAATCGGGGGGGGGGGGGGAAAAAGGGGGGGGTGTCCATTTTGAGGTTATTTTCCGGCAATGTATTGGGGGGGGTGAGGAAATTTCCGAAAAATACCATTAGAATTTTTTTGTGGCCAACCCATT
>Ga0123352_10017682_pt1 | contig 11357 bp, 7 predicted proteins | sample TergutLab28metaG_FD_89700 | JGI IMG/M metagenome (GOLD analysis project Ga0123352, IMG submission 89700) | Labiotermes labralis P1 segment gut microbial communities from Petit-Saut dam, French Guiana - Lab288 P1 | ecosystem: Host-associated > Arthropoda: Insects > Digestive system > Gut ... | reverse complement strand
ATGAGTCTGAGTGGGGTCCCTGAAACTCCTCAGCTGTAATCGAACTAGGAGCATCATGAAATGAAACACCTTATCTAACTTACATGAGTCTGAGTGGGGTCCCTGAAACTCCTCAGCTGTAATTCTTATTGGAGCCGCCTGGATGAGTCAACACGCCCGGTCAGCTGTTCGGATATGTGAAGCAAGTGGCTCAGTGGTACAAACATAAACTGTGAGTGGAACAGTGGGAAGAACAGCTGTCCCACACTTGCCTCTGCACTAAAATTCAATCTACTTCCTTTCTGACGTATATTTTGTCTTGTACCGGAATTCTTCACACAACTTCGTCGTATTTAATTTATGACAGACTTCTTCCTTCGTGGGAAATTGGATTTAACCGCTTTGATCGCCGGCAACAAGAAACACAACAGCCTGCGTTGGCAATGTTTATAATGACAACAGTGGTCGCTTTATTTCCAGCGGAAGCACTCGGCGCTGGTAACACGAAAGTATAGTCGAGTCGGCTATGCGGTGGAGATGACAGACAAAATCACAAATTTGTAGGGCGTGTCTTTAATTACCGTAACCACAATTTCTTTACTGGAGTTGAGACAGCTCACAGACATTTCGAAGTGCAGATACAACACTCTCTTAGTCATGGCTTTGTAAAAAGGTACAGCAATCCCATTATAGGCCTGGACAGGCCCTGAGGGTTCCAGGAGTTTGAGGTTCCCAGATTTCAAGTCAATCGGCAACATGAAGGTGGTTGGCTTGTCAGCCCTACGCACCGGCCGCCTTTACCAGCCAGGAAATACTCCTGGTACTTATTTCTGTTAGGAGCCGAGTCAACCTCAGAGCCATAGTGCGGCCGGAAGGATTGTGTCAATGAAAAATTCTAATGACACCATCGGGAATCGAACCTGCGACCTTCCGGTTTGTAGCGCAGTGTCTCAACTAACTGCGCCACCGCGATAACTATGTAAAAGGTAAAGGTAAAGCAGTTCCATTACATGCCCAGAAGGGCTCAAAGGGTTCCAGGAAGTTAAGGTTCCCAGATTTCATGACAGCGGCACAGGATGGTGGTAAGGTTGTCAGCCTTACGCACCGACCGCCTTTACGCACCAGGAAATGCTCCTGGTACTAATTTCTGTTAGAGGCTGAGTCGACCCCAGGGCCATAGTGCGATCGGAAGGATTATGTCAATGAAAAATTCCAATGACACTATCTAGAATCGAACCAGCGACCTTCCATTTTGTAGCACAGCACCTTAACCACTGTGCCACCGCGATAGCTGTGTAGTATGTACAAAGTAAACAGTTCCATAGGTAAGAGTCCCTTTTCACAAGCCGTAAACTGCACACGTCATCAGAATGTCCCCGTTGTGAATGGATCTCAAATTTTCATTAGACTGTTCACAACTGTAACTAGTCCTGCCCTCTCACACCCCAGTCATTCACAGTAACTCCAACATTAACTCCCCACCTGCGCCTATTCTGGGACATCCTCTTACTTTACGTTCTTCGATTCAACTTTTAGGCTCTTTTGCAAAATTGCGAAAAGCGAAATGTTAGCTTAGTCGTGTCTTTCCGCACGGAAAACCTCGGCTACCACTAAACGGATTTTCATGAAATTTGACATTTGATACTTCTGTGAAACTCTGTCGATAAAATTTAAATTTGATAAAAATCTGAAAAGAATAACGTGTACTTTACTAGAAGACACTATATATATGTATATATATATATATATACACACACACACACACACACACACACACACACACACGGCGCATGTGTGTTGCATGCTACATAACTAAGACTACGGACACACACTCAGAATATGTAATACTTATCGCTTTTCCGTTTGTGACACGTACGCGCCTCGGTGTTACGTCACAGATACATTGGCCGTCTTGTCAATATCTCTTTCAACTCCTTCACGTTTCCCGCCTACATCAATACTTGAAGAGTACAAGTTTTATAGGTTTTCGTTAGACCTTTCTCTTATTTCCTCTCCCTTAGGTGTAATCTACAGACATTAGTTTCCTTACCAAATAGTTCCCTAAATTGATACGTATGAACCTTTGTAAAATGAGTCTTTAGTTTGCCGTCACATATCTATAAAGCAATAATAAATAGGGGTTTCCTAGTATAAATCACAATTCCTCCTTTCCTGTTGTAAAAATGAGCATTTCTAATGTCTGTTGGTACAATTACTACTGTTTTATTTTACATTGTGTGAATTCTGATTTTGTTCTCGTTTTGTCAGATATATACTCACAAAAGCAATCCCATTACGGGCCTGAGCAGGCCCTGAGGGTTCAAGGAGGTTGAGGCTCTCAGATTTCAAGACAATCGGCACATGAAGGTCGTAAGGTTGCCAGCCCTACGCACCGGCCATCTTTACGCCCCAGGAGTTATTCCTGGTACTCATTTATGTTAGAGACTGAGAACCCCAGGGCCATGGTGCGGCCAGAAGGATTATGTCAATGAAAAATTCGAATGACACCATCCGGAATCGAACCCACGACCTTCCGGTTGGTAGCGCAGTGCCTCAACCAACTGAGCCAACAAGATATAAATTCAAAGGCCCACAAAATCTCTGGTTGTAATAGCTAAATTACAATTAATATTCAACAAACAATATGCAGCTTTGTTTGTTATATGCTACATAACAAATTTCACAAGCCTTTTTCCAAAGTCATATATGTTATCACTCTCTAACAGAAAACGAAAGACAATTTTTACAGTGCTATTTTACAAACAGTAAAAAAATGCCTTAACACGAGGTGTAATTCTTTAAGTCTTATGGCCATGGTCTTACATGAACTGTTGCTATGGTAGCTCTAACTTCACAAATTTGCGCGCCCACCATTTATTAACCGTGATTTCAAGCTTCCGCCGAGAAGTAGATGAGATCTGTGCTCCTCTGGGATATTATGCAGCTTAGAGTGGTAATTCCTTACCGACGTTTCAGGAAAACGAATCGGTCCCATAAAAAAATTCAAGATTCTTCGATTTCTTGAATCTTTAATATGGGACCGATAGGTTATCCCGAATCATCAGTAAGGAATTGTCACTATACGCTGCGTAATATCTCGGAAGAGCGCATATTTTATGTTTTACTGGTTTTAAAAAATCACGGCGCTGAGGAGGCCTGCAGGGCCTACTGTTTATACTGGCTTTCGTGCAGATGGATCAAACGGTTTAAAAAACGTACAGCTGGTGAAACACAAACACACACACACACACACACAACACAGACAGCATGACGATGTGTTGGAGCTGATGTGAGTACAACGAGGTAGTTCTGAGAAGAGAATATCAGGAAAGTCTTGTTGTTATCCGTTAAAATTTGTGCTCTTCCTTCTGAGGCACTAAAGGTAAAAATTTAAACAAATTAATTAATTTTGCCTCATCAGTCTGGCTGTGATACGTGATCCGTTATTCTGAGAGAAGTCTATGAAGTGCAAGTATTTGAAAACAACAGGATCAGAGACTGGAGAAGCTAGTGGCAAATAGAAAATATTACATCACAAGGAACTTTTAGGAAGTGAGATTTTATTATGAAGGCGAAACTTCTTGAAAAAATAAAAATACAGTGAAACAAGAAGAGATGTGATTATAATACTAAAATCTATCTCCAGTGTAAATTTTTATTTTTACAGGCAATATCTGAAACATGTAATTTTTTTGCATGTCTCTAATTCTGCAGCTGTTTAGCCTAAAATTGAATATACAATTAAATTCGTAGAAACCCGATCTGTGTTGGACTGTCCAGTCTTTCGAGGTTTCCATTCTTCAATTCCATGCCTCGCTACTCCTGGCTGCATACATTGGCTGTAACTTTATTTATTGTTTTCATTTTTGACAACAATAAATCAGCCGAAATTTCTCCAACAGTGCCAATTGTTAGTACTAAGGTTTTCAGGGCTGTGAGTTTGAGTGGTCGGTTTTTATGGAATACGAAACAATGTCACTAAGTAGTCTTTTCCCGGCGTTCCAGAAGAACTTACTGTCTCTGGACCCTTGAAAGTGAAGGCACCATGTCTCTTCGAAAAGTCTGGAACCGACTACGCTGTGATGCGGTGCCATGTCCCACAATGACGGGGTCCTCAATGCCCCTTTATTTCTACGAGGTTCTAATTCATGCGGTTCATCAAATATTACAAAAATGAACTAATGACCGATTGTATGAGTTGGACATTTAACACGAAAAAGAGAAATCTAGAAGTTCATAAACAAATTAATGTCAAATGAAGTAACACATAATTGGAAGGTACAGGCTTAAAGAGGATAGGCTTGACAATAAAATGAGTTAAAAATAAAGATTGTAAACAAGACGGGGGGGTGGACTGTTTGACTCGGTTAAGGCACTGAGCTATAAGCCGGAAGAATGCGGTTTCGAATCCCAGTGGGAGCCACTGAAATTTTCCATTGACATAATCCTTCCTCCTCACTATGGCACTAGGGTCGACCCAGTCCCTAACATAAGTGAGTACAAGGAATGTTCTCTGGGGGGAGGGGGGGGTTTAAAGGAGGCCGGTGCTTAGGGCTGAAAACCTTACCACTTTCGTTTTCCAACTGTCTAGAAATTCTGGCAGCCTCATCCTCCTGGAATCCTCAGGGCCTGTCCAGGTCAGTAATGGGAAAGCTTTACCTTTATCTTAAACAAGACGGGCCGTACTGATATGGATAAGAAAAACAATCCAGTGACGGTCTCTTGCATGAGCAAAACACGGTAATGAAACCGCGGGTTATAGGAGGCACAAGTCACTCTTTGTGCTACCTACAGCTTCTCAAGAAGTCTGCTGTATGAAGTCAGTTATGCTTGCTGAGGAAAGTGAGCTCCAATACACACCAGCATGGTCTGATCACGAGGCCACTGACAATAAGAGTTCTATCATGTGTCGGCCTGCAGTAATAGAGAGAACCAGGCACAAACTACCAGTGGGAGATATCTATTTGATCTGTGCCTGTCCAGCATCATGTGGGCCGTCTGTTTAAACCGTCCGAGAGATTTCTCCCTCTTCCCAAGTGGTTCCTTGTTAAAAAGAACTTGGGTCATTTCCTTCAATAAACTCAATAGCCTGCCGGTATATAGGAGTTTACATGCCATTCTGACATTAGAACAGCAATTCTCTTATCACCAAAGATATACTGTTTAACAATAAAAGTTCCTTTGCGTGGGAAGCAAACAAACATGACAGAATCATGTAAAATGATAGTGTTTCTTCGCGAAATCATTCACACGTTATATAGCAGACAATAAAACTTGAACAATGGATATCATAGTTGAAGAATAAAAGAACAACTTGATGTCACTTGCTATTTTATTTCACTTCTTATGTGCTCAACATGTTTCGGACATTAATATATCCATCATCAGGAGCTTGCGACTATTCTGTTGAATTACCGCATTGGTCGTATTGTTCTGTAAAGACGGAGGATTTAGCATTACCGTAAATTATGGTACACACACACCACTACATAACATAATTTACGTTAATGCTAAATCCTCCGTCTTTACAGAACAATAAGACAATGTGGTAATTCAACAGAATAGTGGCAAGCTCCTGATGATGGATATATTCATATCCGAAACATGTTGAGCACATAAGAGGTGATATAAAATAGAAAGTGACATCAAGTTGGTATTTTATTCTTCAACTATCACAATGATGCACGGTCCAATAAACATAAGATTAAAAAATGGATATCACTCCAAAATATACCCGAAGATTTCCATCTTCTGAAATGTGACACAAGGTAGCCTAATATAAATTAATCGACGTTTCGGAGTAGGTAATTGCATCATATTAAGAGCAGAAAGATATATAATTTACAACATCCTGATGATGGAGACAGCAGGTTCTCTAGGAACGTAGGGAACAAGTCCACCTGACTACAGGCGTCACATTCCACGACGCGGAAAACTTCAAGGTCAACGCCATGAGAACACATAATCGCTTCATTCATTGTTTTTCTGGGACATCTTATCAAACAAGGAGGTTTGAAGAGCGAAATGTGGACTCTGTGTTCTAAGACACTGGAATACAATGTTCATTTAATTTATTCTGAAGGACCAAGGAAAATATGAAGAAACGAAAGGTACCTAGAGGGCTGAAGTACACGTACTGCTGCCTAGCGACCCCCAGAGTTTGAACTGATGGGTGAACAATAAGCCAGAACTGAGGGCAAATGTTTGTGGCCTATTAAAGTTACAAATCTTTAGTTCTGAAGAATAATCAAATGTCTCCAAAACAGAACAACGACGTGCAAGAAACCTGGTGAATGAAAGTCACACACCGAAATGTTTGTTTCTTATGAAACCTTAACTCATGATATTGTATGGGATAGACTACGAAAAAGTAGTCCGGGTCCGTAGCATAGAGTAAATAAAGAAATTAATAAAGTAGCCAAATGCTGAAAGGATACACTGTCACAGAAGATGTTGAAAGTGGTTGCCTCCTACATCAATACACAGCTGCGCACGTGTAATCATGTTGGGTGTACCCGATGTAATGTAGTGATTTTGATGGCTGCAACTGCGTGGCTGATGTTGTCCTTCAGTTCCTGTATCGTGTGCGGATTTGATTCGTACACCGTACTTTTCAAGTGACCCCAGAGAAAATTTCTCTCCCCCCCCCGCACACGATACAGGAACTGAAGGACAAAATCAGCCACGCAGTCATCAAAATTACTATGTTACATCGGGTATACCTCAACATGGTGACAGCACGACTGTTGACTAACTGTTCAAACACACCACGCACACATACACACTAACGCCAGAGAGAACAACAAGGACACGTGCAAAACGGAAGGCGGACTAGTTTTCGTGGCCCATTCTGTACAACGTCGGATAAATGAGGGTAGGAAGAAATGTAACACTGGAATATTTATGGTATGTTGGAAGAAAGGAAAGAAAATAGAAAGGCCTGAGCCTCGTTTAGCTCAGTCGTTCTGAGTGCAACTGTGGGGCAAGGACAGCAATCAACACTTCTGATCGTACGATAGATCACAGTTCTTCCAAAGCCTTCTGTTTCTAGAGAGGGATTAAATTTTATTTCATATCCTTCCCCACTCTGTTCCGACTCATCGTATCACTCTCATCGCATGCTACATAATTTTTACACTTGGCATTACGTCATTAACTGTTTATGTGCTGTGCACGAGATATCTCGAATTAAAGCATCAGAAACGACGTGTTGGGTCTTAGGGGGACTCTTTGAAAGAAACATCTTCCGCGCTTGTCAGCAGTTGAACATAAACGTTGATCAACATCAATTGTACGTTGCCATGCAAATGAGCCCAAATAGCTCAGTTTTAGGCCCGCTTTAGCTACGCAATGACAGACTGGGAAAATTATACTTCTATATCCGGCAGTAGCCATTTTTCTGTTATTAGCAGTGTTCATACCGTATCTGATATCCTTCCAGTATTCTACCCATTGCGTACGGGAGTTTAATCGGTCGTGACGTAAAGCTCACCTCTCACATCCATGTACGGCCAAGGTCAAGAATGCGTGGAGCTATAACTACATTCTCCCATACATCCTAATGAAGCTTAATTGAGCACAAAAGCGAACTTACTTCTAACCATGGAAGTATACTGGCGGGTTTCCTTAAAGCAAAAGCCCGCATGGAAACGGTTAAAAACAACGCACATATCGGATATGACGACGAGTCAACACTCGAAGTATGTACGATAAGGTAAGACATAAACTTATTATACAGGGGTATTTTATCTGACCATTATCATTCGTTACTTCCTGGCGGCTTCCAACCGCATAAACCATAACCACCGAGTGACCAGCCCATATGCGCGTTGGAATAGAGGCGGAATGTGACAAACGATGTTGGTCAGATATATTAACGACCTGCACTTGAGTTCTGAGATTGTCACAGCTGTACCGTTGCAAAACAAATTTCACTGCAGTTTAAGAAATATTAGTATCTCGCTGTCAGCATTTCATAACCGATGCACTATAACCGAGCGTCATGTTTCTCTCAGACTGGCAGGTTTTCGCCGAATGGTGTTAAACCCGTACCCTGGCAACAATGCTAGTTGGGTGTCAACGGATCAAAATGATTTCCTGCTAGCGTTCAATCTGTATCCCAGCAATTACGCTAATATCGAAATTTGGGGGTTCCTGGGGCGTGATTGATTTCAGTCATATGTTATCAACAGACAGTTTCAGCCTTTTTTTCCGAGATTTTGAACTTGCGTTCATGCAACAGCAACTTCTAGAACCCTTACGAATTTTTTTTCATGGAATAACTTTCATATTTACGCTTCTCCATTATCATTATTAGTTTCTGAGATACAGAGCGTGATGAACTGACTTGCATAAGGAAGGGATGTAAATTTATGTACGGGTGTCTCATAACTGCAAACTGTGACAGATCATGTTAACAGATATTCCAGTTCTACTTAGTAAAGTATCTAAGTAACTAAGTACATGCAGCAGAGTCCTTCTACAGAACCTAACAACAGGTCCTGTCAGTTAGTCAAGAAATTCCCCGCATTCACGAAAGCCTGCCGTCTGTCTCTATCCTGAGCCAGATCCATTCAGTCCATGTCCCCAACCCATTCATCAAACATTTATTTTAATATTATCCTCCCATTTACGCCTAGGTCTTCCCACGTTTCCCCACCAAAAGCTATATTCAACTCTGCTCTCCCTCACACGTTCTACACGCCTCGTCCTTCTCATTTTTTTGATTTTAGAGGCCCAATAATATTTGGTGAGGAGCACAGAGCATAAAGCTCAAAGCTGTGTAGTCTCCTCCACTTCTCCGTTACTGCACCCCTCTTGGACCCAAATCTACCTCAGCACTCTACTGTCGAACATCCGCAGCCTACGTTGATCCCCCAATATAAAATGCCAAGTTTTATATAGAAGCAAAATAACAAGCAAAATTATAATTCTGTTCATTTTATCAATAAGGTGTGACCAGTAAAATATCTCGACGGATACCGAAACAAATCTTCGATCCTGCACCACGTAAGGCAATTCATAAGTTAATCAGCTTTAAAGCAGAAAGTCAAAAGGTTTCAGAAAGTAACGGAAGTATGAACTACATTGCTTCTTATGGCAGCCCTACAGAAGTTTGCACATTTTGGATAGCTAAGCAAGCCTGTGCGTCCGAATTGTTACTGATATTGCAAGGGGCTATTTTAAATCGAGCATGTGGTCTGTATGATGTCCCTGAGACTGTACTCCAGATTAAATATGAAGCTGAGATCTACGCTCTTCCGGGCTCTTACCTAGCGAATAGTGATGATTCCTTACCGACGATTTGGGATAACCTATCGGTTCCATCTTGAAGGGTCAAAATGGATTCTTGACACTTGTAGATGGGACCAATAGGTGGTTCCGAAACGTCGGTAAGGAATTATCACTACTCGTTACATAACAGCTCAGAAGAGCGCAATTGCCATTTACCTCGCGGCGGAAGCCTGAAATCACGCGAACGTGATTCTCTCTCACCTATATTTTTCAGACTTCTTCCTCTAATCTTTCTGTTCTTGTTGTACCCTTCTCATTCTACTCCTCTTCCTCCAGTTCCCCTCTCCCTTTCACAGTTCAGCCCTTCTCCTCGCTTCCAGTCAGAATGAATTCTACAAATCTACGCCTTCAAAGTTCTGATAGGATTTCTCGCAACACATCTTTCTACTCACGCGACACAACACCTGTCAGCATGGCTACACAAACATTACTCCCCATTTTTGCTCACACCTTCTCGTCCTACTACGATCTTAAAGACACATGCTACGTGTTTCGACGAATTTTCGATCAAACAGCACAGTCCTACACAGTACTATCACCACGGAACATCAGGAAAAAATAACAATCACCAGGAAAGCTTAAAAATCAGTTATCCATATACCGAAAGGAGATCGAACTCATGACTCTAATTTATGTTCGATCTAAAATCTCGGACAGCGTGAAGCACTGTAACCGCTGGATTCAGTGACAATGCCATTAAATTTCTTGGAACATTTAATATTTTGTAATTCTGATATAGAGCTCGGGCATGTACTATTAATATGGTTAGCGTTATTGACAGGATAGCCTGCAAAGTGCTGTACATTATGGCCCTCAATGAATCAGAGGAACCACCTCTCGTCCCATCCCCCCGTTTTCTTCCAATAATATAAATCAATGGATGGATGAGGAGGTGGAATTGGTTGATAAAAAAGGAAGACGGAAGTGGGGAAGAATTTTTTAAAGAGAGGAGATGGAGGGAAATCGGGCGATGTGGGAGTGTAAAGCGACAAGGAAGAACAGAGGAGAACGGAGGGGGGAAGGGGGCGGCGTAAAAATAAGGGGGTATCTATGACTTTATTGAGGACCCATAGCTTCCCATGAGCAATTGCGATAAGCGAATGTCACACGATGTGGAAAGTGAATGACTTGCACGTCTGCGACTGGTAATACGTTGAATGGCGGTATGTTGACTGCATACAGTTTCAGCGACAAATGAAGCGACAGGTTATCACGTTCAGGAAGGGGTGGGGGGACTCTCGGCAGTGGTCTGTTTCTAATTATTGCCCCTGATCTCACTTCAAAAGTTGCGAGACACTCGGTTAATATAATATAAACAGCTAACTAGATGCAACAATAATAATTTTATTAATAATTACAATCAGCTCAACATGTTTCGGGCGATGATTTCGCTCATCCTCAGGAGCACTAGACTGTGTTTACAGCGTGTGGTATAATGCACCGACGATGCTGCCTGCAGCCAGCATCGTCGGTGCTTTATACCACAAGCTGTAAACACAGTCTAGTGCTCCTGAGGATGGGTGAAATCATCGCCCGAAACATGTTTAGCTGATTGAAAATATTAATAAAATTATTATAGTTGCATCTAGTCGACTGTTTATATTATTGTATCAGTGATGCACGGTCACACAAACATCACACTCAGATAAATTATTCCGGCGACCATATCAAACGTAACATGGGCCAGCAGACGATTAGCTGTCCAACTCTCACCGCGGAAACCTGCGTTCAATCCCAAGAAATTTAATTTTGGATTTGTGGTAGACCAAATGGCGCTGGGACGGTATTCTTTGGGAGTACTTCTGTTGTCCCCCTATTGGTACCAATCCACCAACGATCCACACTCACTCACAAGGTCTCTGTCTGATGGTGTATGTTCTTAGCAGTAACAGGGTCGCTAAACATACCCCTCTCAAACGGTCACATGTTTAGCTTCAATAGTATCCTCTCAGACCCTAGAAGAAATACAAAGTTCCACTTCGCTCCACACTCTTCAGAAATTACGTTACAACGTTTACAGCTACATTTAATGTCAAATACAATACGTTATTTCAGAACAATACATTAAACGTCGCACCTACTTT
>Ga0123352_10017681_pt1:0-10000 | contig 11358 bp, 3 predicted proteins | sample TergutLab28metaG_FD_89700 | JGI IMG/M metagenome (GOLD analysis project Ga0123352, IMG submission 89700) | Labiotermes labralis P1 segment gut microbial communities from Petit-Saut dam, French Guiana - Lab288 P1 | ecosystem: Host-associated > Arthropoda: Insects > Digestive system > Gut ... | reverse complement strand
TGTCAACATTTGTGAAATGTTACTTACTTACTCCATGGAGCAGAGTCCTTCTTGAGAAGCTTACTGGTTCTCAGCTAGTCAAGAATTTCCCTGCATTTTATGGAACCCGGAAGTTCACTACCACATTTACAAGTTCCCACTACCCGTCCCTATCCCGAGCCAGATCAATCCAGTCCATGTCCACCCATCCCATTTCCTGAAGATCCATTTTAATACTATTCTCCCATGTATGCCTGGATCTCCCAAGTGGTCTCTTTCCCTTAGGTTTTCCCACCATAAACCCTGCATACACCTCTCTTCTCCCCCATACGTGCTACATGCACCGCCCATCTCATTCTTCTCGATTTGATCACACAAATATTATTTTGCGAGGAGTACAGTTCATTAAGCCCCATATTATGTAGTTTACTCCACTCCCTTGTGTCCTTGTCCCCCTTAGGCTTGTGAAATTGTGAAATGCTATTACATATTAATTTTATTAATTCCCCAGGATGTCACTTGTGACTCTCATATATGTTTCTTTCTAAGAATGTAATAGTTTTAGTATGGTCTTGATAAGAGTAATTTAATTCCTGTCCTTCACTGGAACAAAAATCTGTTTCTCTAAAATCTGTTACAAAGAACATGCAGTCAGGCTTATGTGGTATTGATTGCTAATGAACTTCATCTAAAGCTAGCAACAGCAAATCTCCCATTGAACTACTCATTATTACTTGAAAGAAATGTGGTATTAGAATAGTTTACACAATATAACCATGAAATTTATGAATTATTCTAACCCTTCACTGTATTTCTGTGTATTCATTGTGACAACATTAGTTTGATATTTAGTAAGGAAGTATTCACTTGTGCAAAACAGTGCACTCCATGGTCTTAAATCATTTATAGGCAGCATCCGATATTATGCAACAATACAATGCTTTGAATAATTTGTTGTGAAGCATGTGTTAATATAATGAGAAAATAAATAACTATCAAGTTAATAAAACACAGCAGGCATTTTGCCATGAATGATACATGTTACTGTTATGTGACAGCCTGCATTAACAATATTGCCATATGAGACGAGCTCTTAAGTTCTTATAGTGGTCTAATGAACATATGCATCTTCTGGGATGTTGTGCGGTTTTGACTTTTAAATAGCTGCTGATATTTCAGCGCAACATGCTGCCTTCATCTTCAGGTTTTAGGTTCTAGCAGTCCAAGATCCTGAAGATGCAGAAAACAAGCTCCTCTGAAACTTTTGACAACTATTTAGAAGGCCACACTGCTTAAAGCACCAAAAAACTTGAATCTTTGCATGCAGACCACAAGGTCACTTACAAAATATTGCGACATGTGGTTAGCACTCTTAGTTCATTTGCAGGACAGAAGTGTTAATCTAAGCCTACAGTCAAGCTGTCCCAGCTCAGGCACTTTGTGGTATTCATCAGCGTCTTCAGGTATATGCATGATGGTGAGCAAAAGTGGCTGTATTCCTCCGTATCTTCTCAATTCATAATTCAACATTACCTTGCCATTTTCTGCTAGCCTGTATATAGAAACTGTGTGCATACTTAAACAAGCAAACTCCAAAGTTACCTACAATTTAACTCATAACAGGTCATACCAAACTTTGGATAATTTTCTACAATTTTATTGTCAATTTTCAATACCAATATGACAGCAAGATATTTCTGAAAAACATGCTAAGAAAAGCAGCGTTGTGAATGAGGACAGGGATGGTTCTCAATATGTTGGTTAATTCACCTTGCATCCACCTGACACGGCTGCTAGCCCGATAGAGTTTTGCTGCATTCAGTTGCCATGCAACTTCAGCTTATAAAACATTACATTTCTCTAATGGCAACACTTCAAATTTTTGTGTGTCATATAACTCGGCCACATTTCAATATAATGCATTGATTTTCAGTTGTCCTCAATATTTACAGGTATATTAATTAATATTAATTAATGTTTTAGTATTGACAGGTGAATTCTTCAGCAGATCATGCAACAGGCCAAGAAATCCTCATTGGTCACCTGTGTATTTGAAAATACATTTTCGATCATAATCTTCTTCTTCTGACATTACAATTCTTAGTTAACTCTACCCTCTTCCAAAATTGTTGTCTACTGTTCATGGTCCTGCTACTTATGTCTCCAGTTCCTCAAGCCCTTGTTCTTAAATCTTCCTCAAGTGACTTAAGTCACCCCAATGGAGGTTTCCCTACAAGCTGAGTGCCTTCTGTTTTAAGAAGAGCAAACTTTCTGCAAGGATCCAGATATTGCATTCTAAAAAGGTGTCCAAGCCACCTCAATCTTCCTATTTTTATCACCTTAACTATGTCTAGTTCATTGCAGAGCATATAAAGCTCATTAATGTATCTTGTTCTCCACATACCATTATCCTTAACAGGACCATAAATCATTCTTAGTGTTCTCTCTTCAAAGATTCTTAGCATATTTAAGTATTTGAATCGTTTAAAAACTAAAAAATTGGCATTAGATGCTCTGCTTTATGCTCCGAACATTTAACACCTGTAAAAGAACACCCGCAACCCACTGGTCAGGAAATTGGGTCCTCAGCACAGTCTGTTCGAATGCAGTGAAGAAAAGAAGGTCCTTGAAATTCCGTCTGTATTTTTCAAGGCGGAAGGAGTACTTCGATCACACAAGCGTGGGAAACCATGCTGTATGCGTTCCTCAAACACAGTGTTTGTCAAACATACAATAATTGCCATATATAAAAGTAGCATTTTCGGATATGGGGTGCGGTCGGAAGTTTTGTAAAACATGGGCGGTAACATTTAGCACAATCACATGTCTTTCTTTGTACTGTACCTACGTCAAACGAAAGTATGTGGGATATGGGAGTAACATGTTTGGTATAACAACCTGATTTCTCTTTCCACTGCCCACATATTAACTCAATACATCATTCTGCAAGTTACTGATTACCGTGCTTATTTTCCCTTGCCTAGTGAATAAAGTAACCAATCTTTACGTCATCGTTTTATAACATTAGACGCAAATAGTACCAGCTGGTAAAACTGAGGAACTGGGTGATAGAAACTATTTTAATGGATCTTAAGAGTAACAGGGACTGAATATGTGGGCTGAATTAACTGACTCAAAATATCGCATAAAGATCTCTCACAAACACCGCGATGACATTTATTTCCACATAAGCAGAAAATCTATTGACCTTGTGAAGGAAGATCATGCGCTACGAAGCATGAGTCAACTACCAAAATATCAGGTGGCACCTCAGTTTTTATTTGGGATATACATCCTCAACCTATTGCCCCACGACGCGCCGTCATTTTCCACAAGAATTGAAAACTCAAGTAAACTCCATCGGAAACCTCGAAACCCGCACGCTTCATAATCATTCATCTACCATCGACGCTACACAGTCTTAGTAAATAGGAGTATCCCTAAATGAAGCTCTTCTCTCTGTCCAGGCCTAATAAAAAAAATCACTACGTGCTTGCTGTGGAGCTGCTAGAAAAACCAAGACGAACTTAAACGAAGGGAGTCGGTCTCATATCATAATTGTAACCGGTTATTACAAAAGTTCAGAAGGGCTCTGGGGTCCATCCAGCCACCTATTCAGTGGGTACATGGGTTCTTTCCCGGGGTAAATCGACTGGGAAGTGATGTGGACCACTCACCGTCTAGCGCCGAGGTTACGAATGAATGGAGCAATGAATGTACCCTCTACAGGTTTGCATGGCGTGGAATGAGGTAAGTTTTCCTTTGTATTCCCAGAATGCTAAATGTAATAGCATTAACATGGCAGTTCCCCATTTTCCCCGGACCTACTACGTAACAAAATGCGTAACAGTAATCTATCAAACATGATACTAAATTACTGTCTATAGGTATGTATCGCCGTCTAACTTGCCACCAAATTAAAACGTTTCTTAATTACAGTCGCGAGAACCCTAAATCTCGCTTCAATATGTAAGAATATTTTATACTGCACTTAAATGATCCAACAATTTTGAATGCTTATTCATGCGTTAGCACTCTTTGTCGATTACAGAAATTAGGTCTTAAAAGATAATTATGTACTGAAGCCAGGATGATCGTGGCCTGGTTACATAATCCATGTCGGAAATCCCTTCGAGTCTAAGTCTGTTTTAGGCATGGTTTGGTAGCGTTCCTTTCGCAAGCCACATTCAGAGTTCTGGGAACTCTCAAAATGCTAACCAGTTTACTGTCGATTCGAAATGTGGCTCACAAATGGAAGTCCACTAAACTTTTGCTTAAAAGAAATCCCGCAGAATGGTTTCCAGAACTAGCAACACGTCCTTCAGAACTTCCAAGTTCAGAAATCCAGCTACAACGGACAACTTTTTGGGCGATCAAATAAATACTAGTACTCGATACACGTTCCAACAGATATTTGTCGTTTAGCAGGAGGACTGAGAAGAATCGACGACAGAGGGGATTGAACTCGAATCTCCTGACAGCTAAATGATCATTCAGAAGCATTAATCGACCAATAATGCTCATTCCGTTAAGGCACAAGTTTTTAAAGCCGAGGTCATACTGTAAGGGGACTGAAAGATGTGATGGTAAGGAATTCAATGCGCTTATTAAGTTTACTCACGTTACAGTTGCCACACGGACAACGGTTCTCTACGTAACATGCATTTCTTCGACCACATTAGTTGGACGGTGTCCATATTTAGTTTCAGTATCACCCTGTACCGTTTAACATACGTTACATCGCCAAATGTGTGCAGTGGTGGTAAAATATACCCACATATATTAGACAAGAGGTGTGCACTATAACTTTTTTGAAGGGGGGGGGGAATGGTTTGAGGATCGATTTCAATTTTGTGGATCTATTCCATAATTCGATTGGTTAGCTGGAAAATATACATGTCAAATGCCTGAAAAGGGGCGTATTCCAATTTCCAGCTAACCGATTCTATCATTTAGCTTTGTACGCTGGCTGCTGTTTTAAAATATGTGGCCAATGGCCTAGAACTTAACTTTAATTTCGGGTATGAAGCCTAGCGTCTCTTCCATCGTGGTTCGATACCAGAGAAAGGCAAAGCGTCCGGACAGGCACTTGGGCCCACACCATCTTCCATTCAGTGGGTACCGAGGTTTTTTTCCTTTGGATAAAGCGGCCAAAACATGAAGCTAACCACTCATCTCTATATAGTGTCGAAGTTAAGAATGAGTGGCACTACACCGGTATCCACAATATGTCTTTATGACAGAATTACCCTCACTTCTTGTCGAAGCGAGTAAGTTACAAATAAGAACTATGTTTTGTAACAAACCAAACAGCAAAAGTGGGATAAAACAAACACAGTCGAAGAGCAAAAATGCCAAAGTACTATCAACATTTAATGGGGCCTATGTTTTCACAGAAAATTACACACATTATCTCAGGAATATCTAAAAGAATGACCAATAACAAGTAACACGGAATGTCGCAGCCGTGTAGTTAGCCCTCCTACATATTGCGGAGTTCATTGGTTCATATCTCGGCCCAGATATTGACTATTCTGTTTTTATGGGTTTTCTTAGTCACTCGAAGGAATTGCACGGATAGCAGGCTCTCTCAGATTTGGCCACGATCACTCTTTCTTCACTAGTTCTAATTCATTACGCACCTGTCATCCTACCATCCGACGTTATACTGTCTGATTACATAAACTCGCGGTTCCCAAACTTTTATGTGTGTGACCCTGAAGTAGCAAATCGTATGTGCCCCTCGACCCTACCATAGAAATGCCAATACCCAATGACGTTTACTATAAATGAACCAAAAATATATTATATAATATTAATTTTCTTGAGCACTATACAATACTGCCACTTATAAAAAAAATACAAAATTTTTAATGGTACTTGTCAAATGCACTATTTCTGGGACAATATTAAACACACAAAACATGTAAGAAACAGATCTTTATTTAAATAATTCATACATGTTCTCCATAAAACCCTCTCGCGACTCTACGTCAGACCCCCAGCGACCCTCAATTGGGTCGCGACCTGAGGTTGGGAACCACTGACATAAAGATTAAATAAATATTTACACAGATGTCACAGCAGTTAAGGAGCTTCGTGGCTTGTACTTTTCTCTTAGACCTGCGATTTTTAACGTGCATCTTAAATAGGAGTTAAAAGTGGTGGAAACCCCCAAGGAAACGACCATAAGAAAGGCCGACACATAGTCTTTATAACAGGATAGTAATGCAACGGGAAATGCAATTCAGAAGTGTGGCCCGGATTCAATGGGATTAAATCCTACCCAGTTGTAAGTTCTTTTGTGACTGCTGCAGAGCCTTTGGGCTTATAAGTAAGAGAGGTAGAAAGGGACATCGGAACATTGTTCTGTTGTGGCGGGTAATTCTGTCGGTTTGTGCTCTATTTTAATTTGAGTAGTTCAGTCATGGTGGTCGGAAAGTATCCAGAGGAGCTTCTTTTCCCGAGGATAAGGCAGCCGAAGTTTACAGGTGAACTCTCCGCTTCGTCTACATAACGTTGACTTTTGCTTACAAGACCTCCTTCACGCCCAACTTCATTTACATAAAGTAATAAGTATAAATAAATAAGTAAATGAATAAATAAAATAAGAGAGGAAAGGAAGAGACTTCACAACCAGGAATTTCGCAAATTGTACAGCACACTCAAACAAACAATTGTATTGTCACGGCAGTTAAATTGGACAAGGGTTGGCCCTAGTTTGAACACGTGAGTTGGGTAGGGCGATAAGAAATTCCTACAGAATTGTGTCGGCAAAACTTCTCGGACAGCAGCATGCGGAACATGAAGAATGAGGGAGGTTAATATACTGGACTTGAAAGACGTGTGTTCTGAGGAAGCGAACTAGACTGAAGCAATTGAAGATCACGTAGTATCCGCTTTGAATCCTTGTATTATATTATCAGAGACGAATTCAACTTCCAACCACAAACCAATCATGTTGTATATATGTAAGACTGCTGAAATCGAAAATCTGACAACACTATTCGAGAGTCAAGGTAAAATTCAATCACACAAAAGCTTCGTTCATGTGGCTTAAGTAGATCATGATTGGGAGTCGCTACAAGCAGTGAACACATCCGAAAACTCGCATCTCAGACGAAGAAATATGTAAAAGAACGTTCAGAGTGACACACTTTTGTCCGCCGTTCGTAGCCCGACTTTCTCCTGCCGCTAAAGTAGAATGTGTTGGCAATGTCGTGAGAGTCTCACACGTGCACTTTCTCCGAAGACAAAAATTCACATGAAGATCGGATTATTCAAATGACGTGAGGTCCATTCATTAGGTTCACTCTCTTTGTACGTTAGTCTGTATTATTTCGACACATGTAGGGTGACGGCAGAATTCACAATACCGTAAGCAAATATCGTCAAGGTCTTTAGATCTGCATCGTTCATGTCAACTCTCAGTGTTAACAACTGTTACGAAGAAGGCGTTTATGAACCATTGACACTGACAAAGACGAAAATGCTTGTTGATTTCGGAGGTAATGATGGTCAGGCAGTAAATTACCAAACTCTTTGAGAACGACTGTCGCATAGGTACGGCCCTGAACTGCTGTGCAAATATGATAATTGCGTAACGAAGAATCTTTACAATACAGATGAACTACAATATGTATTGCGTAATGGAAGGTGGTCAAACACATTCTGTTGTTTTAATTGTTGTGAACAACAGCTTCAGTGGCTATAGAATTACTTGCAACTCGAAATACAAGGAATTACTATCTTGTCTGTAACAACAAATAAAGGTAGTACAGATTTTTAATTTACTCGTAATTTTTTCTCTGATTCCCGAGAAATACAACACATACCCAGTGGACCGGGCTCAATTTAGGTGGGTTATTTTAACAGGCGTATTAGAGGCGCAGAGGATTTGCATACTATACAAGGCGGGGAAAAAAATTATATTTGTAAATGGTAATAAACTTCCCCATGTCTAAGATACTGTATCATAAAATTTTCACAGATTACCAGTGCGTAAATCCCCGCAACAGCAGACGCAACAAGTAAGCTGCAGCAGAGGCAGGTCTCGAAAAGTGCCATATCACTCCATCTTCGCACCTCACTGCCGCCTCGAACACTGAATCGCTGTTACGTCGTGGGGTTCTTGAGATACTCCATTCATTAGTTCCCACTCTCGTCTACTGAAGCAGCAGCAGCAGCAGTAGTAGCAGGAGGAGTTTAGCGACGGATTACCCACACTTCACAGCGGAGTTGGTGGCGGGACAGTTGATCCATAATTTCGAAAAGAACTTTCCGGAAAGTTATGTTTATCGATATTATAGCATATTTTAAACGATATACATAATTTAATCGCTATGACAACGGATAGTTTTTATAACTAAAAGGTTTATGCATGTGAACAGCAGTTACACAGAGGTTCCCAAAAGATAACACTGAACATACTCTTATATGGTTGCCTGTAACATAGCATACTTAAAGGACGAGATCTCTTCGGACCAAAAAGATCGATCCTAATGCTTTTATAAACACATCTTACAGAATGTAAATCGCTACAAACAGCTCTCATGTGATATTAATATTACAACATTGTAATGTTATGCTCATCAATTTTATGTATTTTAGAATTTTAATATTATAATCATTCCAATGAGTGTGGTGCATACCTGGATTAGCATGTTGGGCTTGTATTCCTTTGACTGGAAAGAGTCCCGAGGATGGTGCCCCGGTGTCAAAACATGTAGGAGATTAATACTTGTCATAAGTGATATTTTATTATGGTTGATGTATTAATTATGAGAACATGCACAGTATGGACAATGAATTTCAGCATGGAGAACGAATTGAGAGATAGTCAACTCTGTGTCCATCTGTTGAAACTGTTGCGGGGAGTGACATCACATTCAGACTACTCTGCCATCTGTCGGAGTGCGCTATAGTTGGTTTTTTTTTGCGATGCCTTAACAGGCCAGTAGTCTTGATATTGCAAAATATCATAATGTCTTCATGTTGTAAGTCAAGTAGTCTCACAGGACCCTGAAGATGACGGTACTATAATCCTTCGAAACGTTGGTAAATACTGGCTCATATTCAGCAATACTGCTGTGGAAACCTCAAAATCTGCAGCATTTAAATGGTGTGAACAGTTTTGGAAGAACATCCCACCTCAAACTTCTGAAGGCCTGCTGAAGATGGAGGCAAAATGTTTCTCCAAAACGTTGATGAAGAACTCCCATACTATAAAATGTACTAACCTATGCTGCCTTCTGAATCTTCACCACTGTGAAAATCTGCAATGAAGAACTTAAAAATATTTGTGACTAAATTGTGTTTGTCATAGCCTGAGAAAACTAATTGACAAGAACTGCGTTGTGTTCTTCATCAGTATAGTACTTACTGGCAACCTGCTTTCCACCACCTAAGTGTTACAGTTTCCTTTACATTTCTCAAATTAAAAAAATAAAGTACTTTACCACAACAACAGTGAGTTCCAGTTGTATGCAATTGTCGCTCCATAAAAACAATAGCGATTTAATAATTGTATGTACATCAAATGTGACCCAGTTTGTGATGGCACTTCCCCCTCCCCCCCAGTACACACTGGTTACACATTTATGGGCCAACACAATGTTTAATGAAATTAAAGTTCTGTTCAAATGCTATCAGAAAGAAAACCACACACTCATATGTATTTAAAACTGTTGACATTGTTAGTAGTTAGAAGTGTCTCAATTTAATTTCCTGCCTGAAGATGTTGTATAATAATAATAATAATAATAATAATAATAATAATAATAATAATAAGGAATAAGGGCTCAATGGGTATGGGAGAGGTAGTACCTTTGTAAGGGGTTGACCCTGCACTGGTGCTCACCAGCCCAGGCGTGCAGCAGTGCAACTTGAGGCACAAGCCACTCACTTCCCTGCACACAAGACCGTCCGTGCGTAGTGAGTAACTACATCCGACCAGAGGTGAGCCTGTTTAAACGAAACACGGCGGATCTAGAGGAGTAAACCTCGAAAAAAAATCCCCTAG
>Ga0123352_10017673_pt1 | contig 11359 bp, 6 predicted proteins | sample TergutLab28metaG_FD_89700 | JGI IMG/M metagenome (GOLD analysis project Ga0123352, IMG submission 89700) | Labiotermes labralis P1 segment gut microbial communities from Petit-Saut dam, French Guiana - Lab288 P1 | ecosystem: Host-associated > Arthropoda: Insects > Digestive system > Gut ... | reverse complement strand
GGTGAGGAGGAGGAGGAGGAGGAGGAGGAGGAGGAGGAGGAGGAATGGATTTAAATGGGCCAGCTTCCAGCTGCAGTCAGTGGGTTTATGAAAGTGTTAATGCTATTGACGGAAGTAAGGTTGTAAAAGTAAGCAGCAGAAAGAGACACTCTTAAACAATTACGAAGTCCAACATCAATGTACTGACGTACGTAAGGAATTACATCAGTAACTTACAATCACGTCACCTTCAGGTGAACCGAAAATCGGAATTTGAACCTCTTGAAATTCCGAACCCGGGTCAATAAATTTGATACGGATGATGCAATTTCCATTTGCTTCATTTCGCACACTCTGGCCTCCTGTCTTTGGCATAAATACTCTTCAGTTCTTCGAAATTTTCTCCTTATGTGATTCATTTCTTGGTGAAAGAAATAAAGTATAGATACCGTTATGCCTGTGCTTGATTAAACACCACACCTGTACGATGTGTGAGGTGGAGGTACACCTACAGATCCACACATTCTTAACCTCAACACTAGATGTATGTGAGTGTTCAGCTTCACGTCTCCGGAAAAGAGCCCCCGACACCCATCAGATAAGGGATTCGGTGAGCCCCAGAGTCTGTCTGGACTTTTTGGAAAATTTCGTCTCTGCCTACGATCGGATCCCGATCTTTCTGTCATGGAGCCCGCAGGCTAGTCACTTTACTCACTGGAGTCTCCCGGCTCCGGAAAGACAACACAGTATACAATGTTACAGTTCTACAGATCTGCAGGTTGTCAAATTGTTCGGTGTTTGTCGTGCTGAACATATCCTGACTGAACTCTCGAAGAAAGATGGCGTTTTCATTGAAGATATACAGGCGAACGTAACTTAAGCATATGGAAGCTGATTGTAAACAAATTATTTCTGTCCATCTCGATTCTAAGACAAACTGTTGAATGAAGAGCTGCCTGCCATCTTGTTATGTGAATGTATAAGAGGAATCAACTGAAAAGAAAGATCTCCGATGTATGAAAGACAAAACCGGAGAGCAAGAAGTACCATTGCCTTTCTTTGCTTCAGCACAAAAGCGAGCCGCCCACAATACATCTTGTCAGATTTTTTTTATGTCGTATGACACATTCCTTAAGCAAATGAACCAGTGCCGTAGGGAATGTCTTGCTCTCTAGGCAATGAATTGCAGCTACGTTACGTAACCAATTATGTCAATTGATGAGTGTTAAATGAAGGGCTGGAAGTGTCGAGCTATGGTTGTTGAAATCATATGAATTGAGATTAATTCATTTCGTAGTTTGTGTGGCCACAGGCCCCTAGCCTCTTCCAAAGCGAGTTTTCCAGAGAGTGCGATCCCATGCTTCTTCTTTAAAATTCCAGTACCTTTTATTTTACCTAAGGTCATCCGGTAGCTGCTTACGTCTTCTTCCTCGCCTAATCTTTCCTTCTATTTTTTTACTCAATTAACGTGTTTTAAACGCAATCCTACTCAAGGTTTAAACAATCCTGTTAACCTGAAGATGCACAGGCAATATGCAAAGTTGTCTCGACCATTACTCCGACTGTCCTGACGGATGCACTCTTGTGGTTTTAGTAAGTCTCTCTGGGGAAATTCCACACCAGTACCTCGATTGGACCACGACTGCTTCCTTCCGAATCATTTATGAATCAACTTAAAATTTCCCTTATACAGTCAGGTTTGAAGTTTTCCAACCCGATTGTTACAACATACAAAAAATACTATACGTCAGTCAATAACACAACTTTTATTTTATATACACTGGTATATATGTCAGGGCGACATGTTTCGACCTAGTCGGTCATCCTCAGGCCCTCCAAAAAAACAGATCCAAGAGGTGTTAGTTTTTCTGCATTGCGGGATCCCAAATGCGCACAAGTTTCAGTTGCAGAAGCAAAAGTGTACAAGCTTGTACACTTGGATCTGTTTTCTTGGAGGGCCTGCGGATGACCTACTAGGTCGAAACATGTCGCCCTGACATATATAAAAGTGTGTACAAAATAAATGTTGTGTTATAGACTGACGTAGAGTAAGTCAGGTTTATTAACGGTGTTGTGGGACAAACCACAAAGTGAAGGAAACCTCGTACAACAATGCAAGCACGCCTCAATATTATTGACAACTGCGAACTGAACATATTGATTCACGAAGTCCTGAACGCTGTAGTGTTGACGTAACGTTATTAACAGCATTACTATACGTAATGTGATGAGAATCAGAGAATAATTTTTGAGAATGAAGTGGCAGACCTAAGTCCATTTAATTAAATGACGTGCTAAAACGCTACACTGAAAAGTGTCAAAAACAAAGTTTAATTTTTGGGATGCCAAATATTATTTATTGCTGAAGACGATGTAATCTACAGACATAACTTTTTCCTCACCGAGGCGCATATTTCAATTTTAGCTCACGGTTTAGGAAACACTTCAGTAATATTTGAACAGAAAAATGTAAAGTTGTCAAATAAATGACATTTTGTGCTAAATAAATCAAAGATTAGGCAGCATGACTTGAAAATGCAGTAAATTTACTTGTTGCCTAAATATAAAAAGTGGATGTTTGGGGGTGTTTTCCTACGTGCGTTCGCGTTTGGCAGAGCAGTTTATTAGAAGGTTAAATACGGTTGAATTATGTCAAGATGTGTGTGGAATTTGCAGTGGAACTTGAACAGCGACAACGAATAATGAAAATTGAATTCAGCCAGTCGAGATGAATTATTTGAGATATGGATACAACTACAGAAGAGTCAGTTACAGAGTAATATTGTAAGCGTACCTTACGTAATACAGTTTAACAAAATATAAAACTTTGATTGTCCCACACACGCAACGAAAGGAGGAAGATAACATAAAAGGGCAGGAACCAAAAGTTTTGGTCCAACATTGCTGCTTCGTATTGCGGATTCTGATTTCAAAACCGAAGGCCGGCATTATTGAGATTTTTATTTCATGGGTTTCCTGTATCTACACAAGGAAGTTCTGGGTTAGTATTTTAAGTTATAACACGACAGCATCCTTCCGCAAAGGTTCCTATTGATGATTCTCTAATCCAACCAACATTCGATAATTTTTATGCTTAGTTTGTGCTATTGAAAGCATATGATGATGATGATGCTACAAGAAGGGCTACGAGTATCTTTCCATAAGACGCTCAACTATTGGACAAAGAAATAGATGGTCCGAACAAATAATATAGTCGTAACGAACTGTACTAACTTACAGAGAAAAGTCCTTTTTTAGTAAACCACAAGTACAGTGGCTCAGGTAATGGAGAAATTCCCCGCATTTTATGAAACCCAACGTTAGGTCACCTACTGGTCCCAATCCTGAATGAAACGAATTCAATCCACACCCTCAAATCCTGATTTTTCGGAATATTTTAATATCACCTTCCCATCTACGCCTGGGTTTTCATACTGTTTCTTCCCTTGAGGTTCTCCACCCAAAACTGTATACGTTTTCATTATTACCGTGCTTACTTGAGAGTAGAAATACACACAGAGATTTTGATCGGGAAGGTTAGAGTCTACCTCAATGATGGGGACCAAAATCGGAAAATAACGCCAGTAATTAAGTTCTTCGAAACTTAAAAGCGTGCGTTAAATCAGTGAAACTTAGAAGACATACAGTGTTATATTGAGACCGTTCTGTACGCTGCGGATTCCCAGAAGAAAATGCCACCTAATGGAACGTGGAATAACTTGAAGTGGGACCTGCGTCTTCTTTTGAATTCTGATGACCAAATGGAAATGTCTTGTTTACGTGTGGAGGGCGTGGAAAATTTACAACCATCTATCATCCCTTTAGTAGTAGCTTAGCAGACATGCTGATGATCCTGTCTTACATTCAAAACTAAACACCTTTCACGTCTTCATTCTCAATAGATGTAATTGGTGAGAATTTACGTCTTTACAAACAAAAGAACGTTAAGTTCCCTCAGCATTAAACTGGAATGCTGTTACGGCAAACGCAAGGACACAGTCTTGCTTTCGTGTCGGTGGGTTACAAGCACACAGATGCGGGAATTCTAACAGGAGTGCTTTGAGAAATGTTAAGAAGTTACATGTTTCCTGTAATATAAATCGAATTAATGTTGTACGTTATCGGATTCTTTTCTCTTCTCCAAAACCTCCAGAATGGCTCTGAAGCCCATACAGCCTCCTGTTCGGTGGGTACCAGGGATGGTTTTCCAGGGGGTAAAGCGGCCGGACAGGGAAGCTGACTGCTGACCTCTATCTAGTGCTGAAGTTAAGGGTGCGTGGATACGTGGGGCAATAACTCCACTTCCTCATGTATGTACATTGCATATACAGGAATGACTTGTTTTGTGCGGTGGTTGGAATGTCACTTTGCATTTTCGAGCAGTTGTTGGTATTTAGGGGTGTAGACTGGATTCAGCTGACTGAAGATGTTATTAGTGTCTTTTGTAAACACAGTAATCAACTGAGACACTATTGGCTTCTCAAGAAATACGTTAAACGGATTTGTTAAAATAATGGTACAGTAGGGCAAAAATAACGAGATATTTGAGGCTGTTGCGCATGTCGTTGAGCGTGATCCTGCTTTAGGTTCTGGCTGTACACAGAAGTGGACTGTGTTGTCGAAGTTTCGGATGTTCTTAATACATTTATCTTCAGAGTGAATGTGATGACGAAATGGCCCCCGGTCGATGTAGTAGGCATTGGGTAGTCAAATAACCTTGAAGGCGGAAACATCGAAGCTATCCGAAACTTGGGCTAAGCAGCTCACTTCAACATGGTTCTAACAGCCTAAAACAGATTCAGAATAAACAGGAGAGAATCTTGCATTTTCCATTTATTGCGGCAATAATGTAAACTGGTAACAGCTGATTTACCTGCAGCACATAACACGTCTTCCATTCTCTGCATTAACGTCCTTAGATTCTGTCAGTTCGGATTACCACTAAATGCCTAAAGTCAGCATTTCTCATACTTCTGGAACAGCGGACCTTTATGTATGCGCCAATGAAGTCGCTGTTCACCGTAGAACGGTGAGCTTTCTTAGTAAGCATGTGAATTCAGTGAGTCACTAGACTCACTGAATACACAATACAGTGGAAAGAGACAAAAAAAAAAGCTGTTAGCTCTTTAAAGCTTCGGTGTTGCTACAAGCATCACCCAGTTCCACATCCAAGAGAATTCTGCATTTTACCACGAAGTTTATTTATGTGTTGTGCATGATCTTTAGAAAAAACAACGAGTGTTTCTGCCAAGGATAATCCTTCTCCATTTCCTCCTCTTCCTTCCTCTTCTTCTTCTATGTTGCTTGGGCCCAACTTCGGGACATGGCTTCCTTGCTGCCGTGGTTTCGAGACATTGGAGTTTATACAAGGCGAAGATGTGAACCCCAGGCCCCCAAAGAACATTCACTTTTTGATTTGTGTAACTTAGACAGGAAATGTTTAGTGTGAGGTAGGAATTTAATCTTGGGGACCGCGGTAGCTCAGTGGTTAAGGTGCTGTGCCACAAATCGGAAGGTCGCTGGTTCGATCCAAGCTGGTGTTAGTGGATTTTTCATTGACATAAAATCCCTCCGATCGCACTATGGCCCTGGGGTCGACTCAGCCTCTAAAAGAAATGGGTACCTGGAGTATTTCCTGGGGGTAAAAGCGGCCGGTGCGTAAGGCTGACAATCTACCACCATCCTGTGCCGTTGTCACGAAATCTGGGAAACTTAACTCCCTGGAACCCTCTGGGCTCCTCGGGCCTGTAATGGGACTGCTTTACCTTCTTTTTAAGGAACTTAATCTTAAATTGTCTCAAAATATTCATGTTTGAAAGTGTTAACTATGTGCGTCTCTTTACTTTCTGTACTACTTAACTAGATTTCTATTTGAGTGATTGTAATGTGTCACTCTACCTATGTGTTTATCAATAGCACAATGTATGAAAATTCTGAAATTACAGAACGTCTATATGTGTGTGTGTGTATATATATATATATATGCTGTAATTTATTTTGATGTCCGACATTGAGTATTAATAAAATCTGAATATTTTTCCCTCATATTATAGGCCGGTATGCTTTGATAGTAATTTTCTTGTAACAGTTCTCGGGAACGGGATAACAATTTCATCGAATTGTATGCTCACGGGACCGTGCATCGCAATTCTATGTCAATAAATGTCCAACAAGATGCAGCTATATACAGTTTATTTTATCTGTAAACTGCTCTACACGTGTCGGGTGGTTTCTCCACCTATCATCAGCAGCACAAATAACTGTATCTACAGCGTCTGGTACTTGTCAACTGTTGCTGTTACCGGTCGCTATCGTGGCGGAGCTGGGACTGATGATTTGTGCTCCTGGTGATAGGTTGAGAAACCACCCGAAATATGTAGAGCATTTTCCAGATAAAATAAACTGTATATAGCTACATCTCGTTGGACATTTATTGACAAACAGCTTCATTCGCCTTCCACCGTTTCAGAAGTACTGACTTAGCCTATGTTTACGTTTCACAATCCTAGGGTACAAGAGAATTCTGAGCAAAGTATGAAGCTGTGCAAGTGGTATGAATGTTAGCAGTAAAGTCTTGTGTTTACATTATCGCCTGTGGGAACAATAATTATTAATATGTAAGAAGGTACAATAATATAAATAACCAATTAGATTCAACAATAATAATTTTATTAACAATTTCAATCATCTCAACGTGGTTCGGGCGATAATTTCGCCCATCTAGACTGTGTTTGCAGCTTGTGGTATAAAGCTGTAAGCACAGTCTCGTGCTCCTGAGGATGGGTGAAATTATCGCTCGAAACATGCTGACCTGATTGAAATTATTAATAAACCGTTATTGTTGCATCTAGTTGGTTATTTATGTTATTGTATCAGGGATGCACGGTCACACAAACATCAAATATGTAAGAAGGTAATTGTTTTGTGGGCACATTATTAAGAACCGCCAAAAGACAAACCGATTAAATCAAAGCCTGATATAATTCGTTTGCTACAGGTATTTTAAACTTATTGAAACTTAATTTGAATTCCAAATGAGCTATTCTTATATACGGACTGAAAGTGTTTGTGTATAATTTGAACATAAATCTGTGTATTTCTATGAGGCTCTAGTATGAAATGAATCGAAGGGAAGATATATTGTTAGTCATATATGCGTTAAATTGGTACAGGGTACTAAAATGAAGATGTATTGAAGGCGGTGAAGCCATAATTACAAAGCGGAAAGTATGGAGAATTAATTAAGACGACCACTAAATAAAGCTTCAGAGTTTGATGTATGGGCGGGTTACCGTGTCAGCGCCGGAGACATGTTTTCTCCACCTTTGAAACATGAATGCGAAGTCTTAAAGGAAGGAACTGTACTGGTTATAGAAAGCTTTTGTTGCTGCGTATTGTGCCTGTGGCAAGGTCTGATTTTAACAAATTAAAAGCTAAAATTAGTGTAAATGATTTTTCAATATTCAGCTTCTACGCCACTGAAAAACCGCGTCTCCATTGAAAAAATCAGTGGGTTAATATCCTTTAGGGAATAATCCACTTTTGTTCTTAGAATCATAGGGTGCGCACAAATAAAAACACTTTGTTGTGAGTACGAAGTCAAGATGTAATTATGTGTTACATGAAATTCTTACTGCAAAGAAATAATTCTAATTTATTTTTTACTGCTTATGCCAATATTAAATTACGATTACAATAATAATATTTTATTTGGATTCCGTTCTGACAATGTTTGAGGCTACCTACCCACACTTATGATACATATTGACAAGTATTTTTTTCCCCTTGTAAACCATTTATAATTCACTGTGTCTAAATGGCTAAATTTCTTATCCCATCTTTTTATTGGATCTTAAATATTTTCTTGTGGGCTGCATATTTATATTTAACCATCCTTCATATAAAACTTCGTTCTCCAATTTCTACCTTCTAAACCGTCCAGCAATATGTGCTTAGCATCCTCATTACCTAAACTAGTGGCCATATGCCTTTATCTGTGTTTCTTATGGTTCCTTTCGACTTCCACGCCAAATCATGATTAGGCACAACGTAGTGTTAGTTTGAACATTCCTACGCTCTACTCTAGTACAAATGTAGTCGAACTCATATATAGCGCCTCTCCTCGATATGGTACCACTCTCAGTAAAAAGTGAAGGTAAAGCAGTTCCGTTACAGGCCCGGAGGGGCCCAGAGGGTTCCAGGAAGTTAAGGTTCCCAGATTTCGTGAAAACGGCACAGGATGGTGGTAGGTTGTCAGCCTTACGCACCCGCCTCCTTTAGCCCCAGGAAATACTCCTGGTACTCATTTCTGTTAGAGGCTGAGTCTATCCCACGGCCGTAGTGCGATCGGAAGGATTTTATGTCCATGAAAAATCCACTGACACCAGCTGGGATCGAATCAGCGACCTTCCGTTTTGTAGCACAGCAACTTAACCAATGTGCTACCGCGGTCGCCACCACCCTCAGTATCGTCCATGAATCTCGGCGAACAGCTCTACCTGTTAGGCCTATAAAATATATCGTTTCAGCACCACCTTAAATATTCCACCACAAAATTCGGTGAAAAACAGGCCTTATGGGTATAGGCGGTTGACACTATTGTTCATGCACCTAGTTAATATTCCCACGTCTAATATCAGTTTATGCGTTCCCAGGAGAGTACTGTAATTGCGGCGTCAGCAGGGCCTCATGTTGCGGGGTCTGTCATTTATCGCCTCACCTAGCAAGACATCTTTGTCGCAGAGAAAGCCTGTTCCGCCAGGGCATCTCATGACAGCTGCTGTTCTCAGGAGGGCGATAAAGAAAAGCGCTCTATTATAACACGGTGTGTCCTCAGGTTGCCGGGGGTGGACACGGCCTCCAGCGGCCGCAGCTTGTTGCTAACCTCTCACTTACATCTGTATTAAAAGTACCGAAGGTTAAAGAAAATGGAACGCCAACTGTACAAGAAGGTTCAGTTTCATAGTGAGCTGCAGGAGCCGATCGACCATCAACCTAACCTAGCGTGGCTGTGTTTCACATTTTGAGTCATTCTTCCTTATGAAACACGTAGCTAGTGTGACTGTACGCTGTAATTTTTATCTGGCGATGTGCTTCCCTAACGAGTGATGATGTATCCCTATTAACGACTGTTCACCGCCGGCCGGAGAAGCTCCCATCTGACAATTAGTCGTCTGGAAGAAAACTTCGACTGGATGGATGTCTGGGAGTTGAACCCAGAGGGGTCGCAGTCGTATTGGCTGACGTCCAATGCAATTTTTTTTTGTGAGGGGGATCACTTCGGCTGAAGGCTGTCGTGGTTGGGGGAGTAGGGACAATGTGGCAGCGTTCTTTGCTCCTGTCATAATTATATCCTGGCACTTGCCTTATAACTGACGAAAAACACTGAAAACCTCGGTTAGGACAACGAATGGTTAGTGTGCTAAATACTAATCGTTGTGTTTGAGTGGCCGTCTGACTGGTCTGCCTTTCGGTCACTTTCGGTGACACCAGGCAGCCCTACGCGTTCGCGTGCTGTTTAGCGCGTTACTGCGGTCATTCTTTGCGTAGGTCAGGACACATACAACAAACAGAACCAAACGTTTGAAACTTTAAAGACTTAACATGACATATTTCGCCCCTATTTTTAAAAAGCGGCCAACCCACTGTATATAGTGTAGGGAGTTAGCGATTTAAAGTCTCAATGCGTACCGCTCAGTAAACACACGCTCCGTCTCGGTTATAAAAACCATTCAGTTAGGGCTCTATAGCGAAATTATCTTCCTTTCTTAAATGTCTTGCTGACCGTGCATCTCAGTATAATCTTAGTAATTAACTTAATGCACAAAATATTGGTTTATAATAAGTTTATTGTATGCCTCTACATGTTTCGAGCACTATGTGTTCATCATCAGGAGGTCAAAATTGTGTTATACAGCATCTGGTATCATCACACCTGTAGGTGTGCACGGGACGGCCACCTACAGTTGCGATGATACCAGATGCTGTATAATACAATTTTGACCTCCTGATGATGAGCACATAGTGCTCGAAACATGTAGAGGCATATAATAAACTTATTATAAAACAAGATTTTGTGCATTAAATTGGTTAATTACTAAGAAATTATTTCTGTTTGTTCTGAGATCCATGCATAGCAGACACACGGATTCTATGGACATAATTTACAATTTGAACGAAGTCATCCCGTTGTGTATTGATTATATATATTCACTTTATTAATATATATTTCAGTCAACACAACTATATAATAAAAGCGTAAGTTAAAGCGACATGTTTCGACTTAAAAAGTCATCGTCAGGCTAAGCTAAGAACCATGAAATTCTTTACAATTCACATTGTAAAGAATTCCTTGGTTCTTAGCTTAGCCTGACGATGACTTTTTAAGTCGAAACATGTCGCTATATATAATAATAATATAATGTAATAATATAATAAAAGCATAGGTTAAAGCGACATGTTTCGACTTAAAAAGTCATCGTCAGGCTAAGCTAAGAACCATGAAATTCTTTACAATTCACATTGTAAAGAACTCCTTGCTTCTTAGCTTAGCCTGACGATGACTTTTTAAGTCGAAACATGTCGCTTTAACCTATGCTTTTATTATATAGTTGTGCTGACTGATATATACATTAATAAAGTGAATATATAATTTACAGTGTTTAAATGTTGAACCTCGTGGTATATTAAGTATCCTTTGGACTCTGAAAGTTTCACAGCATTTTGTCGAGTTGTTCCACTTCCAATAGCCTGACTAGCATACTGGACTTTGTCTATCGTCTAAGTTGTTAACACGGCAACCGCATTCTGTGCCATCATACAGCGACTTTACCACGGCGATCTTTATTTTCTGAACATTATACCGAAATTTCTTGTAGGCTCCTAAGAATAGTACGACCTTCCCTACCGCGCCAACTTTGACAAAACTTACAAAACAAAATTCTTAGCAGTGTTATTCTTACACCGAACATCACAATCGACAAATAAATGTGCAAAGTATGGATATGGATTAATTTACGCCCCTAAGCAAATTCTGCCGGTCCCAGTGGCCGTGCGGTCTAAAGCGTAGGTCTGCGGCCGCTCGTCCGCTGAGATTGTGGGTTCGATTCCCACCGGCGGCATGAACGTATGTCTCTTGTGAGTGTTGTGTGTGTTGTCAGGGAGAGGTCCCTACGACGGGCTGATCACTCGTCCAGAGGAGTCCTACCGACTGTGGTGAGTCGTTGAGTGTGATCTAAAAATCTGGGGAATGAGGAGACCCTGGCCCACTGGGGAGGTGGGGGGGGGCTGTTGCAACGTAAAAAAACAAGCAAAGTCTGGATTTCCCTGGCCGTTATAAATGAAACTCGGAATTTTTGGGGAAAAGTTTGGTAGAGAAATG